>ENA-OOWV01002263-OOWV01002263.1-human-gut-metagenome-genome-assembly--contig:-NODE-2263-length-10847-cov-3.005096_pt1 | contig 10847 bp, 8 predicted proteins | sample MGYA00241584_ERZ501337 | MGnify/ENA primary metagenome ERZ501337 (study PRJEB25962, sample SAMEA2042744) | human gut metagenome | biome: human gut; feature: human-associated habitat; material: faeces... | reverse complement strand
CAAGCTCGCGCGTGGGGGTGATGACGAGCATCACGGGGCCACGGCCGTTGCCCTCGGGCTTTTTAACACCGCGACGGCGGTTGCGGCCGCCGCGCTCGCGCACGGGTTTGGGAGGAGCGATGTGCTCCAGATTGTTCATGGTCGGCAGCAAAAAGGCAGCCGTCTTGCCGGTGCCGGTCTGAGCGGCGGCAAGCAGGTCACGGCCCTCGAGCACCACAGGGATGGAGCCGGCCTGAACAGGCGTTGGCGCCGTGTAGCCCAGGTTCTCGATAGCACGAAGCATCTCGTCGGAAAGCCCCAGCTCGTCAAAGGCGGGCAGGCTCTCGGTAGCGGACTCGACGGCCTGGGCAGCATTTGCCTCGTCGGCGGCATCGAAGGCAGCCTGGGTCATGGCCTCGCGGGTCTCGTCCAGAATCTCGGCGTCCGTGACGTCGGATACAGAATTACGCATATGTCGTTGTTCCTTATCTGCACGCGTTATGGGCACGGCATGCGGCCGCACGGGCGTGCTTGGTAGTGCGCTAATACATACAAAAACGGGTGCGCACAGAGAGGACGTTGCTCAGCACGCTGGCGATCGCTTTGGCAGCTCTATCACGCGCCGTCCAGACGCAGCAGCTCTAAGCGATGGAGCAGATTCGCCGCCGGTTAGTATACCCGTGCTTCGCATGCCCCCACGTAAACCACAGATGACGAGGTGGACGAGGTGGGCCCGGCTGATTGTCTCAATCTGTAACAGCTGCGGGACAAAACCGGGTCCTAATTGTTATAGATCAAGACAGAGGGGGATTTCCGTCCAGTCCAAACCAAATCTCTCAGTCTTCCTGCAATTTCGAACATGTGGCCTATAATGTTGCTTTGGTTACGCTATATATTGCGCAGCCATTTAATACGTCGCCCACCGGGGGCCATTAATTCCTATCGCCATATTGGCTAGGAAGCAATCAAAGGAGGTATCCGTGGCAGCAGAGACGCCTTGCTCGGTCCTCTATAACGATATTCGCTCGTTCGGCGGTCTTAAACATCTCGAGATCGCCCGAATGCTCATCAATGGAAACTCTTATCTCGGCAGTACCCTGCTCGAGAAATGCTCTTCCAACCGCTCGTATCTCACCCGTTACATCGTCCATCGCAAGCCTGACCAGTGCGCGCCCTCCATCTACAGCGACTTTACCGTCACCACGCTCAACCTTTCATCGGCAATCTGCAGCAAGCTCGGCGGCGGCGAGTCCGCCTATCGGGCAATCGCTGAGCACTATCGCGGTCCGGCCGCCAACGAAATGATGTCGGCTCTCGCCAGCTACAAGCTGGACAGCCGCCTATATGCAAATGCCCTCAATCGCATCGACAACTTTGACGGCAATGCCATGCGCGAGAAAAGCACGCTTTACCTTATGCTCTTTGTGGCAACGGGGGCGCTCGCCGATCCCGTTCAGGGCGTGGCCACCGTCGAGCGCTTTTGCGACAGCAAGACGGGCGGGCATTTTGGCACCACCGAGACCACCGTCGGTCGTAGTTTTTTGAGCAGCTTGGATCAACCGCGCGCCGTCGCTCCCAACCTCGGCTTGCTTAGGACGCACGCCGGAAACAGCGTTGACATGCAAATCCATCCCCTCACACGCGATCCGCGCGGCACCGTGATTGGTTCTTTGCCCAAAACCTCGCCCAGCATCACCGATGTGGGCGCCGACGCATCGCGCGAGCATCTTCGCATTTGGCTTGAGGGTGAGCACTGGTACGCCCAGGGCCTTGGATCGACCAACGGCACGGTACTCGAATCGGGTGCAGGCGACGGCGATATTGTGATTGAGCCGCCGCGCGACCAACGCGAGCCTGGCAAGATCTATCCCCCGGTGGAAATAGCCAACAGCGACAGGATCCATCTGGGTCTCTACACGACATTTCTCGTCATTGTGGACTAGCGCGGACGGCGATCGAAAGACGGCCGCGTCCGTCTTTCGTCTTCTACCTTCTGCGTCGTAAACGACAATACTCAGCAGTATACGTGGGCAGTGCGGCTATCATGGTACTTTACCGATATCCGCACTGCTCACGTATACGCGCGGCAACCCATGCCAGACAAAGGAACGCCATGGATACTACCGATAGCGCCTATGGCGACAAACTCATCCGTCTTGACACGTTCGATACCGCCGTGGCGGTCGACCCCAGCGCCGAGGACGACGCCAAGCGTCGGTTTATGACGCTTATTCTCCAAACGGCCCACCGCAACAACGGCAACATCGGGCACGTGCTGCGCGCGACCAACACGAGCGGCGAGGTCTTTGCCGTCAAGCTACTCAAGGACAACGCCATCCTTTCCGGCCAAGCCCCCGACCGCTCCGCCGAGCAATCGGCAGCGCACCTGGCCAACACCGCCGCGTTGTTCGAGGAGTACCGTCATCTGTGTACCGTCTCGCACCTGCGCGGATTTCCGCGCGTCTACGGCTACGGATCGTGCGAGGATGACCCGCTCATCCTCATGGAGTGGGTCGAGGGCACCTCGCTCAAGCAGGCGCTGCCCCTGCTTCCGCACGACGCCTCGGGCGGGCTGACCACCCAGATGGTCGCCGCCGTCGGAAACGCCGTGCTTCGTGCGCTCTTGATGACCCAAGGCCTCGTGAATCCGGTCATCCATCGCGACCTGTCGCCTGCCAATATCATGTTCCGCACCACCAGCCGAACGCTCGAGCAGCAGATTGCTGATTGTTCCTTTGACCCCTGCCTCATCGACATGGGCTCCGCGACCATGGCTCTCGGCGACGACACGATCACCCGACGCGCCGACATCTGGCGCTTTGCCACGCCCGCATACGCCGCGCCCGAGATGCTCACGCAGGATATCGAAGGCATCGCGGCCCTTCGCCGTTCGCCGGCAATCGACGTCTATGCGCTTTCGAGCATTCTGTACCAGCTCTACAGCGGTCGCAAACCGTTTGACTTTGAGTCGACGGACGCCGCTGCAACCGGCTCGTTCTATCTCGTAAAGACCAAGACCAAGCCGGCACCGCTCGAGCCGCGCTGCGAGGGCGATGAAGCGCTCGTCCAAATCATCATGAAGGGTCTCTCAGTCGAGCAGTGCGATCGTCCCACCGAGCAGCAGATGCTCGAGGTGCTCTCGGCATACCTCACCGATGCCGAATCCGAGGGCCGCGAAGGCACAGGAGACGAGGCCGCGATTGATATCGATTCTGGCACGCACCTTAAGGTCGACGTCGCCGGCGAGCGCGCACGAGAGATCCTGAATCAGGCCCGCCACGATGCCATGACCCGCCGCCGCTTTATTATCGGCGGCGCTATCGCAGCCGTTGCGGGGCTCAGCGTTATCGGGGCGGCAACCCATGGCTTTGGCATCCCCGACTACCTTGACGGCATCCGCGGTTCACTTGACGACTACACCTGGAATCAGCTGCAGGAGATTTCGCTCAAGATTAAGGCCGCCGAGACCCGTAGCGAGGCACGCGAGATTGCCAAGCGTTACCACCTGCTCGACGCTGATGGGCATATCCCCTATCCGTGCACCAAGCGTGTCACGCTCACCAACGGGCTGGAGGTCGGCGCGCAGCTTGTGGGCATCCGTCACGATGAGCTTCTGGACGGTACGGGCAAGGCCGGGCTGACGTTTATGTTCGACGCGGGTATTGCCGAGCGCAACGCTGCAGCTGAACCGCCGAGCGCCGGCTGGGCAGATTGCGAGCTGCGGAAATGGCTCAACGGCGACGGCCTTAAGCTGCTGCCCAACGAGTTGCGCGCACTCATTAAAGGGGTCAAGAAGGTCTCGAACAATGTGGGCGCCGCCAACAGCGCATCGTGCCTGAGCGAGTTGCCCGCAACCCTTTGGCTGCCCGCCATGGTCGAGCTGTGCGGTACGCAACCGTCCGATTCGTTTGCCGAGGACTATCACTACCTGGCAGACATCTACAACGGCGAGGGCAAGGAGTATCAGCTCTTCCGCGAGCTCAAGGTAAGTCCGTATACCACGAACGAGATGCTGGTTCGCCAGTGGAAGGGCAAGGACACCTGCTGGTGGGAGCGCACGGTGAGCCCCGACTCATCGGAGACCGAAGGCACGCTCTACATAAACCGTGTGGGCCACGACGGCGACGCCTTTACGTACGCAACGCCTGCGGACAAGCCAAACAAACGAACCTGTGTGATCCCCGGATTCTGTATCTAGGCGGCGGGCGTCTTGCCGTGACGGGACCCCTCCCCGGCAGTTGTCTCGATTTGTAACACTAGCTCGGCAGATACAGGTCTAGATGTTACAGAACGAGACAAACCCCAGCCCCGCGAGACAACATCTCAATCTGTAACAGTAAGGGGTCAAAAACCTCTCTAGATGTTACAGATCGAGACATTTGAGTTGACCGCGGACGGTCTGTCTCGATCTGTAACAGTTATTCGACAAAATCGGGTCTAGTTGTTACAGATTGAGACATTAGACCGGCTACGGTCCGCCGACCTGGCTATCACCTCGACCAATACCAGAATGTCATACATTTCAATCTCCACTGGACACCCCCAGGGGGTATGGGTGTATAGTATCGGCAGGTTAACAATTCCAACGCCAAACTACAGAAAGGAGGAGCCATGGCTCAAGATAAGTTCGATGTGGGCGGCATGACATGCGCCGCCTGCCAGGCGCACGTGGACCGCGCCGTGAGCAAACTCGACGGCGTCCAAAGCGTCGCGGTCAACCTGCTCGCCGGTTCCATGATGGTCGACTACGACCCCGCGCGGGTCTCCCCCGACGATATCTGCACTGCCGTCGACCGCGCGGGATACTCGGCCTCACCCGTCGATGCGGGCGCCGGTGCCGCCGGCTCAAACGGCAGCACGCAAGCTAGGTCCGGCGCCCATATGGAGTCGCCGACCAAAAAGTTGGAGGCCGCCGCCTCTGCCATGCGCACCCGCCTCATCGTCTCGATCGTCTTCCTCATCCCACTGTTCTACATAGGCATGGGGCACATGCTCGGCTGGCCGCTGCCCGGCATCTTCACCGACCACACCCACAGCATGACGCTCGCTCTCACCGAGCTCGCCCTGCTCATCCCCATCGTCTACATCAACGACGCGTACTTTATCAACGGGTTTAAATCGCTCGCGCACGGCGCGCCCACCATGGACGCCCTTATTGCCGTGGGCGCCACCGCCTCCATCGCCTGGTCGCTCTACGCCATGTTCATCATGGCCGACCAGCTAGCCGCAGGTCAGGTGCACGAGGCCATGATGACGAGCATGGACAACCTGTATTTTGAGAGCGCTGGCACCATCCTGTCGCTCGTCACCGTGGGCAAATACCTCGAGACGCGCAGCAAGTCCAAGACCGGCGGCGCTATCGAGGCGCTCATCGACTTAGCACCCAAGACCGCGACCGTCGTGGCAGAGGACGGCAGCGAGGCCACCGTCGACGTCGATGCCATTCTGCCCGGCCAGGTGCTGCGTGTGCGCCCCGGCGAGTCCATCCCTGTCGATGGCGTGGTGCTCGAGGGCAGCTCGGCCGTGGACGAGAGCGCGCTCACCGGCGAGTCCATCCCCGTGGAAAAGACCGCCGGCGACACCGTCTGTCAACCGCACCGGCTCGTTTGCCTTCCGTGCCACACGCGTGGGCGCCGACACGTCGCTCGCCAAGATTATCCAGCTCGTCGAGGACGCCAACGCCACCAAGGCGCCCATCGCCCGCATGGCCGACAAGGTCGCCGGCGTGTTCGTGCCCGTGGTATTCGTGATCTCGGCCATGACCTTCGTGGCGTGGATGGCACTGACCGGTAGCGTGAACGAAGCGCTCACCTCCGCCGTCGCTGTGCTGGTGATCAGCTGTCCGTGCGCATTGGGTCTGGCCACGCCCGTCGCTATTATGGTCGGCACCGGCAAGGGCGCCGAGATGGGCATTCTGTTCAAGAGCGCCGAGGCGCTGGAGAATCTGCGCAGCGTGGGCACCGTGGTGCTCGATAAGACGGGAACGGTCACTCGCGGCAAGCCTGCCGTGACCGATATCGTGGTAGCCACGCGCGCCGACGGATCGCCCGCCATGAGCGAAAAGGCGCTGCTCAAGTTGGCCGCCGCGTTGGAGCGCTCGAGCGAGCACCCGCTGGCCGAAGCGATTATAGCCGAGTGCGAGACACGCGGGATCGTCGCGCGCATGGTCGAGGACTTTACTGCCGTGCCCGGGCGAGGCGTTACGGCGCGCGAGGGGCAAAACGCCATTGCAGCCGGCAACGTACGCCTGATGGACGAGCTGGGCGTTACCGTGCCCGCGGGTCTTGCCGAACAATTTGCCGCCGAGGGCAAGACGCCGCTGTTCTTTGCCAAGAACGGCGAGCTTGCCGGCACCATCGCCGTGGCTGACGAGGTCAAGGAGACGAGCGCCGGGGCCATCGCCGCACTGCGCTCGCTTGGCGTCGACGTGCGCATGCTCACCGGCGACAACCGCGTGACGGCCGAGGCCATCGCCCGCCGCGTGGGACTGACCAGCAAGCAGGTCATCGCCGACGTGCTTCCCGCCGACAAGGAGCGCCACGTGCGCGAGCTGCAGGATGCGGGCAGTAAGGTCGCCATGGTGGGCGACGGCATCAACGACTCCCCCGCCCTGGCGCGCGCCGACGTGGGCCTTGCCATTGGCACCGGCGCCGACATCGCCAAAGAAGGGGCAGATGTGGTTCTCATGCGCAGCGACCTCATGGATGTTGCGCGGGCCATCGAGCTTTCGCGCGCCACGATCCGCAACATCAAGCAGGACCTGTTCTGGGCGCTGTTCTACAACGGCATCGGCATTCCGCTGGCGGCGGGCGTGTTCTTCCCGCTCACCGGATGGCAGCTCTCGCCGATGTTTGGCGCTGCGGCCATGAGCCTGTCGAGCGTATGTGTCGTAAGCAATGCGCTGCGCCTGCGAACCTTTAAGCCCAAGACGGCGCACTGAGGCACCCGACCTTGCCCCTCAAACCGTCGCTCGCGTACCCAAGTACGCTTCGCTCCTCTTTCAGGGCAATCTCGGGCACCTCAGCGCACCTTTAAGATGACGCTGTTCACGACTAAACTGTCAGATAATCTCAATCGATAAGGAGTACACCCATGCGTTACACAATCAAGACTTCCGGCCTTATGTGCGGCCACTGCGACGCTACTGTCGAGACGGCACTGCTCAACGTTGCCGGCGTGACCGACGCCGATGCCGATCACGAGACCCAGACCGTCCAGGTGGAGTGCGCCGACACCGTGACCGCCGAGCAGCTCGCTGCCGCCGTCGAGGGCGCCGGCGAGAAGTTCCACGCCCTGTCCGTGACCGCCGCGTAGCAGCTACCAGAGGCATTCGACCCCATCGACCAGAAACGAGGACCCGCCATGATGGCAGACCATAAATCGGTGACCCGCATGCTCAAGACGGCACGCGGTCAGATCGACGGCATCCTGCGGATGGTCGAGGAGGACCGTTATTGCGTCGATATTTCCACGCAGCTCATGGCAACACAAGCGCTCATCGCTCGCATCAACGCCGATGTGCTGAAAGCTCACATCGAGGGCTGCGTCGCCTCGGCCATCGAATCAGGCGACGAGGAGCTCAAGGCAGCCAAGCTCGCCGAGGTCGAACGCGTCGTCGACAAACTCGCCAAGTAATTGGTGCAAGGGAGTCAGGTTACTTTGCACCATCTTGGTGTAATGGGGACAGGTATGTTTGCACCACCTTGGTGCAGATTAACCTGTCCCCCTTGCTCTAAATCGGGTATAAAGGCGTGCAGTATATCGAACGAAAGGCAATTTGCATGAATGACTTTATGAAGGGTCGCAATGGTGCCGATGAACTCACCATCGTGATGGGTTTTGCCGGCATCGTCATCGCGATGATCGGATCGATAGCCCGCATCCAGTGGCTCAGCTGGATTGCCATCGCCGTAATCGTGATTGGCGTGCTGCGCGGCCTGTCCAAAAATATCGACGCACGTCGCAAGGAGAACGAGGCCTTTGTCGCCGCGACCGCGAACGTCCCTGGCTTGGGCAAGTTCGTCGCCAGCTTGGGCGGCGGCGCTGCTGCGGCTAGCACCTCACGCGCAGCCGGCACCAGTAAGGAAGACTTTGAGCGTGCCAAGCGCACGGCCAAGAAGATGTGGAAGGGTCGCAAAACCACGGCATACCTCAAGTGCCCCAACTGCGGCCAGATGCTCTCCGTCCCCAAGGGCAAAGGCAAGATCCGCGTCACCTGCCCCAAGTGCCACGCCAAGATGGAAACCCGCTCCTAGCCGCTACACCATAGGACAAAATAAAAGCCGAGGCCTCGCACTGAGACCTCGGCTTTTTTGATTATGACAAAGGGACCGTCCCTTTGTCACACCTATACTACGCCATCGCGGGCAAGCTCCTCGGCCAACGCCTCGGCAGGCATGGCCATAATCGCGTCGAGCTCGTCATCCACCTCGGGGATGCGCTTCACCTTGAGCTTGCGCACCAGATCGCCACGGCACATCACGCACGTCGGCTCACGCAGTGCGCACAGGTCATCGAGCGGGTTCTTGCGCGTCACCAGGATATCGGCGGCCTTGCCGCACTCGATTGCGCCGGTCTCGCCACCCAGGCCCAGTAGCTCGGCATTGACCTGCGTAGCCGTATGCAGTGCGAAGGCGTTGCTCACGCCCACGTACTTGGCAAAGTAAGCCACCTCGCGCCACATGTCGTACTGCGTCACGAACGGGCAGCTCGAGTCCGTGCCCAGGCCCACCTTAACGCCGGCTTCCAGCGCCGCGCGAGCGCTCTCGATAATGCCCGAGCACACGATGTCACCGTTCTTCTTTTGCGTGTCGGTCGAATGGGTCTTTTCCGGATCGAGCAGTACAAACGGCAGTGCGGGGCTGATTGTGCAGGTCACGCTCGGCGCGCGTCCCTCGAGCTGTGTTCCCGCGGCGCCGCGGTACAGCTCCAGGATCTCGGGGGTCATCGGAGCGCCGTGCTCGATTGTGTCGACGCCGGCCTGAAGCGCGGCCTTCACACCTTCGGTGCTCTCGACATGGGCCATGACCGGAAGGCCCATATCGTGCGCCGCCTTGCACGCCGCCGCGGCAACCTCCACCGGCATACGCAGCACGCCCGGCTCGCCCACCTCGGTCGCGTCGAACACGCCGCCCGTCACGAACAGCTTGATGACGTCGGCACCGCGCGCATACAAATCGCGCACCTGCTCGGCTGCCTCGGCGGGACTGTTTGCCACCTGGGCGAACAAGCCCGCACCATGGCCGCCCGGCACCGTGACGCCCGTTCCCGGCGCCACCAGGCGAGGACCTTGATACTTGCCGGCGTCGATGGCATTACGAACGGCGATGTCGGCAAACAGTGGGTCGCCCGCGCCGCGCACCGTGGTCACGCCGCTTGCCAGTTGTTGTTGGGCGCTGCCCTTAAGAATATGGCGCACGATGGCGCGCCCCACGGGATTATCGAGCTTCTTCATCAGCGCGCCTGCATCGCCCGCCGAAACCGGCTTGCCCGAACCGCACAGATGCACATGCATATTGATGAGGCCTGGCATGAGATACGCACCTGCCAGGTCGATGACCTCGGCACCTGCAGGCGCCTGCGCCACAGCACTCGGCCCCATCCACGTGATGACACCGCGCTCAACGGCCACGGCCATGTCGGGCTGCGGCTCCATATGTTCCGAACCATCTAGGATGGTCGCATTGATAAACAACGTGGAACGATCGGCAGACGCCATATCGAGCTCCTCCCTCACGATTAACTTGAACATTTGTCCATTATCACCTAATGCAGCGACCTAAAGTCGAACATATCGGTTAACGGAGGGACGAGAGGATGTGGGGGACGGAATACGTTGCAGCCCCATCCCAGCAACATCAGGGGAATGTCTCGATCTGTAACAGTTACGGGCTCAAACAGCCGCCAAACGTTACAGATTGAGACAAAGTCAGGGCTGTAGGGCGACACCAGTCACATCCCCTACTCCCATTCTTGTTCGTAGATGTTGAGGGACTTTACGTAGCGCCCCTGGGCGCCCATGATGTCGCGGACCAGGCGCAAAAAGAAGCTGATGCACGAGGTGTCGAAGCCGTCCTGCAGGTCCTCCGGATGCACCGCACCCGGCCCATCGACCGCCGTGTCGCTCAGGCGCGCGATGTCATACAGGTAGAGCCGCCCCGCCGTCAGCCAGACATCGTCGACGCAGGCGAGGCGCACCGCAATCGCGCCGTCGCTCCAATGCTCCTTTTGCACGATATGCGGGTCGTAGACATCAAAGCGACGGTCGGCACGCGTATCCTTCAGCGCAACCATGCCGTTCGCAGGATCCTTGTCCAAAATGCCAAAGCGCGAGAAATACTGCGTGTCGCGTACCTGCTCGAGCCGCTTGAGCGAGGCAGGCGAAAGCGATGCCGGCGGTTCGTCAACATACAGCTCGAGCAGCGTCTTGCCATGGCGATAGGGGCGCTCGAAGAGCAGCCAATCGGTAAATGCCATGTTGTAGGCCATGATTTCGTTTTGCGAAGGCTCGGTGCAATAGCTGAGCCACGGGTCGACAATGATCTCGAACTGTTCGCGTGCCGGCTCCAAAAACTGGAACTTCCGCAGCATCCAAAAATGGGCCATGTCGGCAATATCGTTGCCGACGGCTTCAGCCAGCTGCGCTCGGTCTAAAACGTGGTCAGTCACGGCATCCTCCTCAAACTGATGAACCTCAATTTGAGCTTACGAGGAGGGTGGGCAGCCACGACCAGCGCGGGCAAAATAGGCCTCCGGCTGCAAACCAGATGCTGACCAAACACTTGACGGGACACTTGACCGAATGAGCGCACCGCAAAGAAACCGACGCTCCTATAAGTTGTCAAGAGGCAGTTTGCGGGAGCGCTCTC
>ENA-OOWV01002262-OOWV01002262.1-human-gut-metagenome-genome-assembly--contig:-NODE-2262-length-10847-cov-10.214233_pt1 | contig 10847 bp, 10 predicted proteins | sample MGYA00241584_ERZ501337 | MGnify/ENA primary metagenome ERZ501337 (study PRJEB25962, sample SAMEA2042744) | human gut metagenome | biome: human gut; feature: human-associated habitat; material: faeces... | reverse complement strand
CCGGTGACACTTCGGGTATGAACCGAATGCTCTAGCCAACTGAGCTATACCGCCATATTTATTTTGTGCACTTGAACAGTGCTTTATTATTATATCCAATCGACCGCGATTTGTCAACAATTATTTCGCAAAAATTCAAAAATTTCTGAAATATCTCCTTTCATGGCGTAAAAAAGACGCTGTAACAGAAAAAAGTTACAGCGTCTTGCGCAAATCATTCCCGATATTTCTCCATCATTTCCTTGAACAGCACAGCCGGAGAGGGCGGCGTGTAGGTGATGGCGTTGGCACCCGCCGCAATGGTGGCGGAAATGCTCTCGCCGGTCTTGCCGCCGCTGGCGATGATGGGCACATCCGGGAACTGCTCCCGGATCTTTGCCACCACCCGGGGCGTGTCGGTGCTGCAGGCCACATTCAGGATGGATGCCCCGGAATCAATGCGGCTCCGGATGTTGGTGTCCTCTTTTGTCACTGTGATGATGACCGGGATGTCCACCACCCGCGAGACCGCCAGCAGGTTCAGGTCAGAGATGGGGGAATTGAGCACCACGCCCATGGCACCCTGGCTCTCCACGTCGCGGGCAAGGTTCAGGGTGCGCACGCCGTGGGTGGTGCCGCCGCCCACACCGCAGAACACCGGGATGTAGGATGCCTTGATGATGGCATCGCTGATGGCCTGCTGGGGCGTGAAAGGATAGACCGCGAACACCGCGTCCGCGTCGCAGTTGCGGATGATGGCAAGGTCGGTGGTGAATACAAAGCTTTTCAGCCGCCGCCCGTTGATGACGATGCCGCTGGCGGCATACACCTCCTGGGGCATTTTCAGGATGTTGTGGCGCAGGCGGCTCTCTACGTTGGGGGAGATTTTCTTTTCAGCTGCCATGGGCAAGTCCTCCGTTTCTCAATTGTATCAAATGGGAACTATATTATAGGAAAACAGGGGAGTTTATGCAAGAAACATCCTGTGAACAGTCTGCAAATAAAAATCGACCCTCTCCGTCAGTGCTTCACAGCGCCGGAGAGGGTCGTTCCTTTAATGTGTTCTAACGTATTCTAAAATATCCTCAGGCACGCTGGCCAGTGCATCGGCTCCGGCAGCAGTCAGCTCTGCGCGGCCCCGGAAGCCCCACAGCGCCCCCATGGCAGGCAGACCGGCATTGTGCCCGGTCAGGATATCTACATCGCTGTCGCCCACAAACAGGGTGCTGGCAGGGTCTGCGTGCAGGTCCTGCATCAGGCTGTAAACACCGGTGGGGTCGGGCTTGGTGGGCACGCCCGGGCGGCTGCCCCGCACCAGAACAAACCGACCTGCCCCGAAATAATGCTCGATGATCTTGCCGCACAGCGGGTCAGCCTTGTTGGAGAACACCGCGCACTGCACGCCCGCGGTGTTCAGCGCGTCAATGAGGGCAGCAATGCCCGGGTAAGGCGCGGTCTTGTCCTCCTTGTGGGCATCGTACCGGGCGGTAAACTCCGCCAGCGTAGCGGCCAGCTGCTCCGGTGTGCGGGCATCGGCGGGCGAAAACCGCTCCACGAGCTTCGGGATGCCGTTGCCCACCATGTGCTTGAACTGCTCCACCGTAAACTCCGGCCACCCATGCTGTGCACACACCCAGTTGCCTGCATCAGCCAGGTCGTCGATGGTGTTCAGCAAAGTGCCGTCCAAATCAAATAATACCGTATGAATCATAACAATTTTACTTCCCCTAAAAACAAATAGCTTTACCTTTATGCCAAGGGCTCCCCTTATTGGGGGAGCTGTCGCCGATCGGCGGCTGAGAGGTTTAATTCGTTTCCATAAATCTGAAAAATTTCTCCGCATCCCGCAGCGGCACGCTCCTCACCTTGAGCTTTACCCAGCCGGGAAAGGTCAGGGTCAGGTTGGTGCGGCCAATGCTGGCAGCCCAGGGGCTTTGTGCTGCGGTCAGGCAGACATCCGGGTGAAACACACAGATGCAGTGCAGGTAGAGCCCCTGCTGCCGCCGCAGGGTCATGCGGCCCTCCCGCAGCCAGAGGCCCTCCCGCCGGTAGCCAGCCGCGGCTCCGGCCAGCAGTGCCCCAAAGAAGAGCGTGGGGATAAGCAGGGTCACGGTCAGCTGGGGCAGCACTGTGGCCGAGACCAGCGTCAGCAGGAGGCAGAGGGCAAAGGGAATGCCTGCCGGTGCAAAAAAGATGAGACTGCGCTGCTCGGTGCGGGCCAGCAGGTCGGGCGGCATCCGGAACTCCGGCAGCAGCTCCCGGAACAATGCTTCCTCGCCGCTGCGGTAGACGAACAGCGGCAGCTCGGGGGAGCAGCCGCCTGCCGTTACAAAGACCGGCCAGCGCTTCATCAGCCGGGCGGCGGGGGAGATGCGGACATCTGCAAAGCTGATCTCGCTTGTCCGCACCCGGCACTCGAAGTGCCCCAGCCAGCCGCCCCTGCTGCCGATCTGGTCGGCCGTGTGCCAGACAGTGTAGTGCACGGTTTGGGCAAAGCTGCGCATCAGGCTGGCCCCCAGCAGAAAGCCTGCGGCCGCCAGCAGCCATGCCGCGCCTGCAGGGAGCCACCGCGCCGCGAAGCGGGCCAGAAAGCTCACCTGGATCTGGGCAAAAATGGCAGGGTTCCAGTCCGGAACATCCCGGGTCTGGCGCACGGCCAGCACGAACAGGGCCAGCGTGGAGAGGCCGTTGGCCCCCAGAAAACCCAGCGCCGCCCGTTCTCCTCCGGCAGGCCGGTGCAGGGTAGGCTTTACCAGAGGCATCAGCTGGTCTGCCACCGCCTCGGCATCGGCTTTGGGCAGGCAGACCGAAAGGGCGTGCTTTTGCGCCGCGCCCACCGGGTAAAGGGTCAGGCGGCTTGCCCCGGCCATCCGGTAGAGCAGGGGCCGGTCGATGGTCAATGCAGCCAGCATCTCACCCCGCAGGGCACGATCCAGCCGGATGCCCAGCCGCCAGTGCAGATGAAAGACTCCGGTGTCATCCATGCTCCAGCTGCTCACACGCAGGATGCCCCAGCTCACGGCGCAGAGCAGAAGGAACAGCAGTGCATCCTGCCGCAGAGCCGTGTGCAGGGCTGTCCAGTTCCGCTCAAACAGCACCTGAACCAGCGGCAGCAGATAGACCACCAGCGTCTTGCGCAGAAACCGCAGAACGGTAAAGGGGTGCAGGCGGCGTTCATTCATCGGATCTCCTCCGCAAGGGCATGGGTGAGGGCAGCGGCCTGCTCTGCCGGGACCGCCGGTAAAATAAGCCGCGTGCCCGGTGCCGTGATGACGACCACCGATACCCCTGCCAGCCGGAGCAGCGGCGTGCGCAGCTGGAACAGCCCTGTTACGGCCCTGCATCGGATCGCCCGCCGCAGCGGGAAGACGATGCCGGAGTACACCGTCAGGGTCTCCGCGCCCAGCGCGGCGGCATAGCTGCAGGCGCGCTGGTACACCACCGCCACCAGTGCGGCCCAGAGCAGGCAGAACACCACCCCGGCAGGCAGGCTCTGCCAGAACACAAAGGGAGCCGCCAACAGGCCCGGGATGGCGGCCCAGCAGCAGAGCACAGCCCGGCCCCGGGGCGGGATGATGAGCGCCGTGCGGCGCAGCTCCCGCTCCGTCACTTGCTGTTCAGCTCCCAGGCATCGGTCAGCAGGTGCAGGGTATCGTCCTGCGTCAGCACCAGGATGCGGTCCCAGGGCAGCAGAACGGTGTTGCCGTGGGGGATGATGAACTCGGTGTCGCGGGTGATGCTGACCAGAATGGCATCGCCGGGAATGGGCACATCCATGATGGCCTTGCCCGCAAACTTGAAGTTCTCGGGCAGCAGGATCTCGTTCAGGCTGGCCGTGCCGCCGCCCAGGCTGAGCAGCTGGCGGATGGTATCCGTCTCGATCTCCCGCTCCAGAATGTGGCTCAGGTTGTCGGTGCCGCAGACCACGGTGTCCACGCCTAAGGTGTGCAGCAGCTCCCGGTTCTTGGGGTTGGAGGCCCGGGCCACGGTGCGGTCCACGCCGAACTCTCGCTTGGCGATCTGGCAGGCCACGAGGTTGTCCTCGTCCGAGCCGGTCACGGCCACAAAGGCGTTGCAGCTGCCAACATCGGCGGTGCGCAGGGTGTCCACGCTGATGGAATCGCCGCAGATCACGGGGATGTCCAGCGAATCTGCCAGCATCCGGCACTGGGCCTCGATGGGTTCAATGATGACCACCGAATGGTGGTTCGTCAGCAGGCTCTGGGCCAGATACCGCCCAACACGCCCGCCTCCTGCAATACAAACTTTCATATTGACACCTCGTATTACTTTGGGTAAAACTTCTCCTGAGCTAAACCTCACTTCGCCAGCGAACGGAACACTGCCTGCTCTGTCAGGATGGTGGGGCAGATCGTGTCCAGCTCGTAGGTCTTGTGATAGAGTACCTGCAAATGCGGGTCAGAGACGCGGCAGATGACCTTTTCGCGCCGGAAGATGTTCTTTGCGATCTGTGCAGCCATCAGGTTCACGGAGTCATCTTCGCACACAGCGGCCACCGCGTCGCAGTTCTCCACACCGCCCTGCTTGAGGATGTCGGGGTCGGTGGGGTCGCCCACAAGGGCCGTGCCGCCAAAGGAATAATCATCAAAACTGTCCAGCCGCTTGAGCTGCTCGGGGTCCTTTTCGATCAGGGAAATATCATGGCCGATGCGTTCCAGATCCCGCACCAGTGCCGCGCCCACCTGGTCGCAGCCGATCACCAGAATATTCATGGATGTCACCTCATTGTTCAAAATCTGTTGTTGTCTGGCCCGGCAGTCCGTGTCAGAAGGAAACACAGGGAAAAACGTTGTGTCCAGTATAGCATATTTCCCGCGGCAGATAAATACAGAAAAAGCAGACAGTGCTCCTGTATAAAATTTGTGATTTTTCGTGCGCAGGCTCTCAGAATATGATATACTGGAAAGCGAACCCAATCTGAATGTGTGCAGAGCGCCTGTGCCGCTTTGCAGGGAGGAGAACCCATGTTTCTTGAAATACTGAAAGCCATCCTGATGGGCATTGTGGAGGGCATTACCGAGTGGCTGCCCATCTCGTCCACCGGCCACATGATCCTGGTGGAGCAGGTGGTCAAGTTCAACGCCAGCGAGGAGTTTATGTCCATGTTCCGCGTGGTCATCCAGCTGGGTGCCATTCTGGCCGTGGTGGTGCTGTTCTGGAATAAGCTCTGGCCCTTCGGCCTGCGCCATGGCCGTGTCTGCTCCAAGCCTGCCGTCTGGCAGCTCTGGTTCAAGGTAGTGGCCGCCACCATCCCGGTGCTCATCATCAGCCCGCTGGACGACTGGTTTGAGACCCGCTTCTACAATTACATCACGGTCGCCGCCATGCTGATCCTGTACGGTGTCCTCTTCATCCTTGTGGAGAACCGCCGCACCGCCCCGCATGTCACCCGGCTGGAACAGATCACCTACCGCGAAGCCTTCATCGTTGGCGTGTGGCAGATGCTGGCCATCATCCCCGGCACCTCCCGCTCCGGTGCCACCATCGTGGGCGGCCTGCTGCTGGGTCTGTCCCGTGCCTGCGTGGCCGAGTTCACCTTCTTCCTCGCCATCCCGGTTATGGCGGGCGCGTCCCTGCTCAAGGTGGTCAAGTTCGTCCTCTCCGGCGCTGCGATGACCGGCACCGAGATCGCTGTCCTCGTGGTGGGTTGCGTGGTCGCCTTTGTGGTCAGCCTTGCCGCTATCCGCTTCCTGATGGATTACGTCAAGCGCCATAACTTCAAGTTCTTCGGCCTCTACCGCATCGTGCTGGGCCTAATCGTCCTGGCTGTGGCCGCTATCACCGCCATTGCGTAAATCCCTCCCAACCCCCCAGCCGCCCGCCCGGGCGGCTTTTTTGCGCCCTGGGGCAATTGCACCGGCCCCGGCCTTGTGTTATACTGGAGCCATAAAGAGAGAACCCGGCAGCGGGAAAGTGCCGCGCCTGAAATTGTCAAAAACGGAGGAGATCCCTATGGAAGCATCGACTGTATATTACACCGACTTCCGGTGTCCTGTGGGCACCAGCCTGACCGAAAAACTGCGCCGCCTGTGCATTGCGGCGGGCATCAAGAGCATTGATATGGACGGCAAGTTCGTGGCCATCAAGATGCACTTTGGCGAGCTGGGCAACCTGGCTTTCCTGCGCCCGAACTACGCCAAGGTAGTGGCAGACCTGTGCAAGGAGCAGGGGGGGCAGCCCTTCCTGACCGACTGCAACACGCTGTACCCGGGCAGCCGTAAGAACGCGCTGGAGCACCTGAGCTGCGCGCAGGAAAACGGCTTCTGGCCCATGACCACCGGCTGCCAGATCATCATTGGCGATGGCCTGCGCGGTACCGATGAGCTTGAGGTGCCCGTGCCCAACGGCGAATACTGCAAGACCGCCAAGATCGGCCGCGCCATTATGGATGCCGACATCTTCATCAGCCTGACCCACTTCAAGGGCCACGAAGCGACCGGTTTCGGCGGAGCCATCAAGAACATCGGCATGGGCTGCGGTTCCCGTGCGGGCAAGATGGAGCAGCACTCCTCCGGTAAGCCCGCCGTGCAGGAGGAGCTCTGCCGCGGCTGCCACCGCTGCGCTAAGGAGTGCGGCTCCGATGCCATCCGCTACAATGAGAACAACAAGGCGGTCATTGATTACGAAAAGTGCAAGGGCTGCGGCCGCTGCATCGGTGCCTGCAACTTCGATGCCATCTATTCCATCGACAGCAGCGCCAACGAGGAGCTGGACCGCAAGATGGCAGAGTACGCCGCCGCCGTCTGTGCAGACCGCCCCTGCTTCCACATCAGTCTGGTGCAGGATATCAGCCCCAACTGTGACTGCCACGGCGAGAACGACGCGCCCATCCTGCCGGATATCGGCATGTTTGCCTCCTTTGACCCGGTGGCACTGGATCAGGCCTGCGTGGACGCCTGCCTGGCAGCCCAGCCCCTGCCCAACAGCCAGCTGAGCCAGAACCTGGCCAAGTCCGACTGGAAGTGCTACCACGACAACTTCAAGGATTCCAACCCGAACATCGAGTGGAAAGCCACTCTGGAGCAGGCGGAGAAGATCGGCATGGGCAGCCGGAAGTATACGCTGAAAAAAGTCTAAAACGGCAAAACGGCAAAAAAAGAGGCATCGTGCACGGCACGATGCCTCTTTTGCTGTTTTGCTCAAAATTCGCCCTTTGCCTCGGGGGTCAGGCGGTCAATGACGTCCTGCAAAGCGTCCCAGTTCTTTTCGGAGCAGCCGGGCAGGTCGGCGGGGTCCAGGCCGGCATCCTCGATGCGGCCGGTCATGCTGTCCTTGTCGGTCAGCAGGGTCTCGGCATCGGCCTTGATGAGCGGCCAGGCATCGGCAAAGCTCTGCTGGTCATCGGCGCTCAGGCTGTCGAACCACTGGGTATAGGCATCTTTGATGTCGCTGACCGGCTGGATGCTCATGTTGCAGCCATCGGCCCATTTCAGCAGGGAAGCCGCCGCGATGACGGATTTCAGCGAGCAGCCGGACACGCCGGGGCCCCAGCCGAGGCAGGGGGCAAAGGCATCGTCCGGGTCAGAGAGGGAGAACAGGGAATTCTCGCCTGCGTCCAGTGGGCCCACCTTGCCAGTGTCGGCGGTCACGGTGGAAGAGGGGATGCTCTCGCTTGCAGAAGCGGAAGAGCTGGAAGCGGCAGTGCTGCCGGAAGAGGTGCTGCAGCCTGCCAGCACGCCGCACAGCAGGGCGGCGCAGACCAGCAGGGAAAGAATACGCTTGCGAATCATAGGAAAGCCTCCTTTTATCGTGTTCCGGCCCATCTGCCGGAGAAACTGCTCTGGTACATTTCTAGTATACTGTTCTGCCGGGCTGTTGTCAATCGGCGTGCGCAGGACGATTTTTCACCCCGGCTGTGCAAACTATACAAACTTTTGTCCTTTTTTTCTCAGTCGTGCGGGATTGACATTTTTTGCGCTGGCGCGTATAATCCGGCCATGGTCAAACTGGGAGAAATGGGTGAAGAACCGGAAAAAGGGGGAGAAACGGATGCAGAAATTCCTGCGGCGGCTGGAACGCTTTTCACAGTCGCTGCTGTCGCCGCTGTCTTATCTTTCGGCGGCGGGCCTGCTGCTGGTGCTGGGGGCGCTGCTCACCAGCAAGCCCTTGTGTCAGGCGCTGCCGGTGCTGCAGTGGGCTCCGCTGCAGCTGGTGGGTCAGCTGCTCTATAACGGGATGATGGTGCTCATCAACAACCTCAGCGTCATTCTCTGCGTGGGGGTGGCTGCCGTGCGCGCCAAAACCGAAAAGCAGGATGCCGCCCTGCTGGCGCTGATGGCCTATCTGGTGTTCCTCACAGCCAACCACACCGCGCTGGAAGCGCTGGGACTGCTTGCCCAGCCGAACGGGATGACCGGCCTTGCGGGCACGGGCCAGACCACCATTCTGGGCATTCAGGTGGTGGACACCGGCGTGGCAAGCGGCATCGTGCTGGGCTTTGCGGCGGCATGGCTCTTCAACCGCACCTGCGAAAAGCAGTTTTATGGCATGATCACCCAGCTCTATTCGGGCCTGCGGTGGTCGTTTTTGTGGCTGTCGGCGCTGGCGGTGGCACTGGGGCTGGGGTTCTGCTTCGTCTGCCCACCGCTGCAGCGGGCGGTCAGCGCCCTCACGGGCTGGATCGCGGCTTCAGGGAACGCGGGTGTGTTCCTCTACGGCTTTCTGGAACGGCTGCTCATCCCCACCGGCCTGCATCACCTCATCTATATGCCCTTCCAGTTCTCCTCGCTGGGCGGCAGCCTGACCGTAGGCTCTGTGACCTACACGGGCGCTTACGCCGTCTGCATGACCGAGTACACCATGGGTCTGCCCCTCTCGGACGGCATCGTCTGGATGTACACCGGCTTCACCAAGACCTTTGGCTATCTGGGCATTGCAGCGGCCTTCATCTTCACGGCCCGCAGGGAGAACCGTGCCCGTACCGCCGCCGCTATGATCCCGCTGGCGGTCACGGCCTCGGTGGCCTCCATCACCGAACCCATTGATTTTCTGTTCTGTTTCGTTTCGCCTCTGCTCTGGGTGGCCCATGCGGTCATTACGGGCGGCTTTATGGTGCTGCTCCATGTCCTGCATGTCCGGGCCTTTACCTCCAACCTGCTGGGGTCGCTGGTGTTCAACCTGAGCGCCGGGGAGCAGCTGCAGAACATGCCGCTGCTCTATCTGCTGGGCTTTGCGGAGATCCTGACCTACTTTGCCGTGTTCAGCATCCTCATCAAAGCAAAGGATCTGCCCACCCCGGGCCGGGAAGCAGCCCTTTCCGCAGACCAGTCCCCCTACGCCGACCCGCAGGAGGTGTGCCGGTTCATCGCCGCGCTGGGTGGGCCGGAGAACATCGCCCAGCTGGGAAACTGCTTCACCCGCCTCCGGCTCACGGTGCGGGATGCCTCGCTGCTGGATATGGGGGCTCTGCTCTCCCTGCCCCATAAAGGTCTTGTGGTGCAGGGCACCCGGGTCCAGCTGGTCTGCGGCCTGCACGCCGCCCAGCTCCGCCATGCGCTTGAACAGCAGCTTGCCGAGATGGCCCCTGTGTGATTGCTTTTTGATAAGAGAAACGGTATAATTGTGGCGAAACCTCTCAGTTGTCTGCGGCGACAGCTCCTCTAACAGGGGAGCCAAGAAAGGCCCCTGCCTCTCCTATTAGGCAACAACAACAACCGCCGCCAGTGGCGGATGAAGGGAGTTGTTGTTGGGGCAGCGGCCAACAAGGCACAAGTGCAATACTTTGCACGAAGTGAATGTTGGGAGCCGCAACCCGGACAAGTGGCATTGCGAAGCAATGACGGAGAGGTTTAGCAATGGATAACCTGAAAATAAAGGAGAACATAAAATGCAGAATAACACCTTTTCCGTCGAAGGTCTCTTCGATTTCCTGAACGCCGGTGTCAGCGCCTTCCACTCCACGGCTGCGGCTGTGAAGATCCTGGAGGAGAACGGCTACCAGAACTGCCCCGAGAGCGCAGCCTGGGAGCTGGTGCCCGGCGGCAGATATTACACCACCCGCAATGCCTCTGCCGTGCTGGCATGGCGGATGCCCAAGGGTGAGCTGACCGGCTGGCATGTCACCGCCAGCCACAGCGATTCTCCCACCTGGCGCATCAAGCAGCTGGACGGCGGCAAGGACGCAGTCTTTGCCAAGGCGGAGACCGAGGGCTACGGCGGCATGATCATGCCTACCTGGCTGGACCGCCCCCTGAGCGTGGCGGGCCGCATTCTGGTCCGCACGGAGAACGGCATCCGGAGCCTGCTGGTCCACCCCGACCGGGCGCTGGCTGTCATCCCCAACCTCTGCATCCACTTCAGCCATGACCTGAACAATGGCATGAAGTACAACCCTCAGGTGGATCTGCAGCCTATCTTTGGTGAGGCAGGCTCCACCCTGCGGGACGCTCTGGCTGAGGAGGCCGGGGTCAAGGCTGAGGACATCGTGGACGCTGACCTGGTGCTCTGCACCCGCGAAAAGGCCGAGCGCGTGGGCCTGAAGGGCGAATACTTCATGTCCGGCCGCATTGATGATCTGGAATGCGCCTACACCACCCTGTGGGGCTTCCTGCAGGGCCGCGGCGAGGAGGAAGGCCGGGGCGACATGTGGGTCATGTTCGACAACGAGGAGGTGGGCTCCTCCAGCCGGCAGGGCGCACAGGGCACCCTGATGGCCAATGTGCTGGCCCGCATTGAGGAAAAGCTGGGGGTCACCCGGGAGCAGAGCATCCGTGCCTGCACCAACAGCCTGCTGTTGAGCGCCGACAATGGCCACGCCACCCACCCCAACCACCCCGAAAAGAGCGATCCCGCCAATGTGGCGGTCATGGGCGGCGGTGTGCTGCTGAAGTACAATGCCCGCCAGACCT
>ENA-OOWV01002255-OOWV01002255.1-human-gut-metagenome-genome-assembly--contig:-NODE-2255-length-10858-cov-9.545682_pt1 | contig 10858 bp, 9 predicted proteins | sample MGYA00241584_ERZ501337 | MGnify/ENA primary metagenome ERZ501337 (study PRJEB25962, sample SAMEA2042744) | human gut metagenome | biome: human gut; feature: human-associated habitat; material: faeces... | reverse complement strand
TCCCTACACCGATTCCGGTTCCGGTCGCAATAATAACATTTTGTATCGGAAATGCCAAAGACACTGCTGACAATGCGTTCTCTCCATAATGGCTTACAAACAGACTATCCACCACATTATATAATGCACCGATCAACATAGATAAAACCATTGGTGCCGCCATTGTACGCAAAAGCTTATTAACCGGCATGATCCCCATTTTATTTTCGTTCATTATGCCCTCCTTTTAGGTAGTGTACTACTTATATATTTTTATTTAAAGTGTACCTTACATGCAGGTACACTATTTTTCGATGTTTTCAAGCATTTTTTCTGATGCCTTCAAAAATATTTGTACATGTTCTTTTGGAATGCCATCACAGATTTTATTAAAAATCTCCCAGTCCATTTCCTTAAGTTCTAAGTGAATATCCTTATATTCGTCCGTACAATTAATCTTTTTGTAACGCCCATCAACTCTGCTCTGCGTACAGATAACGGCATTTTTCTTTTCCAGTCTTTTAATAATTTCAGTCATTGTCGGATGCGTCACAGCTAACACCTTTTCTAAATCTTTCTGGTTTATTTCTTCAATCCCCATTGACTCCAAACGGCTTAATTCTCCCAGTACTCTTAACTGCACAGCCGTTAACCCCATCCGATTTGCACGTTCTTCCAGTTTCTTCTTAAATTCCCTGTCTAATATAGAAAACCGAAGTCCTGGAGCAATATTCGTTTTCATAAGCTCCCCTCCTTAATTAAGTAGTGCACTACTTATTATAATTATGTTTTCGCTTTTGTCAACACCTGTTATGTTTTCTATATTAACATTAATTAATCCTGGATCATTCATATGCAAAACCATAAATAATCCAGGATCATCTATACTTTTTATTTACTGCATTCTATGATAATTGATTCACACTTATCATATCCAATCTCTGAACTGTTCAGACACAACGTATAATTGCTGGCTTTTCCCCATTTCTGATCCGTATAAAAATTGTAATTCGCCATACGCCTTTTATCTGTATCTGCCATCATTTTGACAGCTTCCTTTTCTTCTACATTATATAACCCCATAATTCGCTGTGTTTTTTCCGGCATATCCCCATGGATAAATACATTCAGTACATCATCCCGGTCTTTCAGAATATAATCTGCATTTCTTCCAATGATCACGCAAGGCTCCTTTTCAGCCAGTTCTAAAATAACTTTCCTCTGTGCCTCATACACCATGTCTTCTACTGATTTTCCTGTGATATCACGTCCAGCAAATGCATATGCAAACAAGCCTTTTTTCGGAGATAATTCCGCATTTTTCTGAACATACTCCGGTGACAAACCGGACTTCTCTGCAATGTCATTAATGATATTTTTATCATAATAAGCAATTCCAAGTTTCTTTGCTACTTCTTCTCCGATAAAGCGTCCGCCACTTCCAAATTCTCTGCTGATTGTAATGATTCTTTTTGTCATCTCCGCTTCCTCCTTAACTTAAAACATCAACTTTATTTTTTCTGATTTTCTTTAAGAACACATATCCCACAAAACATGAAACTATTTCAGTAATCGGAAATGACCACCAGATCAATGAAATGCCCATCTGTCCATTTCTGACAAACATAGAAAAAATTCCGGCCAGTGGCAGTATAATAATGAGCTGTCTCAAAAGCGAAATAACAAGGGACTCTATACCACCATTCAGTGCCTGATAAATACCCTGATAAGCAATATTGATGCCTGCAAACAAAAAGCTGACTGAGATTATTCTCATTGCTTCAATAAAATATTCTCTTGACTGTCCCGCATTAAACAGCGTTGCAAATGCTCCGGGGAAAATCTCTGTGATTGTAATTCCCAGAATCATTAACACAATTGTATAGATCAGACCATATTTGATTCCATCCTGAATTCTCTTTTTACTTCTCATTCCATAAGCAAATGCAATGATCGGAGTGATCGCATCTCGCAGACCAAAAGCAAGGAAGAGAACAAACTGCTGGACTTTATAGAACAATCCATAGGCTGTCTGTGCTGATGGATTGAACTTCAGGATCAGATTCATCACATAAACCATAATAGACATCAGAGCCTGCGCAATAATTGCCGGAAGTCCGATTGCATAGATTTCTTTTATAACACCAGCATTCGGTTTCATGTATTTCGGTCCATGCCCGAATTCCCTGTTCAGTTTCATATGAAAAATAAGCAGCAATACAGCAGAAGCAACCTGACCAATTACAGTTGCGTAAGCTGCACCTTTCACTCCCATTTCAGGGCAAGGTCCAATACCGTAGATCATGATCGGATCGAGAATGATATTTACAACGGCACCAACCACCTGTCCGATTGTAGAATAAAGAGAACGACCTGTTGCCTGTAATAGCTTTTCAAATAAAGAAAAGAAAATAATACCAAAAGAAATCACACAGCATATCCGCAGATAACTGACTCCCATTTCAAGTACTTCTGCATCAACTGTCTGTGATGAAATATATGCTTTCACTCCAAAAATACCAAACAGTAAGCAGACCACGTAAATGATCACACTCAGGAACAGACTGTTTCCTGCTACCTTTGCAGCCTTTTCCCTGTTTCCCTGTCCAAGTGTCCTTGCAAGAAGTGCATTGGTTCCTACACCTGTTCCGATTCCTGCCGCTACCATAAGCATCTGAACCGGAAATACCAGAGTGAGGGCATTTAATGCAGCTTCACTGCCTACTCTCATATTTCCTACAAACGCACTGTCTACAATGTTATAGACCGCCTGCAATGCCATGGATAAGATCATAGGGATTCCCATCTGGATCATCAGCTTATTCACCGGCATATCCTTCATTTTGTTGCTTTCTGCCATTTTACTTTAACTCCTCTCTTTTCTGCACAAAAAAAGTGCGCACCCTGTCACATAAGCTGGACTTACGCTGACAGGCTACACACTTTTTTCATAGCAAATATTCTATTTAACAAAAGAAAAATGAGTAGCATGAAACTGGATTTACGCTCATCTGCTACTCGTTCATTATCATTATATTTCCTGTTTTTTTAAAAGTCAAACAAAATATTTTTTATAATGCATATCAATCTATTTTATTTTGATTGATGTAATCAATAATCGTTTTACAGATTTCCTGTTTTGGCTTTTCAAGTGCAACTCCCAGTTCCATATATAACAGATTTTCTGCTATCTGGAAATACCTTGCATCTGTAGCAGTACACTTTTTCCCCTGTGCAAGTCTTTTCTGCTTCCGCTGATAAATCATTTTTATAATAGCAACTAATGCCTCAGGGTTATTTGCTCTTACTGCTTCTTTATAATTTTGTTCCCTCATTTTTTCATTGTTTGTCCATGCTGTCGGGATATCCGGAATTCGTTTGATCAGATTCCAGGCTTCTTCTTTTGTCAGACATAATCTCAGTCTTGAATCTGAGCTTGAAACAGGAACATATATTTTTTCCTTTTCATCTTCTACTGGTTTCATCAGATAATATAACTTATCGTTTTTTTCATCCTGCGGATTCAAATATAAAATATTTTCTATTTTACAGATACCTGTAACTGATTTGCTGACAAAGTCTCCAATTTCATATTTCACAAAATCCACTCCTTGCTGACTGGCATTCTTATTCCGTAAAAGTATAACGTACAAAAGAACCCTGATTGTCTCCTGTTACTATTACAACATCTCCACTCTCATTGCGTGTGGATTCCAGAATCGGAAATCTTCCATTTTCTTTTACATAGGCTTCCGGGCTAGCTGCTTCTGCCTCGATCAAAGTTTTTTTACTGTACTGTTCTCCTCCACACGGATTTATATCCTCAATAAAGATTTCATACTCATGCATATGCAATTCCTCCTGAGATTCATTTTATAAAAACAAGCAGCATAACTGTTGTTTTCCGACTCATTATACTACTCGCCCTTATTTTTATTATAAAGCCATTTTACTTTGATTTCAAAAGCGTTTTTTGCTAAAAATGTATCTTCTGTTTTTGGACATTATTACTATGTATTTACCTATAGTAATTTTAACTTCCGATCTACACCCTGCATATCTTTGCTCTGCTATAGGTTTCTGTTACCTGTAATTATAACTGATTTCCTCTCATTTGATAATGCACTTTTCGGCACCAAAAAGTGCCCCCGTATAGCAAATGCGACGGCAGATGTTGCCTGAAAAACCACCTGGGAAAAAGTTTCATTTTGATACTTTATATGTTAAAATGAAACATATCGTATCAAGTGAGGGGTTTTACAGATGTCTAAAAAAAAATATAATCTGAATACAATTTACATCTCTGAGCGTCTGCAGGAGAATCTGAAGCCGATTTCACAATCTGCATTCACTGCTGTGACCGCTCCCATGGGATATGGAAAAACAACTGCCATCAACTGGTATCTGGACAAACAGAGCAAAAACAGAAACTCCTGTGTGATCCGGATCAGTATTTATTCTGATAATCTGTCTGTTTTCTGGCAAAGCGTTCAGAAGGCATTTGCCTTCGCAGGGCTTGATTTTCTGGATAATTATATCTGCCCCTCAGACGCTGCCAGTGCGGGGATGCTTGCTGATGAGCTTTGTTATTCCCTGAGCAGTCAGACCTCTTACTACATTTTTATTGATGATTTTCATCTGCTGGGTGAACCTTATGTTGCAGATTTTTTTTGTATGCTTGCCAACAGACTGCCTGAAAATATCCACCTGATCGTATCCGGCAGAAATGCTTTTCTGTCCGGAAAAGAGATTCTCCGTCTTGGCAAAAAGTTATATCAGATCCATACCAGGGATCTGTGTCTGAATCGCCGGGAGCTTTCTGTCTATACCCATCGCTGCGGTGCCAGCCTGAACGAAGATCAGCTGAACACGCTTCTCTATTCCAGTGAGGGGTGGTTCTCTGCAGTCTATCTGAATCTCTGTACCTTTTTTGAAAGCGGACATTTTCCTGACCATACTTCTAATATCTATGATATGTTTTCCTCTGCCATGATCGCACCTCTTTCTGATGCGCAGCAGGAATTTCTCACTGTTATGGGACTTGCAGATGAATTTACCGTTGAGATGGCTCTTTTTATTACAGAGAATCCGGAAGCCGGACAGATTCTTTCCCTTATGACCAGACAGAATGCTTTTATCACTCCTTTGCCCGATGGAGTCAGCTTCCGTTTTCACCATATGATGAAGGAATGTACACAGCGTGCCTTTGCTATGCTTTCCCATGAAAAACAGACAGATTTCCGGAATCGTTACGGACAATGGTATGAATCCCGGGGACAGTTTCTGCAGGCACTTGCTGCCTATAACAAGGCTCTTAACTATGATGCAGCACTTGCTGTTATCCAAAAGGATGCAGGAATTCTCCTGGCTTCTCTTTCGCCGGAAAAGGTTCTCGCATTTCTTGATGTCTGTCCAACAGAAATCCTGAAGAACAGGCCTCTGGCCCTTCTCGTATTAATGCGCCGTATGTTTACCTGGCATCAGATTCCCAAAATACTGGAACTGAAGCAGCTTCTGACAGATACCATAGCTGAAGATAACACTTTGTCCGAAGATGAGAGAAAGAATCTCTCCGGAGAATGTGATCTTATTATGAGTTTTCTGATGTATAACGATATCACCGGTATGAGCGTTCTGCACCGTCAGGCCAGTTCCAAAATGACCAGACCTGCCATCAGTATCCGCAAAACAGGAAGCTGGACCTTCGGTTCTCCTTCTGTTCTGATGATGTTTCACCGCAGATCCGGAACCCTGGATGCAGAACTGACAGCTATGAATGAATGTATGCCCCACTATTACAGGATTACCCAGGGACATGGACAGGGTGCGGAATTGCTCATGAATGCAGAGGCAGCATTTATGCAGGGGAATTTTTCAGATGCACAGATTCTGCTGGAGCAGACTTATTCCACCATTGCATCAAACGGACAGCACAATATTTCGCTCTGCTGTGATTTCCTTGCTGCAAGGCTTTCCCTTTTTCAGGAGAGTGTCACCTTTGTGAAGAACCCTGAAGTAAAGCGTAAGGAGCTTCTGTCTCTCCACAATATGATGTGGCTGAATATTTTTGACAGTACTTATGCTTACTACTATGCATTAATTAGAATGCCGGAAAAGATTCCTGCATTATTTAAAGACCATATGTTATCCACTGTCAGCTTTCTCTCTCCCTGCAGACCTATGATGGAAATGATCGAGAATCAGGTCTTTCTTTCACAGAAAATGTACGCAAAAGTTATAGGCAGAAGCGAAACGCTTCTGCCTGTCTGTGAGAAAATGCACTATGAACTTGTGTCTCTCCACATTCAGATCCAGACCGCTGCTGCTTACGCAATGCTGGGCAAACATCATGATGCACGACAGCTTCTGCAGAAAGCCTTAGGACACGCCATGCCGGATGGCTTTCTGATTCCGTTTGTAGAAAATTATACCTATATCAAGGACGTGCTGGGCAGTATTAATTCCATAACACCAGAGCCTTTCACAGACCGGATCCTTTCCCTTGGTTCTGTTTATGAACAACACTGCCTCTGCCTGTCCAGCCGTAATTCCAGACCTGAAAGCCTGAATATGCTGAACAGCAGAGAAGCAGAAATCGCAGCTTTGATCACCGACCGTCTGAGCAACCGCGAAATCGCAGAGAGGTTATTTCTCTCTGAAGGCACTGTGAAGCAATATGTCAACCAGATTTATTCCAAGTTGATGATCAACGGTGATACACGCACCAAAAGGAAACAACTGGCAGATCTGATTTCTTCCATAAACAAGGGCCTTACCTGACACTTTGAGAAAAAAAAGCAAGGAAATTCACATGACCAAAGTCTTGCGATTTCCTTGCTTTTTGGCAAGAATTACAAATTTAAAGTTTTTTACTTATTTGCATTTCTGTTTCCTTGAGAATATCCTCGGAAATCTCAGTTTTATTCAGCATCATGTCTGCTCCCGGATTACGATAGAAGGAAAAATCCCTATCTCCATCCGGATATGTATGTACCATAGCAAGCGTAGTATGAATTTTTTCATCTGTACATAAGCCAATGTCATCAATTCCTGCTTCTTTTATGGCTGCTCTCAACTGATCTCCAAAAAAATCATTACCAACCTTACCAATAAATGCTGTATTATGTCCCAATTTATAACGCTTTATTATAATAAATCATATTTCACTATATCAAGCTTAGCTGCACCATCAGCAAAGAAAGAAATCCCCTTTGCTTCCTGCTTTGTAAGAATAACCGCAGACATAACCTGCTCGCCGTCATTAATAAATACTTCCACACTAAACTTATCCAAAATCACACGCAGTTTTAGTTCATTGCTGTCACCGTTTACCAGACAACTGCTCTGATGAACCAGCGCCCGTTCGCTTCCTGAGAATTTTCTATCGATTTTTAAAACAGATTCATCCGGACGGAAGCATAATGTAGAATGATATTTCTCATTCTCTGCAAAACAGAGTTCAAATTTTTTATAAAGATTGTCTTTATCTGCCGGTCGTATCACAAGTTCCAGATCTACAATTCGTCCTTCAATCTGATCCAGTGTGAGCCTGGTATCTTTTATCACAACATTGTTATACTCGACTTTGTTTGCACGCATGGCATTAAGTTCTCTGACCGGAACCTGATACAATCTTCCGTTTTTAACAGACAGTTCTCTTGGAAGACTCATTTGTGCGAACCATCCAGAGTCATTGCATCGATATGCAAGCGTATCCCAGTTCTGCATCCAGGCGATCATAATTCTTCGTCCATCCGGTGCAAGCAGTGTCTGCATTGCGTAATAGTCAATTCCGTAATCAACACCTTGACAAAACTGTTCCTTTAAAGTATGTGTCTCAGGATCCAACTCCCCAATAATACATAACGTTCCATTTCCATTATGAAATTCTAATCCTTCCGGAAGCATATCCTGTGGACTTGTCAGAAGCACATATTTGCCGTCCAATTCAAAGAAATCCGGGCATTCCCACATTTTTCCATAACGATTTTGATTCTTTGCCAGAATGCTTACAAATTCCCATTCAAAGCCATTTTTACTTCTGTAAAGAAGGATCTGTCCGCTTCCATCAGCCGGACGACTTCCTATAACACAATAAAAGTTTCCATCGTTCCCTTTCCAGATTTTGGGATCACGAAAGTCTACTTTACTAGCCCCCTTTGGAAGATCTTTGGCTGTCAGAACCGGATTCTTATCATACTTTTCATAATCCTTACCATCTCCAACTGCCACTGCCTGTGTCTGAATATCCCTTACAGTTCCGTCTTCCAGTTTCTCCTGATTTACAGAAGTATACATAAGCAACTGTCTGCCATCCTCTAATTCTATGGCACTTCCTGAAAAACAGCCGAATTTATCATAATCTTCATCCGGTGCCAATGCAGTCGGAACATAGTTCCAATGCAATAAATCCTTACTCACTACATGTCCCCAGTGCATACTGTCCCAATGTGTGCTATACGGATTATACTGGTAGAACAAATGATACTCTCCTTTATAATAGGAAAATCCATTTGGATCATTCATCCAGCCAACATAAGGAGTTATATGAAAGGCTGGTCTTTCTTCCTCTTTGATCTGCTGTCCCTGTATAAATTCATATTTTCTTGCCTTTTCCAACATTTCGCTCATATAGTTCCTCCTGTCAAAATGATATCTTCTCTTATTTTTCACTGCTTAATGAATCCTGATACTGGTCAAAATATTTTTGCTTGATTGAAAGGTAATCGGAAAGCCCGTACTTCTCCATTTTTTTCAGATAAGAATCCCATTCTTCATCAATTCCTCCGTTCAGGATCCAATCTGCTTTCTTCTGTTCTGCATATTTCTTAATATCTGTATCATACTGTGACACTTTGTTTGTATCATCAATACTCATAAATACATTAGGATAAACATATTTGCTGTTCATATCCTGTAAATATGTCTCATGCATATTATCCAGACGCCATTTCGCATCTTCCGGCTGTGTTACATATACGCCATAATATTCATTTAATATAGCGAGAGGACCATTTACAGATTGCGCTTCACGTACTTCCACCGGTGACTGATCTCCTAAGTCCATATGCTTTAACATTTTTTCGCCATCTTTGTTTACAGACAGCTCAAAAATATTAAAGGAATCCTTCTCTCCATAGGTTCCCCAGTTATTTTGCGGAGACTGAAGGGGTGCATACATCTGATCGATCCATGCGGCAGCAAGTGCCGTGTTACGGCAGCTGGTAGTAAGCACACATCTTCCTCTGTCAAAACCGCTGGTCTCACTGTTGTTCTGTCTGGTGATATTTCTCATTCCATCCGGTCCGGTCAGTGCCGGAAGCATCACATAATCCGTATTGTTGTCTATATTAGCAATATCCCATGTGAAGCAAAGTCCATAACGGTGATTCTTTCCTTTTGCAACATAAGTAGACCATTCCTGTGTAAATGCTTCCGGATCGATCAGATTCTCTGTCACAAGTTTATGCAGCCATTTGATACCTTCTTTGTATCCTTCCTGAACCGTTGTATAAATCACCTTACCTTCATCTGTTACAGCAAAATGATCTCCTGTGTCCCCATAACCATCTCCGAATCCATTTATTAAGATTGAAGGATCCTGATCTCCGTTATTGATAATAAATGACATTGGTATTACATCACCTTCAATGGAAAACTCTTGTTTCAGATCATCTGCATGATCTCGAAATTGAATCAGTACCTGCTCCAGTTCATCTGTTGTGGTTGGAATCTCAAGACCAAGATAATCAAGCCATTTCTTATTAATATAAGGAATATCTCCAATGGCCTGAATTGCTTCTTTTCCGGAACCAAGCTGTTCAATCCACGGAAAAGAGTAAATATGTCCATCCGGTGCTGTACACATGGTTCTGTATTCCGGGTATTTTTCAAACACAGCCTGAAGGTTTGGCATATATTTGTCAATCAGATTTTCCAGCGGAATAATTATTCCCTGCTTTGCATAACGCAACAGATCATAATCACTCATGCCTGCATTAAACAGTCCATCCGGCAGATTTCCAAACTGAGCCAACGCCAGATTCTTTTTATCTGAAAACTGATCTGATACAAAGCAGGTCCAGTCAATATGAACATTTGTCTGTTCTTCCATTCTCTGGAAAATCACTCTTTTATTTGGATCCTGTGTTGAAGTGGCCGGTGCACTGGTAATAAAAGAAAGCTCCTCTGTTTCTTTCAATGGAAACTGTACATCCGATACCGGTGTATCCGGATTAATCTCAGCATCAAGCCTCTGCTGTTTTCCACATCCCATTATACTTACCATCATTGTTAAAGAAAGTCCAAGTGCAAGCAAACTTCTTACTCTGTTTTTCTTCATATCTGTATCATTCCTTTCTTTAGCCTTTTACCGATCCAACCATAATTCCTTTATCAAAATATTTCTGGAAAAATGGATACATCACTAAAAGTGGTAAACTTGATACTACAATTGTTGCATATTTCAACTGTTCTGCTACCTTTGCCATCTCTGCTGTGCTTTGGATATCTGCAATCATTCCCGGCTGTGGAGTATTCTGCACCAGGATTGAACGCAGTACCAGCTGCAGTGGCTGAAGATTTGCATCGTTCAGATAAATCATCGCATCAAAGTAGCTATTCCACATTCCGACAAATGACCACAGTGCCAGTACTGCAATAATCGGTTTACATACCGGCATCATAATTTTGAAAAAATGCTGAATTTCATTAGCACCGTCAATTGCAGATGCTTCTCTTAATTCTGCCGGAATTGACTGATAATAAGTTCTTGCAAGAATCATATTCCAAACGTTAAATGCTCCCGGAATCAAAACCGCCCATACTGTATTTACCATATGCAGCTGATTGATCAAAATAAATGTTGGAATCATTCCTC
>ENA-OOWV01002235-OOWV01002235.1-human-gut-metagenome-genome-assembly--contig:-NODE-2235-length-10968-cov-9.454137_pt1 | contig 10968 bp, 13 predicted proteins | sample MGYA00241584_ERZ501337 | MGnify/ENA primary metagenome ERZ501337 (study PRJEB25962, sample SAMEA2042744) | human gut metagenome | biome: human gut; feature: human-associated habitat; material: faeces... | reverse complement strand
CCGGGAACACCTTGCGCTGCAAGCTGTTCCCGTCCAGCAAGTTTACAATTTATCTATTCCAAAACAGGACTGCCCGTAGTATAATAAAGCTAATGACGAACACTATCTAAGGAGATGGTTTTATGTATGGATTGATTGCTTTGAATTTCATCATACCCTTTGTTATGGTTTTTGTAGGATATATCTTAAAGAAGCACCCTGTAAAAGATATGAACTCTGGCAACGGGTACAACACACCTTCCTCACGAAAGTCACAAGAGCATTGGGATTATGCACAAAGCATAGCGCCTAATATTTTTATTGGTATTGGCAAAACATTAGGTTTGGTAGAAATCGTTTTGTGTATATCCTTACTTTTTCTTAATATTTCCGCACAGTCTACCGTATTTGCAGGAGTAGCCGTTGGAATTATATTTCTGTTTTTTGGGTTTTACAAAACTGAAACAGGAATAAAAAACAAATTTTTGGATGATAAATTCTAACTTAGTATAAAAGCAGCAGCGAGCTACCGACTCTTGTAGCCCCCGGCAGGGCGCAAAGGCACTTTCATACTGCCAGCCCCAAAGGGGCGGTGGTGTGAAAGTGCTTTTGCGTTACTTTCTCACAAGAAAGTAACAAAGAGGTTGTGGACTGCGGCCAGTTATGGTAAAATAGGAGTAGTAGGATATAGGCTTTTGCAGGAAAGGGACGGGTGATTTTATAGGCACAACCATTTCGGGAATGACGGGCCGGGGAAGTATCCGGCACAACAACAGGAGCTTTTCAGCGGCGAATGTAGACCGGAGCAGGTCGGGGCAGAATGTCACCTTTTGCAACGAGGATTTGAAAAAGGTGTACCACGAACTTTTCGATGAAGCCCTGGCCGCCTACAATGCCAAAAAGAAAAAGACCAGGGACAAGATACCAGACTACTATGAGCATATCCGGCAGAGCAAGCAGGAAAAGCTATTTCACGAGGCTATCTTCCAGATCGGCAACTTGACGGACTGCGGGTGCGGCTCCCCTGGAGGGGAACGGGCGGCGGCAGCTCTCAAAGAATTTGCAGAGTCCTTCCAGGAGCGCAACCCTCATCTGCGGGTGTTCAATATGGTGCTGCACATGGACGAGGCCACGCCCCACCTCCATGTGGACTTCGTGCCGGTGGCAACGGAGCAGAGCCGGGGCCTCTCAACGAGGGTATCAATGAAACAAGCGTTAAAGCAGCAAGGATTTGAGGGGCTTGGCCGGAAGCAGACGGAATGGAAAGCCTGGATGGAACGGGAGAAAGAAGCCCTAACGGAAATCGCCCAGGCGCACGAGTTTGAGATTATCAGCCTGGGCGGTGGCCGCGAGCGTATGGAGCTACCAGAGTACAGAGCAGCGGCCCAGCGGCTTGAAGCTATCCAGGAACAGGTGACAGCAGCAGAGCAGGAGATCGCGGCCCTGGAAAAGCAGAGAAAGGCCCTGCAAGGGAATGTGAAGCTGCTGAAAGCGGTGGAGAAGGTCAAGCCCGATCTGGACGCGATACAACCAGAAAAGACGCTGACAGGGGCCGTCAAGGGTGTGACGGTGGAGCAGGTGAAGGAGCTGAAGGCGGCGGTGATCCGGGGCGCGGCGGCAGAGCAGAAGGTGCGGGAGCTGAAGGTAGAAAACCAACAGCTTCAGCAGAAAATCCCCTCGATGAAAGAAAAGCTGAAGGAGGCCCAGGAGCGGCAGCGGCTTGAAAATGAAAACCGGCAGCTCAAAGTGCAGGTCGAATACCTGGAAAAAGATTTGAGCTGGGAGCGTGGGATTTCGGCGCGGCTCCAGGAAGGGATCGGGGCGGTGCTGGACTTTCTGGATCAGCACTTGCCGGAGCAGTTCCGGCCCCTGGTCGAAAAGGCGCGGGAGCTGCTACCTGTGCCAGAGGTGCAGCAGCCGGAAAGAGAGCAGGAACGGGGCCACACCTGGGGCGGTATGGAGCTGTAAAAGAAGCCTGTCCGGGAGCCTTGCAAGAGCCGCCCGGACAGGCTATAATAACAGTAAAAATAGGGAATAAAATGTATTGATAATATATGCCCCCCTATGGCCTTTAGGCCAGGGAAAAAATAATAAAATATTCTCTCTCGGACAGGGAGAAAGTCGGAGGGGGTTATGGGGGTGAGCGGCGGGGTGTGGGAATGTGGTAAACCTGAAAGGTTTTCCATCATTTCCATGCCCCAGAGCGAGGGGGAAAAGGGGGAGGTGACTTTCTCTTTAAGGCCCCGAAGGGGCCGCTCTTTGGCTCCCCCTTTTCCCCCTATGGGTTTGCAGAATGTACGAAAAGAGGTGTAAGGAATGGCGGATCAGCAAGTAGCACTGGAACGGCTGCGGGAACTTTACAGGGAAAAGAACGAGCATTTAGAGAAGTTTTTAGAGCCGGTGGAGCCGTATGAGTTTTATCGTGAGATCTTCCCGGAAGGATCTTTCGAGAGGAAGGGCCATTTTGAGGACAGGAAGGGAAACGGGATCGCGGTGACAGTGGCCAAAAGTGAGGTTGACAAGGCAACCGGGATTGCCCTGCAGATCGAGGGGGACGGTAAAGCGAAACGATGTACCGTCACTGACGAGCTGGACGAGCTGCGGGAGCTGCAAGACACCGATTTCACGATTATGTCCCCGATCTCCTATTTTGGACGGCGGCGGTGCGGCAAAAATGCCCGGTATCTCTATGCCCTGGTCTTTGACCTGGACGGGGTAGGTATGCCCCAGCTCCGGGACACGCTGCACCAGATGAACAAGGATATTCTGCCCCAGGCAACCTTTGTTGTAAACAGCGGGACAGGGCTTCACCTGTATTATGTGCTGAAAGAGCCGGTGCCTATGTACCCGTACAACCAGAAATGCTTGAAAGAGCTGAAATATTCCCTCACCCGGCAGATTTGGAATAAGTTTACCTCCACCATCAAGGAGCCGCAAATGCAGGGGATTTTGCAGGGCTTTCGGGTGGTCGGCTCCGGCTCGAAGCTGGGGCGTGAGTACCCTGTGAGGGCGTTCCGGCTCGGCGGGCCGGTGGAGCTGGCGCGGCTGCTTGATTATATCCCGGACAGCAACGGGGAACAGCAGCGGCTTGAGGGGCTTATGAGAAAGAGCCGACTGTCGCTGGCCGAGGCGAAAGAGAAGTACCCGGATTGGTATGAGCGGCGGATCGTCAAGAAGGAGCGGCGGGGCCGCTGGACGGTCAAGCGTGACCTTTACGACTGGTGGCTGCACCGGATCGCCGATGAAATCCGGGTGGGCCATCGTTTCTATGGCATTATGACGCTGGCGATTTATGCGAAAAAATGCGGGATAGACGAGGACGAGCTGCGCCGGGACGCTTTCGCGCTGCTCCGGCCTTACGATGATATGAGCGTGGAGGATATAAACCGCTTCACGAAAGATGATGTGGTGTGCGCCCTGGAGATGTTCAACGAGGACTATGTGACATTCCCCAGGGACGATATAGCGAAGCTCTCCGGCCTGACTATGCCTGTCAATAAGCGGAACTGGCGCAAACAGCCAGTACATTTGCAGGGCGCGAGAGCAATCCAGGAGATTAACGATAAGGCTAATGGTACGAATTGGAGAGAAGGGAACGGGCGGCCTAAAGGCAGCGGAACGGCCCAGGCGCGGGTTTATGAATGGCGGCAGCAGCACCCGGAGGGGCGCAAGGCCGACTGTCACCGGGAAACTGGCCTTGATCCGAAAACCGTCCGTAAGTGGTGGGATTGCCCGCCGCCAGCGGTGCGCTTTGAAAATGGGCATATAACGGTGCGGGTGTCCCCTTCCCAGGAGTTGAGCGATTGGCTCCTGGACGCGCTGCACGATGGGGGCCAGGAATAAGGCCCAGAAAGGCCCCTGTTACGCTTTAGAAGCCGTTTTCAGCCCTCCGAGGGTAAAATACCGGCCCCCTCTCTACTGCGCCCGGAAAGCCGCATAAATCAAGGCTTTTTTGCCCTCTAAATGCGAACATACCAGGGTAGAAGTTTAAGGGCCAGTGCTTGGGTAAACGGTCAGGAACATATATTGACATTGTAAATAAAAAGTTATACAATGGATATAATAAGAATGAAAGGAGTTGCTACCTATGGCAAATACAAATATTAACATTCGTATGGACGCAGACTTGAAGCGGCAGTTTGAGGCGTTCTGTGCTGATATGGGAATGACGATGACAACGGCGTTCAATGTTTTTGCGCGTAAGGCTGTGAGGGAGTATAGAATACCCTTTGAAATCAGCGGCGATGTGCCGAACGCTGAAACCGTTGAAGCAATCAAGGAAGTAAAGAGAATGAAGGCCGATCCGAGCCTCGGCAAGACCTATTCCAATGTCGATCAGATGATGGAGGAGCTGCTTGCCGATGTATAACATAAGACCAACCACAAAGTTTCAGAAGGATTTGAAGCGCGTGAAAAAGCGCGGCTTTGATATTCCTTTGCTGACCGATATTATTAAAAAACTGGCTGCGGGGGAGCCGTTGCCGGAGAAAAACAGGGATCACCAACTTTCCGGGGACTATGCGGGGTGTCGTGAGTGCCACATTACGCCGGATTGGTTGCTGATCTACGAAGTGGACGGGGACGAGCTGATTTTATATCTCACCCGGACGGGATCGCATAGCGATTTATTTTAGGGGAAGGAGGAAAGGTCTATGAGCTGGGATAAAGAGAGGATCGCGCAGATACAGCTTCCCGATCCGGCAGACGATGATCCGCACCCTCGGCTGCTCCTGGAAGGTCGCGGCATACACGCAGGGCAGGGTTTTACGGCCCTGTTCCCTGATGGGTGGCACGAGATTACCCTGGAAGTAGCGTGGGAGCCGACAGGCCCCGGCTGCTGGTACATATCTACGCCGGGGTTTAAGGGCGTGTGTCCTGTGGGCCTGTTCGTAAAGGTATGAAAACGATCCGGCAGATAGCTGACGAGATAGGGGTATCAAAGCAAGCTGTTTTCAAAAAAATTAAGCGTGAACCACTGTCAACCAGTTTACAGGGGTTGACGGCAACGGTTGACGGTAGGTTGATGGTAGAGGTTGACGGCGAAAAGCTGATAAAACAGGCGTTTTCTGAAATTGCACCGTCAACCACCGACAACCAGTTGACGGGCGCGGTTGACGGTTTGGTTGACGCGCCGTCAACCAAAAATGCAGAAAAAACAGCAGAGGTTGATGGTGTGATTTCTGTTTTACAGGCCACCATCGACACGCTGCAGGGGCAGCTTGAAGTGAAAGACCGGCAGATCGAGCAGCAGGCTCAGACCATTACTCGGCTCACTGATGCGCTGGCCGCTGCCCAGCAGACGGCGGCAGCGGCCCAGGCTCTTCACGCGGGGACGATCCAGCAGCAGCTTCTTACCGGGGAGGCCGGAGCGGATCAGCAGGACCAGGCGCCGGAGCAAAAACGGGGCTGGTTTAGCAAGTTGTTTCGAGGTTAAGAGAACTTGACAAATCGGAATTTGATGAGGTGTAATTATGGTAAGAATTGCAACAGTAAATGATGCAGAGCAATTAAACATCTTAAATGATGAATTTAATGGTGAGAGCGAAACAAGCATAGACAATATTAGAAATTCCCTTATGAATAATAAACAGGAAGTTGTTATCGTTGCTGATGAAGATGATATGTTAGTTGGATTTGTTTGTGTTCAGCTTAAAAAATCGTTCTGCTATGATGAATATATGCCTGAAATTACAGAAGTGTATGTTAAACCAGCATACAGAAAAAGAGGCTTAGCGAGTGAGATGATTACTTTTGCAGAGGCTTATTGTAGTAAGAATTATCCACTTCACCAATATGAACTTCTAACAGGACAAGAAAATCTTGTTGCACAAACTGTATATAATAAACTTGGATATGTAGATGATAATGAACTTCATTTATCAAAACGAGTTAAAACGGAACGCGTTTACACGCGCAGCGCGACATACCAGAAATTTGAGGTGCTGAAGACCAACCGCAACAAGCGGTACAAGTACGGGGAATTCTTCGTCGAGGGCGTGCGAAACATCAACAACGCCGTCGAAAACGGCTGGGAGATCGTGTCGTTCCTCTACGACGGCGACCGGAAGCTCTCGGACTGGGCCAGGGACAAGCTCGCCGCGGTGCGCACGCAGGTCAACTACGCGCTGCGCGGCGATCTGCTCGCGGCGCTCAGCGGCAAGGCGGACACCTCGGAGCTGCTGGCGGTCGTCAAAATGCGGGACGACGATTTTTCGCGCATCCCGCTTTCGGAAAACCCGCTGATCGCGCTGTTCGACCGCCCCTCGAACCACGGCAATCTCGGCACGATCCTGCGCTCCTGCGACGCGCTCGGCGTGGAGGGGCTGATCCTGACCGGGCACGGCGTGGACCTGTACGACCCGGACGTCGTTTCCTCGACGATGGGCTCGTTCTTTTGCGTGCCGGCGGTCCGCATGTCGGACAACGACTCGGTTTTTGCGTTGATCGACGCGCTGAAGGCGCGCTACCCGGGCTTTCAGGTGGAAGCTGCTGCTGTCGGTATAAAAATCATAGTCCAGCGTATCGTTCAGCTCATTTTCATCCACGCTCAGCAGCTCATCGCCGGGCTGCAGGCCCAGCGCCTCGGCTTCACTGCCCGCATCGATGCGGTCGATCTTGATCGCCATTGCATTTCACCTCCAGACAAAGAAAGAAGGGGAAGGCATTGCGCCATCCCCTTCTCAACATAACACCAATGTGCCACCAATTTTGCGCAAATTAGGCCTTCTTGATGACTTCCTCGCCCTTGTAGTAACCGCAGTTGCCACATGCCTGGTGGGGGAGCTTCAGAGAGCCGCAGTTGCTGCACTTGACCAGTGCGGGGGCCTCCAGCTTCCAAACATTGCTGCGACGCTTGTCGCGGCGGGCCTTGGAAAGATGTCTCTTAGGTACTGCCATATTTTTGCACCTCCTTGATGGGTTTCTCAGTTCAGCAGTGATTTGAGGATTGCGAGCCTTGCGTCAACAGGAGCGGCTTTGTCTTCCTCCGGCGGGCAGGTACAATCTGCCCTCTTCTTGCCGCACCGGGGGCATAACCCCGGGCAGTCGGCGCTGCAAAGCAACACCGTGGGAATCTGGAACATAAACTCCTGGGCAAGCCATTCATCCACATCCAGATGTCCTTTTTCGTCCAGCGGAAGCTCGAAATCCGGGTCATCCAGATCCCGCTCCTTTGCTGTCCACTCCGCTTCAACTGTCTCTTCCCGCTCAACCGGGTCCAGACAGCGGGCGCACTCTCCGTGCACCAATGCTTTTGCCCGCAGTGTCATCCGGACCTCGTCGCCGTCCGGTTCAGCGGTAAAGCTGGCCGTCACGGGCTGTTCGATCCTTGCACCGGCAAAGTCCCGTGCAGACAAATCACAGGGAAACTCTGCATGGTAAGGCTGTGTGCCGGTTGCGATAAACTTTCTCAGGTCAAATTGCATAGTACACCTCATAAAAGGCTGCTTTGTTAGTATAGCGCCAAAGCCAACCTTTGTCAACACCAAAACAGGCAGAAAACCGAAAAAATTTTGATTTTCCGGTTTCCTGCCCGTTGGAATGCGCTCAGTTCAGAAAATTACAGGTACTTTTTCACGTCGTGGGGCAGAGCAGCCTCGTCAGCACTGACAGTAACAGTGACCTTGACGGAATCGCCTGCAATGGCGGCCATCTCGTCCAGCACAGCGCCCAGACGGTTGATATCGTGATCCAGCACCTTCAGGATGCCGTCGATGTACAGGTCGGTGATATCGTAGTTGCTTGCCATCAGGCCGGCAACAAAGCCGTACAGCATCTCGCCGCCGACGATCTTGTACTCGTCCAGGTCGATCAGACGTGCAGCAGGAGCGATGTCGTAGGTGAGCTTCATGCCCTTTTCAACGACGACCACGTTGCCCTTGGAGGTCTTGACCGCGTCATTGATCTGGTCGATCATTGCCTTGGTCTTGCCGGAGCCCTTGGTACCAACAATCAGTTTAATCATAGTTCTGTCCTCCTGTATTTTCCACGCCTTGCGGCGGGAGATCATTTTTTGTTTCCTGCTTACTTCAACTTTGCTTCCAGCTCGGCGGTCAGGTTCTCGTAACCCGGCTTGCCCAGCAGAGCGAACATGTTCTTCTTGTAGCTCTCGACACCCGGCTGGTTGAAAGGGTTCACGCTCAGCAGGTAGCCGCTGCATGCACAGGCACGCCAGAAGAAGTAGATGAGGTAGCCTACATTATAAGCAGTCAGGTCGTCCACCTCGATCAGTACCTCAGGCACGCCGCCGTCGGTGTGGGCAAGGATGGTGCCCTCCATGGCCTTGCGGTTGACCACGCTCATATTCTGGTCCGCCAGGAAGTTCAGGCCGTCGAAGTTGCCCTTCAGCTCTTCGATGAACAGATCCTGCGCAGGCTTTTTGACATCCACGATGGTCTCGAACATGATGCGGGAGCCTTCCTGGATGAACTGACCCATGGAATGCAGGTCGGTGGAGAAGATGCAGCTTGCGGGGAACAGGCCCTTGTTGTCCTTGCCCTCGCTCTCGCCGAACAGCTGCTTATACCACTCGTTCATCAGGGTGAAGTTGGGCTCGTAGCACTCCAGGATCTCAACAGCCTTGCCCTTGCGGTACAGGATGTTGCGGATGGCGGCATACTTGTAAGCGTCGTTGTCCGGGCTCAGCACGGAGAAGCGCTCCATGGCATCGGCTGCGCCCTTCATCAGCTCGTCGATGCTGATCCCGGCGGCAGCGATGGGTAGCAGGCCCACAGCGGAGAGAACGGAGTAGCGGCCGCCCACATCGTCAGGAACCACGAAGGTGGGCCAGCCCTGCGCATCAGCCAGCTGCTTCAGGGTGCCTTTGGCACGGTCCGTGGTGGCATAGATGCGCTTGTTGGCTTCCTCAACACCCATCTCATCCTCCAGCAGCTTGCGCAGAACACGGAACGCCAGGCTGGTCTCGGTGGTGGTACCGGACTTGGAGATGACATTGATGGAGAACTTCTTGCCCTTGCACAGAGCAATGATATCATTCAGATAGCTGGGGCTGATGCTGTTGCCGCAGAAGTAGATCTTAGGGCCATCCTCCAGCTCGTTGTGGTACAGGCCCTTGACGGCCTCGATCACAGCGCGGGCACCCAGATAGCTGCCGCCGATGCCGGCAACCACCAGCACCTCGGAGTCCTCACGGATCTTCTTGGCAGCTTCCTTGATGCGGGCAAACTCTTCCTTGTCGTAATCGCGGGGCAGATACATCCAGCCCAGGAAATCATTGCCGGGGCCATTCTTGGCTTCCAGCTGGTTGTGAGCCGCTTCCACCTGAGGATAAATGGCCTTATATTCCTCTTCGTTGATAAAACTGGAGAGGTGCTTTGTATTCAGAACGACGCTCATTCTATCAGAACCTCCAAACGTTTTTACGGGACGTGCTCCCTGAGGGTTTTGTTAGTATAAGTGTACCGTTCCAATCGTGCAAAGTCAAGGCCAAAATCCCCGGATTTCATACAATTTTAATAGTGTTCTTTTGGCTGTCCTGACATCTTTTGTTCAGGCCCGCCAACGCTGCTTTGTTTCTGCTAACCGCTTTTATTCGGTGATGTGTTTCTTTTATCCGCTATGCTCCCAGCAGGCACTGCCACAGCAGCTCCAGCGCGCCGCCAAAGGTCAGCAGCGGGGCATCCGCGGCCGCTTTTACTTCGTATTCATTCAATAAGGTATCATCCTGAAAAATGCTCACCTTTCCCGCCGTCCGCCCCTTTTCCACGGGGGCCTCCAGCGCCTCGGGCAGGGTCAGCTCAGCCCGCAGGGCAGAGGCCGTTCCCTTCTCTATCAGGATCGTCTCGGGCAGGGCAGCGTAATCCAGCGGCACGCTGTCCTCGGCGCTGCCCTTTACGGCCAACGCCAGCGGGCGCTCCGGCAAGGTGGGCAGCGGGGCGGCGGCATAGTTGGCAAAACCGTAGTCCAGCAGGGTGGTGGCGGAGTGGAACCGGTCGGCGCTGGAGGGTGACCCCAGCACCACGGCGATCAGGGTCAGGCCGTCCCGGGTGGCGCTGGCGCTGATGCAGACCCCCGCCCCGCTGGTGGTGCCGGTCTTGAGCCCGGTGATGCCGCTGTACCGGCGCAGGAGCTTGTTGGTGTTCACCAGCTGGGTCTGGCCGTTCCGCAGGCTGTCCGTCCAGATGCCGGTATAGTGCAGCAGCTCCGGGCAGGTATTGAGAAGGTAACGGCTCAGAACGGCAACATCCCGCGCCGTGGAGAGATGGCCCTCGGTGTCCAGCCCACAGGCGTTCCGGAAGGTGGTGTTGGTCATTCCCAGCTCCGCCGCCCGGGCATTCATCTGTTCCACGAACACCGGCTCGCTGCCGCCCACCAGCTCGGCCACCGCCACAGCGGCATCGTTGGCTGAGGAAACACAGATGGCCCGCAGCATCTCGTCCAGCGTGAACTGCTCCCCGGGCTCCAGCCAGATCTGGCTGCCGCCCATGTGGTAGGCGTGTTCGCTCACCGGCACGGGGGTATCGAGGGTCAGTTTTCCACCGCGGATGGCCTCAAAGGTCAGCAGCAGGGTCATCAGCTTGGTGATGGACGCAATGGGCATCCGCTCATCCGGTGCTTTCTCGTAGAGCACCCGGCCTGTCTCCGGCTCCATGAGGATTGCCGCCCGGCATTCCAGCTGCAGCCCGCTGTTGGCCGGAGCCGCCGCCAGCACCACCGGGGCATCCGCCTGCACTGCCGGTCCCGTTCCCCCAATGGCCACCCGCAGCCCGGCCCCCTGTGCCGTACCCACAGCCAGCGCAAACAGCCAGAAGCAGAGCACCCCCGCGCAGAGCAGGGCCAAATTTCTCCGTTCCATTCCTCGTACCTCCCCGCGTAAAGTCTCTGGTTGCATTCTATGCAAAAAAAGAGGGGTCAATGCCCTTTTCTACGGGATGAAAATCTGCTATAATAGGAGAGTTTATAAACACTTTAGCTGGCTCACCCTCTCAGGCCGCTTCGCGTCCAGCTCTCCCAAAGGGAGAGCTTTTGACA
>ENA-OOWV01002234-OOWV01002234.1-human-gut-metagenome-genome-assembly--contig:-NODE-2234-length-10973-cov-1.995420_pt1 | contig 10973 bp, 3 predicted proteins | sample MGYA00241584_ERZ501337 | MGnify/ENA primary metagenome ERZ501337 (study PRJEB25962, sample SAMEA2042744) | human gut metagenome | biome: human gut; feature: human-associated habitat; material: faeces... | reverse complement strand
CCGGCTGCCCGGTCATCGGGCAAAGGCTTGTAAACTCCGGACAATTAAATTTTACAAAGTAATCATGATCCGGATGTTTATTAATGAATGTTTCCAAAACTTCAGGGCAGTAGTTAAAATCATATTTCGTTCCCTGACTTCCAAGATGGGTAATACCAGCTGTTTCTTCTTTGGTACGTCCTGACATAATTCTTCTCCTTTTTTCAAATTCCGCCCGGCACTTATAGCGCAGGGTCAGCAACACCATTAGCAGCAAATGCTTTAGCTCGGTCAATACATGTGCCACATTTTCCACATGGCTTCTCGCCGCCTTCATAACAACTCCACGTCAATTCATAAGGTACGTTCAGTTCCAGACCTTTTTTGACAACATCTGCCTTTGTCAGATTCACAAAAGGTGCTTCCACTTTCAGCTGATGTCCGCTGCCTTCATAAATTGCCTGGTTCATGGCATTTTTGAATACTTCGCTGCAATCCGGATAAGCATTGCCAGCCGCATCGTCACTGTGTGCGCCATAGTAAATCACATCACAGCCCTTTGAAAGGGCAATACTTGCAGCAGAAGAGAGAAACAGACCGTTACGGAAAGGCACATAGGTCGAAACCGGCTTGCCGTCGCTGTGCTGCAGCTGTTCTGCGTAGGATTCCTCCGGAATTGCCTGATCTGAATGGCTCAGGAGAGAGCAGTCGCTGTACTGGAAAATCGGTGTGAGATCAAGATGCAGCATTTCTACATGATAATATGCAGCCAGGTTATCTTTTAAAAAGCTCCGTAGTTCATCATCATCATCAATTACAAGAACACTATAATTGGTCTTTCTATATTTTACTTTTTCCCGGGATGGATGGTAAGGAATATATTGGTCTGCCATTACGCCATGTGGAACCAAACCGGTTTCCACCTTTACCATTTCTTCCTTTTTCAAATGTTTGCACCCCAAAGGGAGGTGTATCACAAAACGGCAACCTTGAGTATCCGTCCTATTTTCAGCAAAAATGATACCATGATGTAATTTCACAAGCAGTTGACATAGGTTTAATCCGATGCCGAAACCCAAGGAGTGCATAGTATGGCTACCATCGCCTTGATAAAAACGATTGAAGATTTTTTTCAGTTCTTTTTCGTTCACTCCCTTGCCCGTATCTGAAATAGAAATCTCCATATACTTTTGCAAAAGGCCGGAGCTTTTCGGATTACTGCCGGTTTTTACTTCTATGCAGATGACACCATTTTCAGGCGTATATTTAAAAGCATTTGAAAGCAGGTTGACCAGCACCTTATCAAAATTATTCGGATCAATCCACACCGTTGGAAGTTTTTCCGGAAATTTTGTTTCCAAACTGATTTTTTTCAGGCGTGCCTGCTCTGTAAATACAAGAAGCAGTTCATTGACAAACGACCGAATATCAACCTCCTCACAAAGAATAGGCATCTGGCCTTTATCAATCTTCCGTACATCAAGCAACTGATTAATAAGGTTTAAAATACGGCCGGTATTATACTTGATCGTTAACAGCATTTTATTAACATCCGGCTCACACTGCATTCTCTGCAACTTCTCCAGCGGACCGAGGATAAGAGTAAGCGGTGAACGTATCTCGTGTGCAATATTGATAAAAAACTGCAACTTCATTTCACTAATTTCCTCCTGTTTTTTCCGTCTGTAAACTGTATATAACAAATAGCTGGCACAGATAACCAACAAAATATAAACAATTTTGGCACCAGTACTCAGATACCAAGGCGGGATAACATGAATCCGTACGGATCTTATCGGTGAATGAAATCCATTTTCGCAAGCACGTATTTGGAGAGTATAATTCCCAGGAGCCAAATGGTGGTATTGTATCCGGTTTTCGCCAGGCTGTGTCTTATTCCAGTTTTCATTAAATTCCTCAAGCCGATATTCATAAAGGACATTTCCAGCATCACGAAAGTCCATTGTTGAAACCATGAATACGAATGTATTATCCATATAAGAAAGATTGAAACAATCAGCATGGACCAATTCTGTATCAACGACCCGTTTATTTCCCGAGCGTGTCTCCATAGTCACTTTCTGATCCCGAATATACATATCGGTAATGATAGGTGGAGTGTCCGGTTTTATTAACTGAATATCATCAGGATTAAAGCTAGTAATTCCCCTATTTCCTCCGAAATAAATTTTTCCTTTTTTACTTTGAGTATAACGTCCTTCTAAATATACTTTTTCTTGCAGTCCATTCCCTGTATAATAGTTAATAACTTGTTTTCCGTCTACAAGGATATGGCAAATTCCCTGTATGGTGCTACACCATAAATTACCATGTTTATCCTGCACCAGTCCACAGATAACATTATCTGGGAGTCCCTGTTCAGTAGTGATAACCGAATATTGATTGTTTTGGGGATTATAATGAACTAGCCCATTCTTAGTACCCATCCAAATCGTATGGTCCTTTCCTTCAATAATTGTATAGAAAGAACTGGACTTTATTTCTGGTTCAAAAGGTAAGTCTAGAAATCTTTCGTTCCGGGTATCATAACAGCTTATATTTCCAAAATGTCCGAACCAGATTCTATCTTCAGAATCGCATAAAATAGAAATGATCCAATAATTTGTAATATTATTTTCTCCTTTAATAGGATTCTTCCTTGAAAGTAGTTGATACTTTCCTGTAGGCAAATGATATTGCAAAATACCCTCTCCTAAAATAGCTGCATACAAATTTTTATGCTTATCTTCTGTAATACATCTTATGCTGAAATCCCCCTGTAATGGATATTCCAATTCCAACTTTCCTTTTTTTCGATTAAACGAATACAGTCCTTTTCCATTGATTCCCACCCAAAACACACCGTCACTATCTTCAAACATTGAAAAGACAACCCCATCCGTATAAATATGGCGGGAGATATTACCATTACAATCCAGTTGATAAATACCATTATCTTCAACAGAACACCACATAGTATCTGTTTTATCGCAATAGAGCGCATTGAGCCATCCCGGCATATCGGAAAGCATGATGGGCTGGTTCCAAAAAGAAAAAGGCAATGGTTTATGAGGCAGCATCAGAAAGCCCTGGTATAAACATCCAATCCATAAGTTCTGCTGTTTATCTTCGAAAAGGCTACTAACCTTAGCCTGATTGATATTTATAAATGAGCTTTGAATGCCATCTGCATCTGTAATTTTCTTGTCTCCACGCTTTATGCAAGTGATTCCCTGTCCATAAGTACCCAGCATAATGTCTCCATTAGCAGTGATTACAACAGAATGGAAACGGATATTCTTCTTTTTTCCGGAATAAGGAAACGGCACAAGCTTGTCGTTTTCTTGATCCCACAAGAAAACAGTTTGTGCGGTAACCATAAAAACCCTCCGGTCATAATCTTCGAGTATATTACGCACAGCCATATTATTTAGCGGATATATTTTTTCTTCCTGGCCGGTGGAATCGATACGGACTATGCCTTGCCGGTCAGTTCCCAGCCAGAGTTGTCGCCGGCTGTCTTCAAAGAGGCAAGTTACAAAAGGCGGATGAAAAAGTTTACTTTCAGTTATAACAGGATGTGCCACCATTGTTTGAATGTCCACGGAAAAAATGCCCACATCAGATACATTACATAAAATTTCACCCGTATTCCGTTGAAAGATACCGGTAATTCGCCCTTTTGCCTTTATAGTATGGAGAGTGACTGTCTGGAAACTGTCTTTTTCCGGAAGGTAACGTTGCAAGCCGTTGGCTGTGCCTATCCAAAGATTATTTTCATCATCAATATATAAGGAGTGAATTTCATTATCGGCCAATGAAGTGGAATCTTGTTTTGCATGATAATAAGACACAAACTGCGAACCGTCAAATCTGCGAAGTCCGTTTCTTGTACCAATCCATAAATAATTGTTTTGATCCTGACATAATACATTTATACATTGGCTGCCTATTGTTGCTTTATCGTAAAAGATTGCATTTTGTGCAAATACTGATTGTGTAATACAAAGCAATAAAAATATCAGTTGCTTTTTTATCATAGTTTATAGATTTTTTCTCACGACAAAGTTATGTCTTTAAAAAAACAAACTGCCTTCCTATACCTAAAAAAAAGGATAAATTGCTATTTTTTTTGAATAATGTGACAAAAATGAATGAATATAGTACATAGATGTATGCATGGTTATAAAAGCTGACGAATTAGACACATCTGTTAATCCATCTTAATTTCACGTTCTCTATCTTTGTAATATAATAAAGCACCAAGCAAACAGAAATTAAAGAAGTAAGTACTTCTTAGTGAGAATAAAATAACGAGTTTATTAATCAACTATAACATTTTAAACATGAGACAGACTTAATTTTCACACATTCATTAAATGATTACGTGATACAGAATCTCTGCCATACGAGATTTTGTTTGTTCTTTAATAATATTGTTAATTTATTTATATTTACACCAAAGTTCACCTATAAAAAGTTTAACAATATTATTTCCTCTATTTCCTTGATGAAGCATATTTTATCATGGAAATTATGTAACATTTTATAGTGACAAAAATGTTACATAATATATATTTTTATATTAACTAAGTTTTTTTAATTAACGATGAAAAACACTATTTTTTATTTTAAACAATTGATATTGTCATTTTTGCTTTGTTTTGTAGCAATATGGGCAAATGCGCAAAATCAAGTTGTAAAAGGTACAGTAAAAGATGTTTTAGGAGAAGCTGTGATTGGTGCCAACGTAACTGAAGTTGGTACTACTAATGGTACTATTACAGACATTAACGGTGATTTTTCTTTGAATGTTTCTCCCAAAGGAAAACTTCGAATTTCTTTCATTGGTTATCAAGTACAAACCGTAGATGTTGCCGGACGAAAAAGTTTGGAAATAGTATTAAAAGAAGATACTGAAACTTTGGATGAAGTGGTAGTGGTAGGTTATGGTAGCGTAAAGAAACGTGATTTGACAGGTGCTATTACACAAGTAAAATCAGAAAATCTAATGGCAACCGCCCCCACTACTATTCAAGAAGCATTGCGCGGTAAAGCTGCTGGTGTAATGGTAGCTGGTAGCGGACTAAACGAAAGTCCCATGATTCGTATTCGTGGTAATCGATCTATTTCAGCCAGCAATGATCCATTATTTGTTATTGACGGAGTGCCTGTGAACGGTGGTATGGATGTAGTAAACCCTGCAGATGTAGCTTCTATCGAAGTTTTGAAAGATGCTTCAGCTACAGCTATCTACGGTGCTCGTGGTGCTAATGGTGTAATTTTGGTAACGACCAAAAAAGGTGAGAGTGGCAAGGTTAATGTAGAATATAGTGGCTATCTGTCAATCGGTAAAGTAGATAATTATCGTCGTGTGCGTAACGGTGCCGAGTATTTGGAGTACCTACGTGAAGCTGAACGTAGCTATATTTATGATGGTGAAGGCGGTTACAGTATCGACCCTAGTTGTGGGTATCCCTCTATGGAACCGAACTGGGAGTATGACCAGCGTATGGAGTATGTAAAAAAAGATAATTCAGGATATGTACTTGAATCTGTACGTCGTGCTTGGGAGGGTGGTACATATGATCCTTCAAAGTTGCGCACATTTGATTGGCAAGGTGCTGGTATGCGAGATAAGACAATTTCACATAACCACAATATAAGTATTCGTGGCGGAAGCAAGGATACTAAAGTATTTCTCTCTGGTTCGTTCATGGATAATAGAGGTATTACTCCGCGTTCGTTTAGAAAACGCTACACTCTGCGTTTAAACTTGGATCAGAACTTGGGCAAGTACATTACAATGGGCGCTACCACTAATTTTGCCTACTGGGAGTATTTTAATGGTACTGGCGTAGGTGGTAATTGGAATCCGCTAGGCACGCCATATTACTCTCCCGGCGGCGAAGGCGATAATTACGGTATAGGTGGTGATGTTACACAAGATGGTGATCCTGCATTAGGCTTAGTGCCTCACCCTACGGGTGAAGGAATGTTGTGGAATCCTTTCTACGACTTCACAGGTGTCCAGGGCAAAACTAAACGCAATCGTATTGACGCTACACTCTATGCAATGATCAAGTTGGATTGCGGTCTCTCCTACAGAGTAAACTTCGGCACAGATTACTATAGCGGTCAAGAACAGTCATTTTATGCCAAGGCTTCTACTCAGCAAGGATTTGGTAATTCACAAGCTTCACAGAAAGCTGTCTTTGACCGCGGTTGGACATTGGAACATATCCTCTCTTATGTACGTACTTTCGGTCAACACAGCATTAATCTTACTGCCGTACAGTCTTCACAAAAATTTATTTCGGAACCTCTTAGTGCTAGTGGCTTGAGTCTCCCACTTGAAACTCAATTATACTATAATCTGGGCGGTGCTACCACACAGAGTGCTACTAGCGGTTTTACGCAATGGACTATGATGTCATGGATGGGACGTGCTATCTATGGTTTTAAGGATAACCGCTATATGTTAACCGCTTCGTTGCGTTATGACGGTTCTTCTAGATTGGCGGATGGTCATAAATGGGTAGCTTTTCCATCAGTAGCCGTAGCGTGGCGTATCTCCGATGAAGCATTCATTAAAGATCATATTGATCAAATCAGTAACTTGAAGCTTCGTTTCGGCTACGGTAAAACGGGTAACTCTTCTGTAAACCCATACGAAACAATTGGTAAAATAAGTAGTAGTCGCTATACATGGGGAGCCGTCGGTATGTTGGGATATGCGCCCAGTTCACTTTCTAACAATTCACTGACTTGGGAAACAACTGGACAATACAACGTAGGTTTAGATTTCGGCTTTTTTAACGGTCGTATTTCAGGTAGCATTGAATGGTACAAGCAACACACGTATGACTTGTTAATGCCGAGGGCTCTTCCTGAAGTCAGTGGATTCGGCAGCATTACCGAAAACGTGGGAGAAACGGAAAACCGCGGTTTTGAGATGACTTTGGAAACTGTCAACTTTCAAACAAAAGACTTCAGTTGGACCACTTCCCTACAATTTGCTACCAATAAGGAACAGATCGTGAAGTTGGCCAGCGGACAAAAAGAAGATACTGCTAATATGTGGTTTGTAGGCCATCCTGTAGACACACACTATAACTATGTAAGCACCAAGTATGTATGGGGATACTCTAAGGAAGATATGGCTGAAATGGCTAAGTTCAATGCCAACGGACATTCCTACAAACCTGGTGATTTGCGTTTCGTGGATAAAAATGGTGATTATAAAATTGACGCTACAGACCGTGACATCCTCGGACAAAAAATGCCAAAGTGGACGGCAGGTATGGGCAATACTTTCCGCTATAAAGACTTCGATTTCTATGTATTTATGTATGGCATGTTCGGTCATACTATCTATTGTGATCCAGGAACGGCACATGACGGTCGCATGAATACTCGTTACGTAGATTACTGGACGCCGGAAAACCCCAATAGCCACTTCAGAAAGCCTCAAAAAGGAGATGCCGACCAAGCCAACTACGATGCTTATTGGTACAACAAAGGTGATTTCGTACGCATCTCGGATATCACGTTGGGTTACAGCTTGCCAAAGAAGCTTATCAATTATGCCGGACTAGAAAGGGCACGTTTCTATATACAAGTGCAAAATCCTTTCACCATCACCAGCTATCCTAACAATGATCCCGAAGGTTCTGTTAAAGCTGGACGTACCTGGGACCATAAGATAGCAAATTACGGAGACCCGATGACTATGCGTAACTATATCTTTGGAGTTAATCTTACCTTCTAAACTATTAAAATCATTGTAGTATTATGAAACTTTATATCAAACATATCTTCGCTGCAAGTGCAATAGGGTTGTACTTATCAGCTTGTTCGGATTTTCTAGATGAGAAAGGATACAATACAGACTATGGCTATTACAAGACTTCAGAAGGAGTGGAAGCCCTTGTTGCCTCCTGCTATCAGAATGGACGTGGCATGTTCTCTACTTCTAACACACCCAACAGCATCATCTTTCAAGAGATTGGAACTGATATGTACACGATCGGTGGTGATGGTGGTACAGACTTTGCCCTCTATACCTCAACGATGAACCCGTCAAACGATACTTTTTCCGCTTTTTGGACAGACTGTTATAACGGTATCGCTCGTACTAATCTAGGTCTCCAATATTTAGCAGCTAACACAGAAATGGACAGCGAACTAAAGAAAGTGCGTGAAGGAGAAATGAAATTCCTACGTGCTTACTACTACTCCATCTTGATTACTCACTATGGTGATTGTCCGTTGTTGTTGGAACCTGTGGACAAACCGACTTTCAACTTTGTTCGCTCCCCTCAAAAAGAGGTTCTCGCACAAGTCATTGAAGATGCTACGGATGCTTATAATTTACTACCATGGGCTGATGCCGAAGGTAAGGTAACGAACGACTATGGTCGCGCCAGCAAAGGAGCAGCAGGTCACTTGTTGGCTAAGGCTTATATGTACCGTTACAGCCAGAAGTGGGCGGGTACACAAAGTAACAGTAATATGAACGAGGATCGTGGTGCTGAAAGTACTGACTTAGACAAAGCGATCTATTATGCTAGCTCAGTATGTCACTTTGGCGAACAAAGCGGTAGCGGTAGCTTGCACGAATTGGCTACTGACTATTCTGATCTGTGGCGTTTCGATCCCAAAACAGGTGGTCCTACACCAGATGACTATGCAGGTCCGGAAATACTATTTAGTATTCAGTTCTCTACCGACCACTTTTTTAACAATCAAAATCCTACTGCTATGAATGATGGTGGTAACTGGTTACATATGATGTTTATCACTAATGCTGAAGGTATGCCTATGACGACGGCCAAAGGAGACGGTGACAAAACAGTCGTATGGTGTGGGGAAGGTCAGACAAGCGGTGTTGTTCGTGACTTGATTACTGGACGCGGTTGGAGACGTACTTCGCCCACTCCTTTCTTATATGAAGACAATGGTCTATATGGACCTCAATATTATGCTAGCAATAAACATGGTAAATTGATCGATTCTCGTCTCTATAAATCGCACGTATGGGTATACTATTGCAATGCTGAGCCCACTAACAATAATTGGTGTTCTTTCAGTAACGCAGCTGGAAATTTTGATCCCAGTGATATCGGTATGGCTACAGGTGAACCACGCTATGGTATAGGAGATCCTGCTATTGTATTTTCTATGGAAAACGTAGATGACCGTTTTGAGAATGGTACTATGAGTGAAAAACTGGCCTTAGCTCGTGCTCAAGAGCCTTACTGGTACATTCCAATGCAATCCATAAACCGCCCAGGATTAGATGAACGTGGTGATCGTGATGGTATCCGCAATACATTCCCAGGATTATTAAAGTATCTTGATACCCGACGTGCTTCTGCTAATGACCAAGCAGGTTATCGTGATTACTTCTGCTTCCGTTTGGCTGAAACATATATTATATTAGCTGAAGCATATGCATTGAAAGGTGATTTTGTGAACTCTGCAGCTGCCTTAAATATTGTACGTGAACGCGCAGCATGGAAAGAGAATGAAGAAAAACCATTCCATTACTATAAGTATGATGGTGGAAATAGAGAGGATCTCACCAAATCCACTGTGGAAGATATGAAAGTTTCTTCCAATTTCTTAAGTCGTATGAGCGAAGATGAAATCTTGATTTTCTTCTTGGATGAATACGGTCGCGAAATGGAAGGCGAGCTTCATCGTTTTGAACAATTGGTACGTAATGGCGCTGATTTCTTCGTACAGCGTGTGAAGGAACGGAGTGAGTTAGCAGCTCCAAATATCAAGGTATTCCATCGGTTCCGCCCCATTCCACAGAGACACATTGACCGTCTGAATCCGGCTGATCCAAATCCACAAAACTATGGTTATTAACAGTACAGGTATAAAGATCATATCTTAGGGGTAACACTTCGACATGCCGTTCTCGTATTCTGAGAACGGCATCTTGAAGTTTCTAAATGACATATAGTAATTTACAAACGCTCCAATTATGGCCATAAAAAGGTAAAAGCAAATGACACCTATTCATAATATATATTCAAAAGCCCTTGAAGAAAAGCTCTAATATTAAAGTACCCATCAGAACGATGGATAGGATAGTCTTAAATTAGAGGTAAAGAAAAATGTCATCAAGAAATATGGAATTATGCATTATAGGAGTCTTTTGCATATTTATCATATCATAATATTTTTTAACATAATTACTATTCAAATAAACGACCTTATTAATTTTTACAGATACCTAGATTATGAAAGATGCATTGATTAACAGGCGGGAGTTTTTGAGAAACTTAGGAGTTATAGGTGCGGGCGCCTTATTGTCCATGAGTCCATGGCTTTCTGTTTTTTCAGAAGTTGTAGAGACATCGGGTGAAAAATGCCGTCTGGCGATTATAGGTACGGGGTCAAGGGGACGTTTCCTGATGAGTTTTTTGTTGCAGAATCCTAAGGTGGAGATTGTTGCATTGTGCGGCATATACAATTTTCTATGGAAAAAGCATTGAATTTGGTTCGGGAAACTAAGATATATACAGAGATTATCGGAAAGTCTTGGAAAATAAGACCGTCGATGCGGTATTGTAGTTAATTTTATATGCATAGAATTAGGTAAGCTATTAATTTTTGTAACTTACCTTTTCATTGTTTATATAGAAAAGGAAAATGAAACAGAAGGCATTTGGTGTTATTCAGAGTTATTATAAACACTCACCTGTTTATGGTGGAGTATTTTATGCCTGTTTTTTTTCAATGCATACGCGTATTGACATTGTACTATGCGGTCAACAGAGTGAAGAAGAGTTTTTACTTGTGGTTGATGCAATTTATGATCGGTTATGCCAAATAGAAAAGTTAGGTAATTGTTATGATGCAGATAGTGAACTGGCACAGTTAAATCAGTTTGCTGCTATACGCCCGCAACCGGTCAGCCATGAACTCTATAATATGCTTGCATTTTGTGTAGATTGTAATGCACGTACTAATGGGCA
>ENA-OOWV01002226-OOWV01002226.1-human-gut-metagenome-genome-assembly--contig:-NODE-2226-length-11013-cov-2.877897_pt1 | contig 11013 bp, 6 predicted proteins | sample MGYA00241584_ERZ501337 | MGnify/ENA primary metagenome ERZ501337 (study PRJEB25962, sample SAMEA2042744) | human gut metagenome | biome: human gut; feature: human-associated habitat; material: faeces... | reverse complement strand
TGAAGCTTCCGTGGACAACTCTGGATATGAGTTCCATTAACGATCCGGAACAGCTGACAGGAAGTTCAAGAATCTATTCGAACGCAAAGCCAGGTATTATCATGGAAGCATTCTCCATGGCAGGGGAATCCAATCTGGTATTCATTATTAATGAGCTGGATAAGGCGGCATCCGGAAAGGGAAACGGAAACCCGGCAGATGTTTTACTTACACTGCTGGACAACCTTGGATTTACAGACAATTACATGGAGTGTATGATCCCTACCGTTGGTGTATATCCAATCGCTACAGCGAATGACAAGGATCAGATCAGTGCACCGCTCATGTCCCGTTTCGCTGTCATTGATATCCCGGATTATACACCGGAAGAGAAGAAAGTAATCTTCTCCAAATTCGCACTTCCGAAGGTGCTGAAACGCATGAGCCTGAAGGCAGAAGAGTGCATTATGACAGATGAGGCACTCAATGAAGTGATTGAACTGTACTCCAATACATCAGGAATCCGAGATCTGGAACAGGCAGCAGAACACATCGCAGCGAATGCATTGTATCAGATTGAGGTGAACCATGTGGAGAGTGTTGAATTTGATGCAGAGATGGTAAGAGAACTGCTTGGATAAAGTTGGGCTTTGCCCTGAAAAAATGAGCTCTGGAAAGTTTTGATTTTCCAAAGCTCATTTTTTGAATTCCTACTGTCTATAGTACTGCAGGAACTCCCCGATTTTACCAACCGCCTCTTTCAGCACTTCAATACGCGGCAGATAAACCACACGGAAATGATCCGGCTGATGCCAGTTAAATCCACTTCCCTGAACGATCAGGATCTTCTTGTCACGAAGCAGATCAAGAGCAAATTTCTCATCATTCACAATATTGAACTTCTTCGTATCAATCTTCGGGAACATATAAAATGCAGCCTGCGGTTTTACTGCGCTGATTCCCGGAATATCCGTCAGAGCATTGTAAACATATTCACGCTGCTCGTAAATACGTCCACCCGGAACAATATAATCATTTACACTCTGATGTCCGCCGAGAGCTGTCTGTACAATGGACTGTGCTGGAACATTAGAGCAAAGACGCATGTTGGAAAGCATCTTGATTCCTTCAATATAGTCTCTTGCAATATTTTTATTTCCACTTAAGATCATCCATCCGATACGGAATCCAGCGATCATATGGGACTTGGACAGTCCGCTGAATGTCACGCAGAACAGATCCGGTGCGAGAGAAGCAATAGAAACATGCTCTTTTCCATCCATAACAAGACGGTCATAAATCTCATCAGAGAAAATGATCAGCTGGTGTTCTCTTGCGAGATCTACAATCTGCTGCAGTACTTCCTTCGGATAAAGAGCACCGGTCGGATTGTTTGGATTGATAATAACAATCGCTTTTGTACGGTCATTGATCTTCTTACGCATATCCTCGATATCCGGATACCAGTCAGACTGCTCATCACAGATATAGTGCACAGGCTTTCCACCGGCAAGTGTAGCACAAGCTGTCCAGAGCGGATAATCCGGAGACGGGATAAGAATCTCATCCCCTGTATCCAAAAGAGCAGACATGGTAAGATTGATCAGTTCACTGACACCATTTCCAGTGTAAATATCGCTCATCGTTACATTCGGCAGGTGCTTTAACTGGGCATACTGCATGATCGCTTTTCGCGCAGAGAACAGACCGGCAGAAGCAGAGTAGCCTTCGCAGTCAGAAAGCTGGCGGCTCATGTCATAGATCACCTCATCCGGTGTACGGAAGCCAAACGGAGCCGGATTTCCGATATTAAGCTTCAGTACATGAGTTCCCATCTCTTCCATTCTGGCAGCCTCATCAACAACCGGACCTCTCACATCATATAATACATTATTTAACTTGGATGATTTCTTGAATTCTCTCACTTTCATACCTCCTGAATTATCTGCGGATGTCTGTATCTTATCAACATCTGACAGTGTGGAATCATTATCATTATTATTGTTTAACCAGTCAGGGTCAACCTGCAGGGCATCTGCCAGAAAATGTAAGATGTCGGTACGCGGGATTGTCTTCCCACTGACATACTGGCTGACATGACTTTTCCCAAGCTTGATCCCTTTCTGCTGGGCAAGACGAACAAGATCAACCTGCTTCAGGCCTTGCTCGTTCATAGCGGCTTTTAATCTGTCTGCAAAGGTTTCCATAAAGCTCCTTTCTGGGGTTATCCTTCCGGGGGTCAGACCCCATTAATAAAGTATTAACAAAATACAAAGTTCAATTTAAAATCTGTTTCAATACGAAAATCTCTAAAAGTTCAATTTAAAAGTTCAAAACTTTAGTCAGAGTATACCACGATAAATGAAAAAGTTCAATAAAAAAATTACTGTTATAGAAAATCCGCAAAATCACGGTATCATTAAGAAAATATGATATACTAAAAGTGTTTATTACAGCAAAATACAAAGTACACAGAACGAAGGGAAACAGGGAAATGATTCTTGAAAATGAAAAAATAAAACAGGCATTGGAATATATAAAGGAAGAGGATCCGGCGACGACTCAGGATACGCTCAATATGTGTCAGATTCCGGCACCTTCTTATAAGGAAGAGAAAAAAGCGGAGTATATCCGGGAGCGGTTCCGGGAGATCGGGCTTAGGGATGTCAGGATTGACGCTGTTGGAAATGTACTTGGGATCTGGCCGGGAACCGGTGAAGGACCAAGTGTAATGCTTGCAGCACACACAGACACAGTATTTCCGGAAGGGACAGATCTGTCGATAAGGAAAGAAGGGAATCGTTATTATTGCCCTGGCATTAACGATGACACACATGCAGTAGCAGAGATGATCGCAGTGGCGAAAGCAATGATCCATGCAGATCTTCACACAAAAGGGGACTTGATCTTCTGTGCAAATGTGTGTGAAGAAGGACTTGGAGATCTAAGGGGCGTGAAGTATCTGTTCGGATACGACGACAAAGCTTCAGAAGAATGTCCAGAGGTAGATGCATTTGTCTCGATTGATAACCAGTATACGGGCGGGGTGATCTATACGGCAACAGGAAGTCACCGTTATGAGGTGACATTTACCGGAAGAGGTGGTCACAGTTTCCAGAATTTTGGCATTCCCAATCCAATCCATGCAATGGGACGAGCCATCGCACAGATCGCAGAATTCCAGGTCCCGAATGAGCCGAAGACAACATTTAACGTAGGCGTGATCCAGGGAGGAACTTCTGTAAATACAATTTCAGGTTCTGCATCCATGCTGGTAGACCTCCGTTCGGACAGCGAAGAAGAGCTGAACCGATTGGACAAAGAACTTCATAAAGTGATCAAACAGGCAGTGGAAGAAGAAAATGCAAGATGGGATGCTTCAAAGCCGCAGATCAAAGTGCAGATCGAAGGACGCGGTGTGAGACCGGCGGGGGCACAGCCAAAGGACTGTGCGATCGTGAAAGCAGCATTCCGGGCGGCAGAACTGCTGGGGATTGAACCGGAGTATCGGTATGAGAGCAGTACAGATGCGAATATCCCGATCAGTATGGGAATCCCGGCAATCACTGTTGGAAGAGGTGGAGAAGAAGACGGAATCCATACCCTTCAGGAATGGTATGAGCCAAAAGAAGCATGGCTTGGACCACAGAGAGATTTGCTTCTGATGATTCTGCTTGCCGGGGCAGAAGGAGTCTGTGAGCCGGCTATAGAAAAAAGATAAAAAATCTTAAGAAAATATCAATGTCTTTTTAGGCACATTTCCTGTATACTGATGGTATGAGAGAATATTTTGTGCAGATTGTACCGGATGTCCCGGAGATTTTATCTTTTGCACAAAAAGAAGTAAAAATAAAACAAAGCAGGAGGGCAAAAGATGCGGGGAATCAGAAAGCAGTCATCCGACACACAGAGCTCCAGTCAGCCGAAAGAAAAAAGAAGATTGGATACAAAACAGAAAAAAGGAATGTTGATCGGTGGAGGAATCTTCCTTGTGGCAGTGATCGCCCTGATCCTTGTGAAGAATCTGACAGGTGGAAGTGGAGCAGATGGAGAGAATGTTCTCTATGCGGATTCCGTCGGAATGATCACAGGGACAGGACTTGGGACACAGAACCGGTTTACAGGAGTGGTTGAAGCACAGGATACGTTGAAACTGACACTGGCAGACAATCAGAAGGTAAAACAGATCTTTGTTGAAAAAGGGCAGGAAGTAGAGCCTGGAACAAAGCTGTTTGAATACGATACAGAAGAGCTTGCCATGACATTAGATCAGGGAAAACTGGAGCTTGAGAAGATCACGAACAACATCAGCAGCCTGAATTCACAGATCGCGACACTTACAACGGAGAAGAAGAGTGCGCCGGCCAGCGAACAGCTGTCCTATACGACACAGATCCAGGAACTTCAGATGGAGATCAAGCAGGAAGAGTACAATTATAAAGTAAAAGAGCTGGAAGTAAACCGTACACAGAAGAGCCTGGAACAGTCTACAGTAACTTCTACAGTTGCCGGAATTGTACAGGAGATCAACGAACAGCAGGGAACAGACCCTTCTACAGGAGAGTCCAAACCGTTTATGAGTATCCTTTCTACAGGAAAATACAGAATCAAAGGAAAGATCAGCGAGCAGAACATCGGAGATCTGACACCGGGCACACAGGTGACGATCCGTTCCAGAGTGAATGAAGATGAGATCTGGACAGGTACAGTAGATAACGTAGACACAGAGAAGCCGGAGAACAGTTCCCAGGATTCTATGAGTTATGGTTCTGAGAACAGCGATAATCAGGCAACAAAGTATCCATTCTATGTCACATTGGATACAGTGGATGGATTGATGCTCGGACAGCATGTCTATATCGAGACAAGTACTTCACTGGAAGCAGACAAGATGTGGCTGATGCGTGACTACATTGTAGACGCAGATTCAGATCATCCATATGTATGGGTAGCAGGAGATAATGACAAGCTGGAGAAGCGTTCTGTTACACTCGGAGAGACGAACGAAGATATGGGAACCTGTGAGATCGTAGACGGATTGAAAGCTTCTGATTACATTGTATGGCCAAGCGAGGAGTGCAAAAAAGGTGCAGCTGTTGTGAAGAACGATTCAGGTACATCAGGCAGTACTTCAGATATGTCAGGAGCCGAGGGCGGTTACGAAGAACCTGTAGAAGAGAATGCAATGCAGGAAGGAGTTCCGGGAACGGAGGAGAGTGTGGATGAATAAAAAGAAAATAATCAAGATCGGCATTCCTGTGGCAGCAGGCTGCATCGTTCTTGCACTTGGAATCGGTTTCGCAGTGAAGAACAGCGGAAAGGCTGTTAAAGTAGCTCCTGTCAGCAGTTTGAATTCCGGCGGCTGGTACGATGATAGTGGGATTGCAAGTTACGGAACCGTCACAACGAACCAGAAGCAGGACATTTACGTGGATGATACTATGCCGATCACACAGGTTTACGTGAAAGCCGGGGATATGGTGAAAGTTGGAGACCGTCTTGTGGCATATGACACGACACTTTCTTCCCTGGAACTTGAGATGAAAGAAATGCAGATTCAGGGGATTGACCTGAACATTCAGAACCTGCAGAAAGAGATCACCCAGCTCAAGGGGACGAAGACCGCGAAGGCAGATACAGGGGCATCCGTCGTGCAGACAAGCGCAGATGGAGAACAACAGCCAACTGTACAGAAGATGAGTGCTGTAAAGACAACCATTCTTAATACATCAAAAGAGGATGAGAATAAAAAACCGGATGGTGATACCTCGAAGGATGATACGACAAAAGATGATACGACAAAAGATGACAACACAAAAGACGATGCTTCGAAAGATAATAATGCGAAGGATGACACATCCAAAGATGATAATAAAAAAGACGATGTACCGTCTTCCGCAATTGAGCGTCCATTCCCTGAAGCATTAAAGGGAAAAGAGGTTTACAGTGAGATTACATTAGATTCTGTTCCTTATAATAAAGAAGACGCAGACGGAACAATGGAAAAACCGTATCGTTATCTTTGCGCACCGGGGGCAGCCGTAAATGCACCGTTTATGCTCAAAGTATTAAAAGAGGGTCAAGTGTGTGCCTTTGATGTAGTAGATAACGCAGAAGCGCCGACAAAATTCTTATCCTGTTGGATCCTCGATGGAAAAACAGGACAGGTAGTCATACCGGATTCACAACCAACTCCAGACCCGGAGCCGACTCCGGAACCAGAGCCAACTCCAAATCCAGAGCCAACTCCGGAACCAGAGCCAACTCCGGAACCGGATATTTCAGAAGATCCGGTTATCCCAGACACCCCGGACCTCCCGTCAAAGGAAGAAGTGACGAAGCAAATCAAGGAGAAAGAGCAGAAGATCAAAGATCTGGATCTTTCCAAGAGATCCGTTGAACTGGAACTGAAAAAGCTGAAGAAAAAGGTCGGGGACGGCGTGATCAAAAGTACGGTAGAAGGTGTAGTCAAAGAAGCGACTGACGAAGCGTCTGCAAAGAATGAGAACAAACCGGTTGTCAGCGTTGTCGGAGAAGAAGGTTTTTATGTGACCGGAAGAGTCGGAGAGACAATGCTTGATCAGATCAAAGAAGGAATGACTGCGACTGTAATGTCCTGGCAGTCGGGAGAATCCTACGAAGCGACAGTTACAGGTGTTGGCAACTCACCGGTAAGCGATTATTCCACAGGAGAGAACCAGAATCAGTCCTTCTATCCGTTCACGCTCGTGATCCACGGAGACGTAAATCTCTCGAATGGTGAGTCTGTGAATCTGTCGATGAATGGAATTGCAGCAGGTAGTGATGGATCAATCTATCTTGAAAAAATGTTTGTCCGCGAGGAAGGAAATCGCTATTATGTCTACAAGCGGGGCGATAATGGCAGATTAACAAAACAGTATGTAGAGGTTGGCAAAAATATGTACAATTCACTGGAGATCACCTCCGGCCTCACAATGGACGACATGATCGCATTCCCTTACGGCAGAGATGTTAAAGAAGGCGCAAAGACACAGGAAGCAGATACCCTGTACGACTATTATTAAGAAGACTGAACAGTATCAAAATGAAAGAGAGTGAGGTGCCATTATGTTAGAAGACATCAGACTGGCGTTTCAGGGAATCTGGAATCATAAATTAAGATCTGCGCTCACAATGCTCGGAATCATCATAGGAATCGGTTCCATTATAGCAATTGTGTCCACGATCAAAGGAACGAATGAACAGATTAAGAAGAATCTGGTCGGTGCAGGAAATGACGCGGTAAATGTACAGCTCTATCAGGGTGACTGGCCGATCGATCTGCAGTATCAGTCACTCCCGGACGGAGTGCCGGAGATCTCAGACGAGACATTGCAGGAAGTCGTTGAACTCCCGGAAGTGGAGACAGCGTCTTTATATCATACAAGAAATGAATACGACGCAGTTTACCGCGGCGCAAAGTCATTAAGTAACAGCGTGATCCTTGGAATTGACAGAAATTACCTGGATGTTTACGGATATCAGGTAACCAAAGGAAGAGGATTAACAGACAAAGATTATTCCGAAGGACGAAAAGTAGCCTTGATAGACAAGACAACAGCGGCAAGTTTATTCGACAATGCAGATGTGATCGGAAGAACGATCGAAATTAAAGGAGAACCTTTTGTTGTCGTTGGAATGGTTGCAAAGAAAGCAGAGTCCCAGCCGGTAATCAACTCAATGGAAGATTACTACCGCTACATGTCAGATGACCAGAGTGGAAAGATCATTATTCCGGATAATGTATGGCCGGTCATCTACCAGTATGACGAACCACAGAACCTTGTCGTGCGTGCAAAAAGTACAGATGATATGACAACGGCAGGAGAGAAAGCCGCAGATATTTTAAATGCTATGCTGACAGTTTCAGATGATACCGTGAAATACAAAGGAGAAGATCTGTTAGAACAGGCAACACAGATCCAGGAGATCAGTAACTCGACAAATCAGCAGCTGATTTGGATCGCCAGCATTTCCCTGTTAGTTGGTGGAATCGGAGTTATGAATATCATGCTCGTGTCGGTTACAGAACGTACCGGCGAGATTGGATTAAAGAAGGCACTCGGAGCGAGAAAGCGCAGAATTCTGACACAGTTCCTGACAGAGGCGGCGGTACTGACACTGCTTGGAGGAATTATAGGTGTTCTTGGAGGAATCGCACTTGCGTACATTATATCCAAAGTCTCAGCGGTTCCGGTAGCGATCAGCGGAGTTTCGATTGTGATAGCAGTGCTGTTCTCCACACTGATCGGTATTATCTTCGGACTGATCCCGTCCGTGAAAGCGGCGAACATGAATCCAATCGAGGCACTTAGACATGAATAAAAAAACAGAGGAAAAAGAAAATACTTGTTTCAATTTCCTTCTATATCTGTTATAGTATGTGTTAATTAAAAGAGTCAGGAGAATCTGAGTGATCGGATTCTCCGTCTTTCTATGCAAAGAGAAAATAGCAATTATTAAAAGGAAAAGAGAAAAGGGGCATGTAAATTTGAGCAGCAGTACACTCGAGGGAAAGAAAAAGACAGAGAACGGAACAAAGAGGCTGATCTTCACAGCAGTATCTATCTTGCTGGAGATCGTCTTCCTTCTCTTTCTGTTTACAAAGGTAAGTGAATACGCAACCATTATTGACTGGGCAACAAGAATCGTGGCAATCTTTCTTGTGCTTGGACTTTACAGCATGGATAAGACTTCATCGATGAAAATGCCATGGATCATACTGATGCTTGCATTCCCGATTCTTGGTGTGAGTCTTTATCTTCTCGTAGGTCTGAACGGAAGCACGAAGAAGATGCGGGCAAGATATGAAGAGATTGATAAAAAACTGCTCCCATATCTTCCGGATAACAGACAGATTCTCGAATGGATGAAAGAAGAGAGTCCGCAGGCGGGGGCAATCGCTTCTTATCTGACGAATTACTCTTGTTACCCGGTTTATCAGAACACAGATGTTACATATTATGATGAGGCGATCAAAGGGCTGGATGCACAGCTGGAGGATCTTTCAAAGGCAGAAAAGTTCATCTTTATGGAGTATCATGCCATCGAAGACGAAGAGGCATGGCAACGGATCCAGACGGTACTTGAAGATCGTGTGAAAGCAGGCGTAGAAGTCCGTATCTTCTATGATGATATGGGATCGATCTGGTTTGTGAACATGGATTTTGCAACAAAACTGAAATCTTTAGGAATCAAATGCCGTGTATTTAACCCAATTCTGCCGGGACTGAATATGTTCCTGAACAATCGCGATCACCGGAAGATTACTGTGATTGATGGAAAGATTGCTTACACAGGTGGATACAATCTGGCGAATGAGTATTTCAACATCACACATCCGTATGGAATCTGGAAAGATACCGGGATCCGTATGGAAGGAGATGCAGTCAAGTCTATGACAGTAGCATTTCTGGAAATGTGGAATGCAGCCGGAAATATAAAGTCAAAAGAACTTGTACCGGAGAAATATGTGATCAACCATGCATACCAGGCACAACAGCGTGGTTATGTCCAGCCATATGCAGACAGTCCGCTTGATGGTGAGCAGGTAGGTGAGGAAGTATATATCAGTATGGCGAACAAAGCGGAGAAATACTGCTGGTTTATCACTCCATACCTGATTATCACAGACGAGATGACGCATGCACTCACACTGGCAGCAAAGCGTGGTGTTGATGTACGTATCATAACACCGGGTATCCCGGACAAGAAGATGGTCTACAGTGTGACCCGTTCCTTCTATCATAATCTGGTTAAGCATGGAGTCCGTATCTATGAGTGGACACCGGGATTCTGTCATGCGAAGATGAGTGTGGCAGATGATAAAATGGCGACCTGTGGAACGATCAATCTCGATTACCGCAGCCTGTACCATCACTTTGAGAATGGATGCTTCCTGGCAGATTGCGACGCAGTGCTGGAGATCCGGGATGATCTGATCCGCACGATGGGAGAAAGCAGAGAAGTGACCGAGCAGTATAAAGAAGGAAGAAGTGCGGGCTTAAGACTCGGACAGCTGATCTTACGTCTGTTTGCGGAGCTGCTCTGATAATATCGTTTGTGGGTTGAATTTGCATTGGATTGATTGTATAATGAACTTGATTGTTGAGAAATTAACAATAGGTTTTTTATGAAATGGATGGTCTGCCGGTCAGAAGATACTGAACCCGACAGCCGGATATGAACTTTATTTTATGAAGGAGGAATCAACGATGATTACCTGGAACAATTTGGATAAGCTTACTTCTTATCAGGAACTTGAGAAGACAGAAAGTGTAGACCTCGCAGCAGTGATGGCCGGAGAGAACGGAGCAGAGCGTGTGAAGAACTACAGCGTTCCGATGGCAGAAGGATTAGCATACAATTATGCAGCGAAGAAAGTGGATGACACAGTTCTCGCAGCTCTTGAGAAACTGGCAGAAGAAGCACAGCTGACAGAGAAGTTCGAAGCACTTTACAACGGAGAAGTTGTGAACACAGGAGAGAAGCGTCTCGTACTTCACCACATGACACGCGGACAGCTCGGAGATGCCGTTGAGGCTGACGGTGTTGACAAGCGTACTTTCTATGTAGAGCAGCAGAAGAAGATTGCTGAATTTGCGAACAAAGTACATGCAGGTGAGATCACAAACGGTGCCGGAGAGAAGTTTACAACAGTTGTTCAGATCGGTATCGGCGGAAGTGACCTCGGTCCTCGCGCAATGTACCTTGCACTTGAGAACTGGGCAAAGAAGAATGATACATTCAAGATGGAAGCAAAGTTCATCAGCAACGTTGACCCGGATGATGCGGCAGCAGTTCTGAATTCTGTAGATGTTGCTCACTCCATCTTCGTACTTGTATCCAAGTCAGGAACAACACTTGAGACTCTGACAAATGAGTCCTTTGTAAAGGATGCTCTTAAGAATGCAGGACTTGACGCATCCAAGCATATGATCGCAGTAACAAGTGAGACTTCACCACTTGCAAAGAGTGATGATTACCTTGCAGCCTTCTTCATGGATGATTACA
>ENA-OOWV01002225-OOWV01002225.1-human-gut-metagenome-genome-assembly--contig:-NODE-2225-length-11014-cov-7.667488_pt1 | contig 11014 bp, 10 predicted proteins | sample MGYA00241584_ERZ501337 | MGnify/ENA primary metagenome ERZ501337 (study PRJEB25962, sample SAMEA2042744) | human gut metagenome | biome: human gut; feature: human-associated habitat; material: faeces... | reverse complement strand
GCATTTCTACGAAATGTATTATTGAGAAATGCGGAAGAGTGAACAAGTGGAGCCTGGATCGGGTACTGAAAGCAGTACGGATTCAGATGGGAATGGAGGGAGAAGGGCATGACTGCAGAAGAATATAGAAACTATCTGGAAACGGATTTTGATGATGTGGATCTGAAGGAATTGAAGGATATCCGAAAAATAAGGATTGACCGGAATCAGACGAAGGAAAAAAGAATAGCTCAATATCTCAGACAGGTGGGAAATCCCTATCTTGTCTGTATAGGAAATGTAAAAGTGAAAATAAGGTTTGCAAACAATGGAGTATCTTTTGAAGATGCATTTGAGGAACTTTTGCTTTCTGTATAAAAAGTGATGGTAAAATCTGAAGAGTTATGTTAATATGGAGGCGAGGAATTCAGGACTCCTCATTTCTATTAGGACAAAATCGACTCACCCTCTGGGTTTTACCAATGTTGATGGAAAGGTAAAACTAAGGAGGATGAAGATGAATCAAATTAACAATTCAAAGAAAATCTATCATGCAGCCATTTATGTTCGTTTATCGAAAGAAGATGGCGATGTTGCTACTGCTGGAAAGCGTGAAAGCAACAGTATCTCAAATCAGAAAGATCTGATAAAAAATTTCCTAAAAGATAAAAAGGATATAGTTGTTGTATCAGAACGGGTGGATGACGGTTACAGCGGTTCTAATTTTGAACGTCCTGCATTTCAGATGATGCTGGAAGATATCAAAAAAGGAATTGTGGATTGTGTCGTTGTAAAAGACCTTTCCCGTTTTGGACGTGAGTATATTGATGCCGGAAAATATATCGAAAGATTATTTCCGGCACTTGGCGTGCGGTTTATTGCGGTCAATGATCATTATGACAGCCTGGAAGGGAAAAGTCAGGCAGACGAAATCGTGATTCCCTTCAAGAATCTCATTAACGATGCATATTGCCGTGACATTTCTATCAAAATAAGAAGCCACCTGGAAGTAAAGAGAAAAAATGGGGAATATATTGGAGCGTTTACACCGTATGGCTACCAGAAAGATTCAGATAATAAAAACAAACTGGTGATAGATGCATATGCGGCAGGTATCATCAAAGAAATTTACCGCATGAAATTATCAGGTATGAGCCAGACAGCAATTGCCAATGCATTGAACAAACAGGGTGTTCTTTCACCAATGGAATACAAGCACAGTCTTGGAATAAGGATTCAGGATAATTTTAAAACACACGAACAGGCAGAATGGAGCGCCATGTCGGTAAAAAGAATCCTTGAAAATGAAGTATACACTGGAACTCTGGTGCAGGGAAAAAGAACAACACCAAACCATAAAGTAAAAAAATTGATGAAAAAGCCGGAGACAGATTGGGTTAGAATTGAAAAAAACCATGAGGCTATCGTATCAGAACGAGAATTTGCACTGGTGCAGAGATTATTAGGGATAGATACAAGGACTTCTCCGAACGAGGAAAAGGTATATCCATTATCTGGACTTGTGGTTTGTGGAGACTGTGGGGCAATGATGATCAAACGGGATGTTCCGGCAGGAGGAAAGGTATACGCTTACTATATCTGTTCCAGACATGCGGCTACGAAAGCGTGTGCAGCACACAGAATACCAATGGGTAAACTAGAAGAAACAGTATTGGAACTGGTAAAAATCCATATTGAAAATATCCTTGATATGAAAAAAATCATGGATTTTATCCATGAAGTACCATTTCAAGAATTGGATATAAAAGAACTGGAAATTAGAAAAGAAGCAAAAGAAAAAGAAGCCGTGCGATGCCGGGAGTTAAGAGATTATCTATATGAGGATTTCCGTGAAGGAATCATTTCAAAAGAAGATTATAAAGAGCTTCATGACGGGTACACAGAAAAACGGAAAAAAGCCGAGGAAGCAGTCCGAAGCATTGATCAGCAGATCAGTGAAGTCCTGGAATCAAAAAGTGATAAATATCATTGGCTGGATTATTTTGCCGAGCATCAGAATATACAGGAACTTACAAGAACTGTTGCTGTTGAACTGATTGACCAGATATTAGTATATGACAAAAAACATATTGAAGTCAGATTTAATTTTGATGATTGTTATCAATCTTTGTTACGGCAGATACAGTCGGTGGGATGCGATGTCAGCACAGGTATGGACGGAAGAATAGAAATTCAAAAGAGGGAGGTCGTATAAATGGCTCGAAAATCAAGAAAAGTAGATTATGTGAATGTTGGAAATAAAGAAAATTTGGTTACAGAAGCTGAAAACCAGTGTGAAAAAGTTTCACATGCAGCCCTTTATGCAAGGCTTTCCTATGAGAGTGAAAAGAACAGAGAAAGAAATACGATAGAAACGCAGATGGTTCTGCTTCATAATTTCGTAAAAGAACAGAAAGATATCGTGGTTGCAAAGGAATATTATGATATATCTAAAACCGGAACTAATTTTGAGAGAGATGGTTTTAATGAGATGATGCAGGACATCAAAGAGGGAAATATTGACTGTGTTATTGTTAAAGATCTTTCTAGGCTTGGAAGAAATTATGTAGAGGCGGGAAGCTATATTGAAAGAGTGTTCCCATTCTTTAATGTGCGTTTTATTTCGGTGAATGATCATTATGATTCGTTCAGAGATGACATAAGCCTGCTGATCAGCATGTCAAACGTGTATAATGAGTTTTATTCCAGAGATTTGGCAAAGAAAATAAGAAGTTCATACCGGACGAGCTGGGCAAATGGCGAATTTCCTTCCGGTCAGATGGCTTATGGTTATGAAAAAGACAAGGATAATCCTCATCAGCTGATTCCAGATCCGGTAGCGGCACCAGTGGTGAAAAAGATATTTCAGTATTTTATTGATGGAATGACTTATGCAGAGATTGCCCGGAAATTAAATGCGGATGGGTATCTCTGCCCGAAAGCCTACAAGCTGGATAAAGCAGGAAAAGCAAATGAAAAGTCAGCGACATGGACATGGAGTGGAGGAACAGTCCACAAAATCCTTGAGAATCAATATTATGCCGGTGATAGTGTGCATAATCAGTTTACCAATGATTCCTGGGCAGCACAGAGACAGAAAATGAATCAGAAAGAAGAATGGATCATTATCAAAAATACCCATGAGGCACTTGTGAGCAGAAAGGATTTTGATGAGGTACAGGAAAAGATTGGTCATATCGTAAAACGGGTTAATGAAGCTCGTAAATCAAATGGCAATAATGTAAGAGACTTCAACTTTTTCAAGCAGAAAATTGTATGTGCAGACTGTGGAAAAACCATGTATTTATATGGGAAAACAAAAGGCAGTCATCGTAGGTTTTACTGTGGAAATAATAAGCTCCACGGGAAGTGTACGCCACATTCTATCACTGATTTGGAAGTGAATGATTATGTACTGCGTGTGATACGTGCACATATCAATGTATATGTTGAAAATGTAGATTTGATTCGGCGGTTGAATCAAAGACAGGAAAGCATTAAAAAATATGATGTGTTTAACAGGGAAATCAAGAAATGCCGGAAAGAACTGGAAAAAGTGGCAGTACACCGGGAAAGATTGTTTGAGGATTATGTGTGCCGTATTATTGATGCAGAGCAGTATGAAACATTTTCAAAGCAGGATGCGGAAACAGAAAAAGAGATCCAGAATAACATGGAAATTTTATTAAAGCATCAGGTTGGATATGAAAAAAATTTTCACACAGAGGAAGAATGGGAAACATTGATCAATAAATACCGCAATACGAGAACGCTGACAAAGGAAATGGTCAATGCTTTTGTAGAAAAAATCGAAATACATGAAAGCGGTTCTATTACGGTACGTTTGGTGTATGATGATATGTTGGAAGAACTAAGAAAATATGCAAAAGAACGGGAGGCTGAGTTATGCCAGTAACAGAATGTATCGCTGTTTATATCAGACTTTCGTCGGAGGATAATGATGTAGATGGCAGTATAAAAGCTGAAAGTAACAGTGTCAGTGCACAGAGAATGCTGATAAACGAATTTATCAAAAAACAGGACGAATTTACTAACTGTCCAGTAGTTGAATATGTAGACGATGGGTACAGTGGTACAAACTTTAACCGTCCTGGCTTTCAGAGGATGATGGAGGATGCAAAAGCAGGACGTATAAAAAGTATTGTTATAAAGGACTTTTCAAGATTTGGAAGAGATTATCTGGAAGTGGGGAATTATCTGGAAAAAATCCTGCCGGTTCTTGGTATTCGAATTATCTCAATTAACGATGGTTTTGACAGTATCAATTCCTCTGGTTTTACTGGAGGAATGAGTGTAGCGTTAAAAAATATGTTGAACGCAATGTACAGCAGAGATTTGTCCAGAAAAGTTCGTTCTGCTATGAAAACACATGCTAAAAACGGTGAATATATGCCGGCTTTTCCAAAATATGGATATATTAAAGATCCAGAAGATAAGCATCATCTGGTTATAGACCCAGAAGCGGCTGAAACAGTGAAACTGATATTCACAATGGCGGCAGATGGGAAAACTAAAGGACAGATAGCAAAATATCTGAACGAAACCCATGTGCTTACATGCCGGGAGTATATGTGCAGAAAAGGTATAAAAATGCACAGAGAAAACGAAAAAGAAAAGAAACTCTGGTCAGTCACAACAATTTCAGATATGCTCAAAAATGAAGTGTATCTTGGAAAAATTATTTGGAATAAAAAGAGAGTGGCAAGAACAGGAAGCAATAAATTGGTTTCCAATGATAAAGAGGAGTGGATTGTTGTAGAAAATGCACATGAACCAATTATATCCGATGAATTATTCCGGAAAGCAAATGAGAAAGCGTTTACTAACCAGAAAAGAGTTCTTACAAAAAGAGGAGTAGCCTGCCCTATTTTCTTTTGCCCGACCTGCGGAAGAAGACTTGGTTTTACCAGCAGAGAGACTGGGTATCGCTGTATGCAGGCACATATCAGCGGTCTTAGTGGGTGTGCGGAAAGTAAAATGGACAGGAAAGAAGCAGAAGAAACAGTACTGGATGCAGCCAGAAATATGGCACAACTCATTTCGGAAAATCTTGAGAAAAAGAAAAGTGAATGGCATAAAACAATTTTGAAAGAAGAAAATATCGCAACACTGGTAAGTGAAAAAAAGCGACTCTCGTCAAGAAAAATGAAATTGTATTCTGATTATCGTTCGGAAGTGTTGGACAAGGAAGGGTATATGGAAGAACTGGAAAAAACGACTTCCCGTATTTCAGAAATCACTTTGCAGATAGCAGAATTGGAGAATGAGATTGCAGTAGCGAAGAAAAAATGTGATGAAGCAACAGAAAAAGAAATGGAAGTAAATGAGATTGCAGCATTGCAGGATTTTGACAAAATACAGCTGTCGAAGATTATTGAGAAAGTCTTTATTTATGAACCAGGACGTATGGAGATAAACTGGAAGATGGATGACATTTTCTACAAAGAAGAAAAAGCATAAACGGAATAAGATTGTTCGCAGGAGCATCACTGGATGAAAACAGTGGTGCTTTTTGCGAATTAAAAGCAAATTTTTTTAGACTTATATTGACAAAAGCAGAATTGCTTGCACTTACTTATAATGACATCAATCTTGAAGAGAAAACCATATCAATCAATAAATCTTATCAGAGACTGAAAGGAAAGGATATGATCACGCAGCCGAAAACTCCAAAGAGTATCCGTGTGATTACGATGCCGGATTTTCTTGCAGAGGAATTTAGGGAGTATTGCAGTCATTTGTATGGAATTATGAAAAAGGAAAGACTTTTTCGGTTTACCAAATCGCATATGGAACATTGTATGGCTACCGGAATCGAGCGGTCTGGTGTAAAGCGGATACGACTTCATGATCTCCGCCATTCCCATGCCAGTATGCTGGTTGATATGGGGGTGGCTCCATTGGAGATTGCAGAACGCCTTGGACATGAAAAGGTGGAAACCACGTTGAACACTTATTCACATCTGTATCCGTCTACACAGAGTAAATTAGCAGGTTTGCTAGATAAGAAACATGAGGAAGAGGAGGAATAAGCGATGGCTGGTGACAGACATGGAAAACACAACACAACGACCATTTCTTTTCGGGTGAATTCTTATGAAAAAGCAACAATTGAAGAACGAGTGAAAGTGAGCGGAATGAAAAAACAGGATTATATCGTCCGATCATGCATTTACAATCATGTATGTGTTGTTGGAAAGAAAGAAACAATTGAGATTATCCGGTCAGAAATGAAGGAAATGAGTTTGGTTTTGGAGGATGTGGCAAAAGATTTGAAGTCTGAAAAACCAGTTATTTCAGAATCGGTTCTTGATAGTATGACAGAACGGTATCTTGCATTTTTGGAAGCAGCATTATGGATGCTGAAAGGTTCAAGTTATTTATGGGAGGATAAAAAGGATGGAAGAGAAAGTAATGAAGGATTGTAAAGTGCTGGCATTGTGTTCACAAAAAGGCGGGGTTGGCAAGACAACAAGTTGCGTGAATCTGGCAGTCGGACTTGCAAAAGCAGGGAAGAAAGTGCTTGTGATTGACAATGATCCGCAGGGAAGTATGACAGCAAGTCTTGGGTATCATAACCCAGATGAATTACCAATCACACTGGCTACTATTCTGACAAAGATTGTAGAAGATGAACTATTTGAAAATACACTGGGAATTTTACATCACCAGGAAGGAATTGATTTGATTCCGGCAAACATCGAACTCTCTGGAATGGAAGTTTCACTTGTAAATATTATGAGCAGGGAACTTGTCTTAAAACAATATATAGAAAGAATGAGAGAAGAATACGACTATATATTGATTGACTGTATGCCATCACTTGGAATGCTGACGATCAATGCACTTGCCAGTGTCGATGCAGTTATTATACCTGTCCAGGCGGCTTATCTTCCTGTAAAGGGTCTAGAACAGCTGATACGGACGATAGGAAAGGTGCGAAGACAGCTTAACAAACAACTGAAAATTGGAGGTATATTGATCACAATGGTGGATAACCGAACGAACTATGCAAGAGATATATCTGATCTGATTTTTGATACATATGGAAACCAGATTAAGATTTTTCCACAGAGTATTCCATTTTCAGTACGAGCAGCTGAAATCAGTGCGGAAGGAATCAGCATATTTGAGCATGATCCAAAAGGAAAAGTAGCGGCTGCATATTGGCAGATGACACAGGAGGTGCTTTTGGATGAAAGGTAGAAGTGCATCGAAGATAAAACTGACATCTTATGATGAATTACTTGGAGGAGGAGAAGAAACGAACGATATCCAGCAGGTTTCACTTGAGCATTTACATTCTTTCGAGAACCATCCATTTCAAGTAAATGATGATGAGGCAATGGCGGAACTGGTGGAAAGTGTGAAAGAAGAGGGAATTCTTACAGCATTACTGGTACGACCGCTGGGTGATGGTGAATATGAAATCATCGCCGGTCACAGAAGGAGACATGCGGCACAACTTGCTGGTCTTAAAGAGGTTCCGGTTATTATCAGAAATATGGATCAAGATACAGCTGTCCGTGCGATGGTAGACAGCAATCTGCAGAGACCTAATATACTCCCAAGTGAAAAGGCATTTGCTTACCGTATGAAGATGGAAGCAATGAATCATCAGGGAACATCAGGCGGTATCAGTGCGAAAGACATTGGAAAGAACGCAAATGACAGTGCAAGGCAGGTGTATCGCTATATCCGGCTTACTTATCTGATGAATGACCTATTAAACGCAGTAGATCGTGATGTGATCGGATTGCAGGTAGGTGTAGAGCTTTCCTACCTTACGGTTCCAGAACAGGAGATGGTGGAGGAAGTGCATGAGAGTACCGGAAAATATCCAAGTCTGGAACAGGCAAAAAAAATAAGGCAACATCGAGAAGAAAAAACGCTGACAAAAGAGATTGTGCGGCTCCTGGTTATAGGAGAGCGTAAAAAGAAAACAACGGTAACATTAAAACAGGATGAAATTAAGAAGTATTTTCCTCCAGAGTATGATGAACAGAAGATACGGACTGTTATATGTCAGCTTTTGGAGGAATGGAGCAATCAGAATCATTGATAAGTACGAAGGGAGGGATGTGTCATGAGTATAAGAGCAACATTCCATTATTTTCAAGGAATGGAATGCGATATGTACAGTTTTTATCGTATTCCCAAACTGCTGTTTACAAGTGAATATTTTAAAAATCTCTCCTGCGAAGCAAAGGTGCTGTACGGACTGATGTTAGACCGGATGTCACTGTCCATCAAGAACCGGTGGTTTGATGAAGAGGACAGGGCATATATTTTCTTTTCGGTGGAAGAGATTATGGAAATGCTTAACTGTGGCAGGAATAAGGCTGTGAATTGTCTAAAAGAGCTGGATCAGGAAAAAGGGATTGGATTGATTGAGAAGAGGCGAATCGGACTTGGAAAAACAAATGTTATTTACGTGAAAAATTTCAGCCTGACAGAATATCCAGATGAGCCAGCAATCTTTGATTCGGAAGAAACACCGGAAAATGTAGCAGAGAGAAAAGAAAATACAGAGACAGAAATAGAAGAATATGCGAAAAAAGAGCCGGAAAAGCCCGTAAATACACAGAAGTTTGAAAAACAAACTTCAGGAAGTTTGAAAAATAAACTTCAAGAAGTTTCAAAAACAAACTTCAAGGAGTTTGAAAAACAAACTTCAAGAAGTTTAGAAAACAAACTTCAAGAAGTTTCAAAAACAAACTGTAATAATACTGAATATAATTATACTGAATTTAGTGAGAATGAATCTTATCAATATCTATCTGAACAAGAGAAAGGGAGAGATAGGATACAGGAGAGAAATGAGTATCGACAGTTAATTCATGATAATATCGAATATGAGATCCTTTGTCAGAGCTATGGAACTGGACGAGTAGAAGAGCTGGTAGAGCTGATGCTGGATGCAATATGTTCGACAAAGACATATCAACAGATCAATGGGGAAGCTGTGCCTACACAAGTGGTCAAGAGCCGTTTGCTCAAAGTCGGGTATGAACACATCCAGTATGTGTTTTTCAGTCTTGACAGGAGTACAAGCAAAGTGAAGAATATCCGGCAGTATATGCTGACGGTATTGTATAACGCTCCTGCAACAATCAATCAGTTTTATGATGCTGAAGTTCGACATGACATGTACTGGGGGAAGGATATTCCAGACAGGTAAGAACTTTGTGCCCACTGGGCACGAAGTTTAAAAAGAGATAGTCATATCTGGCAGATATGCTAAAATAACCTTGTGTCCACTGGGCACAAAGTAGGAGGAAGAATTATGTTGAGATTTATGATAAAACTGCCATTTCGAATTATTGCAGCTCCTGTTTGGCTGGTACTTGCAGCGGTGAATATTGTGCTGGTGTTCCTGGTTGGGTTATCTGCTGGATTCTGCTATCTGATAGCCGGAATCTCTGTTGTGACAGAAGTTTTGAGTATTGGGTTTGGAATCAGTACGGACTGGACAATGAAATCAGCGATTATTACGACAGTAGTGTTTGTTCTACTCCCACATATCGGTATGGGGATAGTTGCAGTAATTGAAGTTGTGAAATGTGGATTACAGGAATTTATTTTTGGATGATTGTGGAAAATATAGTGGCGCTATATGGAAAGGCAGAAATAAACAATGGAAGAATTATATAAAGTGATGGATGATTTGCTTGAGGTGGAATTTCAGATGAAAGCAGGGATGGATATTCTGAAAGAACTGGAAGAGTTTTATATGCTGGAAAAAGAAACCGAAAAATCGGATGCTAGAAAAGTAGCTGTGCTGATGAAAGGATATCTGCAGTCGATGAAGTCAAATATTCGAGAAATCATTCGTTATATTGATGACACGACACTTGAAAAATCAAATGATAAAAAGAAAGATAAACAGGAATCTGCGAGCACCATATCCGAGGAAGTGCAGGAATTTGTGAATCTGACAATTACAGAGCATATGGGGAAAGCATATTCAGAATGGAAGTTAAAGCAGGATAAAGAGCCAGTAAGTGAGATTGATAAGAAATACCAGAAATTACTGGAAACGTTATCCCAAGAACAGGAAGAAGTGATTACGGAATACTGTAATGCAATTTTTAGCAGTGGAGCAGAAACAGAAGAATTTTTCTATCGACTGGGATTAAAAGATGGACTGAATCTGAAAAATACGGTAAAATCTGTATTAGAAATGATATCATGAAATCGGAATTTATCAGAAAATGAGGAATAGTTGAAATGGAGGCGCTATAATAACATGAAGATTGAAGGGAACCAGAAAGAACTGGATGCAATGGTAGAATTTCATAAGGGAAACCGTGTCGAGGGGCTGAGACTGCAAGAAGAATTTGCAGCGGAATTTCGTAAGGAGTATAAAGACAAAGATCACTGTCCTTGCCTGAAAGCCTGTCGTTATCACGGAAACTGTAAGGAATGTGTAGCAATCCACAGAGCGCATCAGGAACATGTTCCTAATTGTATGCGACCATTGATTAATAAAAAATTGAAATTGATGTCAGAATTAACAGAGCATACCTTGGCAAATGAAATAGAAGCTCCACATGAGATTTTAAGAAAATAGGCAAGTCAAATTTCAGTTTGTCGTACTCACTTTAAATAATCAAAGACCGCTTACATCGTGTAGGCGGTCTCTTTTCGTGTTTAGATATATTTGATTTTGAGCTTTCTTTTCTTGGCAGAAAGCACTTTGCAGAGAACATCATCGACGGCGTCGGTGTATCTGCCTTGTTCAATCAATTTGTTTTTTAGATTTATAAGGAAAGCAACAATTTCGTTTCTTTCTTTTGTACTTAAATATATATGGTATTTTTTCTGTTTTCATACTATCCACCTCGCTGTTTTATCTGATTTGATGATATATTAAAGAGAAAATTTTATCAAATATGCAAAAAAGGCTTCTGCCCAAAACAGGGCAAAAGCCTTAAAAAATATGCGATTTTTAGGTTTAATTGCAAGCCAAGGGGGGACTATTTTATCTGTTGCAAAAACGGTTACCCGAAAA
>ENA-OOWV01002220-OOWV01002220.1-human-gut-metagenome-genome-assembly--contig:-NODE-2220-length-11032-cov-2.151316_pt1 | contig 11032 bp, 7 predicted proteins | sample MGYA00241584_ERZ501337 | MGnify/ENA primary metagenome ERZ501337 (study PRJEB25962, sample SAMEA2042744) | human gut metagenome | biome: human gut; feature: human-associated habitat; material: faeces... | reverse complement strand
CCGCTGCTGCTGGCCCCCGGACAGGCTACCGGGATAGGCGTCGGCCTTGTTCAACAGGCCCACCTTGTCCAGGTACAGCTTGGCCTTTTCCACCGCTTCTTCCTTCTTTTCGTGGCGGACGATCATGGGAGCCAGGATCAGGTTGTCCATCACCGTCATGTGAGGGAACAGGTTGAACCGCTGGAACACCATCCCCACTTCTTTCCGCACTTCGTTGATGTTGGCTTCCCCGTTGAGGGGGATCCCGTCAAAGGTAATGGAGCCGGCCGTAGGCACTTCCAGATAGTTCAGGCACCGGAGAAAGGTACTTTTCCCGCCGCCGCTGGGGCCGATGACCACCACCACTTCCTGTTCGGCAATGGTCACGTCGATGCCCTTGAGCACCTCGTTGTCCCCATAGCTTTTCCGGAGGCCCTCCACTTTAATCATTTCACTGTTCATCTTTCTTGTACCGCCTTTCCAGGACGCCTACCAAACGGGCCACCGCAAATGTCATAATGAGATAGATGATGGCCACGCTGAGCCAGATTTCAAAAGAGGCATAGGTCCGGGCAATGATCAGCTGGCCCCGGCGGGTCAGTTCTTCGAACCCGATGACGGACACCAGGGAGGAGTCCTTCAGCATGGCGATGAATTCGTTGCCCAGAGGCGGGATGATCCGCTTGAAGGCCTGGGGCAGGATAATGTGGCGCATGGTCTGCCACCAGGTCATGCCCAGGCTCCGGCCGGCTTCCATCTGTCCCTTGTCGATGGATTCGATGCCGCCCCGGAAGATTTCCGCCACATAGGCCCCGGAGTTGATGGAGCAGGCGGAAATGGCAGCCACATAGGCATCCACCCGGTGATGGATTAGGGCCGGCAGGGCAAAGTACACCAGAAAGATCTGGACCAGCAGGGGGGTGCCCCGGAGAAAGGTCACATAGATATCGCCTAAAATGCGCAGGGCCCTGATGCCGCAGAGACGGATCAGGGACACCACTACGCCGATGAAGAGCCCCAGGCCCACACTGGCCGCTGTGATTTCTACAGTAATGCCTGCCCCGGCAAGCAGCAGGGGCAGGGATTCCTTCATGATTTCAAAATTCATGCATTCTCTTCCTTTTCCAGAAACCGCTTATTGAGCGGCTTTGGCATCTTTGCCGAACCATTTGGTGTAGATCTTGTCATATTCACCGTTTTTCTTCAGTTCAGCCAAAGCCTTGTTGAAGTCGGCAGCCAGTTTGCTGTCCTTCTTGAAGGCAAAGCCGTAGGATTCCGCATCCATGGTATCCCCTACGATCTTGTCCTTGTCCTTGCCTTCCTTGGTCAGGTAGTACTGGGCCACAGGCTTGTCGATGATCACCGCGTCAACCCCTTTGTTTTCCAGTTCCAGGAAGACTTCCGCATTGGTGTTGAAGGAAGTCACTTTGGCGCCGGGAACCTTGGCGGCCTTGTCAGCACCAGTGGTGCCGATCTGTACGGCGATCTTCTTCCCTTCCAGGTCTTTGATGCTCTTCACATCGTTGTTGTCCTTGGTCACTACCACTACCAGACCGGAAGTGTAGTAGGGATCAGAGAAGGTCACGGCCTTTTTCCGTTCGTCGGTGATGCTCATGCCTGCGGCCACCGCATCGATGTTGCCGGAGTTCAGGGCCGGGATCAGGGCATCGAAGCCCATGTTCTGGATTTCCACTTTTTTGCCCAGCTGTTTGCCGATGGCCCGGGCCAGGTCCATATCGAATCCGGCGAATTCCTTGGAATCTTTTTCCTGGAATTCGAAAGGAGCAAAGGTGGGTTCGGTCCCTACTTTGATCACTTTCTGGTCATTGGCAGCCTGTTTGGTATCGCTTCCGCAGCCGGCCACGGCCAGCATCAGAGCAGCCAGTACGCACATTACAGCAGAGATTTTTTTCATAATCTTCCCTCTTTTTTTAGAATGAAACATTCAATCCTACCGTATACGTTTTCAGCATCGGATAACTATATCCCTGTTCCTCACCTTTACGGTCTTTCAAATCGACATCACCGCCCTTGATCACTTCAGGGTCGAAATTCTCACATACATTGGAGAATGTGAAGAGATTTTCGCCGGTGAAATAAATCTTCAATCCGGTCAGTCCTAACTTAGACACCCATGCCTGCGGCAATGAATAATCAACGGTCAGCGCTTTCAGACGCAAGTAAGAAGCATCCTGCATATAGCGGTTATTCGGCGTTCCCATCGGGCGTCCGCCATTTTCAGAAGAATATCCCACCAAACGGGGCCAATAAGCGTTGGGGTTAGGATTCTCCTCCGTCCAACGGTTCTCATGCATCTTCAGTGAGTAGCCGTAAGGGCGGTTGTACTTGCCCCAGAAGAATCCTGTTTCCTGTCCCGGATACCAATCTCTTTTTCCTACGCCTTGGAAGAAAGCGGAAATGCCGATACCCTTCCAACCTACATTCAAATTGAAACCGTAATGATAACGTTCTTCCTCATTGCCGACAATAACCAAGTCACCATGATCGCTCAACGTTTGCGCACCCTTGTCAATTTTACCGTCTCCATTCAAATCGGCAAACTTCAAGTCACCGGGTTGCCATATCTTAGAGTCGGAAATCTTCATATAATCCTGGTCGGCATGGTTGGCTATTTCATCATAACTGGTGAACAAACCTTCGATGTTGTATCCCCAAATGTCACCAATGCGGTAACCTTCATAGTAATCACTCAACTTGCCGGTAGCATTGTTATATTTGGTAATCCAGCTTTGGCTATCCCATAGCATGAACTTCACTCCATAATGGAAATCACTGCCTGCCAGTTTGAAATTATCTCTCCATGAAAGGGTCAATTCCCAGCCTTTTGTTTTCAGATCGGCATAGTTGCCTTTGGGTTGAGTAGTACCCAACACTTCCGGAAGCGTAGGTCCTACCGTATACATATCAGTCGTATTACGGCGGTACCAATCGAATCCTATCGTCAGGCGGTTTTTAAACATATCCACGTCTACACCCACATCGTATGTGGTAACCTTTTCCCAAGTCAGATTATTGGGAATCAATCCCGGATAACTTGTATAATTCACTTGCCCGTCGCCTACAATCACGCCGGTTTTATCAATACTCATGGTGGGTAGGAATTTATAGGGATCTACATTACCATTACCCAATGTACCGACTGAGAATCTCAACTTCAGATTATCGAGCCAGGAACGAGTACCCTCCATGAACTTTTCTTCCGAGATACGCCATGCCGCCGAAGCAGAAGGGAAGAAGCCCCACATCTCATTAACAGGGAATTTGGACGAACCGTCATAACGTCCGCTTGTTTCAATAAGATAACGTCCTTTGTATCCATAGTTCAAACGATAGAACACACCTACATAAGACCAGTTCTTGTCACCTTGTTCCAGTTTATAGTTCAAACCGTCCATCAAATCATAATTCGGTCTGTCGGGGAAAAGGAAACCGTCTCTTTCCGAATAAAAGGTATCTTTATTCGACGTCTCCAGGTTCCAGCCTCCCATTACGGATAAAGCATGATTTTTTCCCAGTTTCGGAGTCCAAGTACCATTAAGGTTGGCTGCCATGTAACGGGTTTCATCTTTATTATCCATCATAATGCTCTTGCCCTTTTCCGCAAACTGTTCGGGACCGGTGCTGTAAGGAACATAATTCAAAACACGATTACGCTTATAAGCCGTATTGACATAAGTAAAATCTCCGCGGAACTTCAGCACATCTTTAATAGGAGTAATGTTTACTCCAAAAGTATTCTTATATTGCAGTGTTGTCTGGTCCTGATAAGAGCTTTCGTTATAGAAATCTCCCACAGCACAATAAACAGCACTGTACGTCAGGCTTCCGTCGGGATTATACATTACAGCCATCGGAAAGCCCTGCTGTTCCATATTACGCTGGATATTCAAAGTCTGATCATACGAAATCAAAGGATAATGATACGTCTTGTGCATCATATCAAAGTTATTATCGATGCTCAGCCAAGGCTTGATTTTTATAGAGCCTTTCGCACGAAAGTTTCCACGCTGGTAATCATCTGTATTGGCACGGTAGATACCATCCTGTGAGAAAAAACGGCCCGACACATAGAAGTTGGCTATATCATTTCCACCTGTGATACTCATTGAGTGGTCTGTCCCGGCTGTCACGTCTTTATAGAGAAGTTTGTCCCAATCCGTATTTCCAAAGTACTCATACTGTCCGGTATTCTCGTTTATCTGCACTTTGGGCAGGTCAGGATTCGCATCGTGGCGACGCAATTCTTCGTGCCACTCCGGTGTATAAGGAAATATATTATTGATAGAAGTAGGCATAGTTCCTTTATTGTTTACAAAGGCTTCTACAAAGTCGTCTGTCCACTGCAATCCGTTTGTCACCAAATCAGGCTCCACTGTACGCTGGCTGAAAGAGAAACTACCATTATAATTCACTTTCACGCCACCTTTCTGCGCATTCTTGGTGGTGATCAATACCACACCAAAAGTACCGCGAGCACCATATACTGCAGCCGAAGAGGCATCTTTCAGAACAGAAACGCTCTCTATATCTTGCGGATTTACTGAATTCGGGTCACCTTCCACACCGTCTATTAAAATCAGGGCTTCTCCACCTGCACCAATAGAGGTTGTACCGCGAATATTATAAGACGCTCCACGGTCGGGCTTACCGTCACGCATGGATATGTTCAAGTTCGGAATCTGCCCTTGCAAGCTACGTGTCAATGACGGAGTTGAACGTCCTTCCAATGCTTCGGAATTAATATGGTCTACCGCACCTACCAAGTCTCGTTTCTTCATAGTACCATATCCCACAACCACCACTTCATCCAAAGCCTTGACATCCTCTTTAAGAGTAACATCCAAAGACTTCCGGCTGCCCGGTGTAAGTACCACTGTATTATAACCTATAAAAGAGAATTCCAGTTTGGTCTGTTTGCTTGGCAATGCCAGACTATAATTTCCGTCAATATCGGTAATGGTACCTTGTGAGGTTCCCTGCACTCTTACAGTTACGCCGATCAACGGTTCGCCATTCTGGTCGCGCACACACCCCTTTACCAATTCTTTCTGCATCACAGTTTGTGATTCATAACGGACACCCAATTCATCCCGATTCAAATCATCGGCCCATGAAGGTGCAGCCAGACAGCACGCCAATGAGAACACCGCTATACGGCAAGTTTTATTCACATTTATTGTTTTCATATTATCAGATTTATTTATCAACAAATACAGTTACTCCTTCAGCAGCTTCAATATCACTTACACTTACACTTTCAGGACCACCTTTCACGTTCAGTTTATACAATTTGCCAACACGAGGTTTCAGCCATTCGGTTGTGGTAACTTCTCCGCCCATCATGATGTAACATCCGTCATCATTATGTCCTTGCTTGGCAAACCAAGTGTTTGTTCCATCGCCAAAATAAGGTTGCGGCTCACCTTTGGAGTTTACAGTACGATACAGATCATTGTCAGTAATCAGATAACGGTCTTCTTTTCTGATGGGAGACTCGCCACCATAGAATACAACATCTTGAGGTACTGTATTCTTATCGATATCCACTCCTTTAAACACTGCTATTCCATCGGGCACATTCGTCTTTTTATCGGAATTAAAATTATTGAATATACCTTTACCACCTTTTGCCGCTCCATTATCGTTGCTACCTCTCTTATAATAGAAATCGTATGCCCACCATCTATCCTTCTCTATCATAGGGCTTCCCCAATCGTCATAATAGCTTGCAATCATATAGCTTGCTCCACCTACATAGAAGAATTGTCCTTTCTTTACACTACCGGATGCAAGATTCATCTGATAGGTAGTGTATGTATTCTGTCCTTTCGACTCTACCCAGCCATCCAAGGCGGCAGGATAAGTTTTATCAGCCGGATTCGTAGCATTCATACCCGTAATGACACAATACGGAGTCTCATCAAAATTAATATCTTTCAATGCCAGCAGTTGAACATACTCATAACCGCCTTTATGAGCGAAACCACCGCCTGACACAGTCCCCGGTTTTGGAGAATCCGCTCCTTTCGGATCCACAAGGAATCCCGTAATAACAATATCCGAATGATGTATCAGCTTCACAATCTCCACATTGGATGTATTCTTGGTAACATCTTCAACAACAGAGACAGCCTCTGTCTGTACTGCCACCTCATTCATTTCGTCATATACTTTAATCAAATAATCATCCAAAGGTATTTTAGTAAAAAGCATTTCACCTTTCTCATCCGTCAATCCCGACTTATAAACAACCTGGTCCTCTTTGGTCAACAAATCTACCTTACGTCCGGAGATAGCAGCACCTCTATCCGATTTCACAATGACCGTATAGTCGGCCACCGTCATTTCATAATTGCCAGCTTTCATCGTAGCGACATTTAGAGCGTTGTCGTCGTCCACTACCACATCAGTCTTCAATATTTCCGTCTCACCCATCATCGCCGTAAAAATATAGTTTCCCGGCTTGAGGTTCAAGAAGTGTACCTTACCAAAAATATCCGTATTTTTACTCATAACCAGTACATCCGGTTTATGGCTCATAAAAACATTTACCACTGCTTTGGATATGGGTACATCCGCCTTATCCAACACTGTAAGCTCAAACTCCTTAATCACAGGAATCGGAGGAGTCACATCATCATTACATCCTGCAAAGACGGCTCCCAACAGAAGCAACATAAAAAAGAATTGTTTCATAGTATTTATCTTTTGAAAATTATCTTCACTTTTAAAACCAGAATCATTTATTGCGATAAATCAAAATATTCGCCAGGCGCTTATCATCCTTTCCTTCCATTTTTCTCGATGCAAAACCCAAGTACAGCGTGCCATTCTTCACTTTGATACCTTCCGCTTCCATATACCCACGATCGGTCATTCCGAATTCATTCAGTTTCTCGGCATCTGCAACAGCAGCCACTTCCTTTCGTGCAGAAAGAAGGCCGTTTTTATCCAATACACTTACATAAGCCTTTGAAGGATCGGCTTCAAGATATCCCATACCCTCATAATAGTAGACGAATTGCTCATCAATATCATAACCCTGAAAAGCCAACTCGCCTACACTTCCTCCATGTCCGTCGGAAACCGCAAATTGATAAAGAGGCTGAAGCTGAGAAAGCTCTCTCGCCTTGACAGTCAACGTCACTGTTTTCTCAGGAGTAGCCTCATCTTCACCGCCATACTTCAGAGGTTCCAGCACGACATCCACCGGAGCCAGCTTCATAGCTTCACTCAAACGATAAGCTACAAAAACACGCGTATTAACCCCCGACACCTTCTTGGAATATTGTACTCCCAGCAAATCTTTCTCCACATTAATTGCAGGATGTATATTACGGGTACCTTTCAGATGGAATACATCACCTCCGGCAAGCTGTACACTTGTTCCCGGTTCATACTTCACGCGGCATATCGTCTGCGAACCGCCATAACTTTTGTCACTCCCCTTATTGCCATGACTCCCTAACCAAATATAAGTTCCGTCGGCAGCTTCTTCAACGGCCATGTTCGTTCCATGTCCAAAGAACTCAAATACCATACATTCCGAAGGATTGGTAGCATTAGGCGCTCCACGCAACACATTCAACTGATGCTGGCTGCTTCCCGCTATCTGCACATAATAAATATCACCGTTCTTGGCAATATCCATGCTTTGAATTACAGCGTTTCTTTTCAAAGATACACCTGTAAATCAAATCTTCGGAAAGAGGTTTCGAAAGTTTCTCAAAATACGGCTCATTAAAAACCAAAGGCTTTTTTTCAGTAGGTTCAACCGTCTCACCATCTTCACAAGCAAATAACACAGAAGAGAAGCAAGCACAAAGTAGCACTGTCTTAAGTGCCATACTGCATAATGTTTTCATAGTCTTATATATTATAATAATTAATATCAGATATTTATAAACGAAATTTAATCTGTCGTCATATTCATTTAGATAACTTTCCGCGACAAATATAAATATAAAAAATAATACAGCAAATAAAAAACGAAAATAATAGCAAGAAAACGAAAGAAAAATGCAAAATAAGAATAAATATTAAAGAAAAAGAAACGCAAATGAAACACAAACGCAATACAAAATCATTAAAAGCAAAGCTAAACGCAACAAGAGAGACGTCCAATAAAAGTTAAAAGTCATAATTTCAAAGAGTATTTATCTGCCCTATCTTCCACAAATTATTATATTTGCGGTATATAAATCATCAACAATCGAAATGATATGAAAACAAAAGAAACATTATTTTTACTATTATGCTTCATTTTATCTACTGAAGCTTTCTCGCAGAAAGGTCCCGAATGGCTAAAAGACGCAGTTATATACCATATATATCCCAGCAGCTTTCAAGACAGTGACGGAAATGGCATCGGAGATCTGAAAGGAATTCACTCCAGACTGGATTATATCCGTTCAATCGGAGTAAACACCATTTGGCTCAGCCCTATTTTCTCTTCCGAATTCAAGGACGGCGGATACGACATCACTGACTTTTACCGTATTGATCCCCGGTTTGGTCAAAACGAAACATTGACAGCACTTATCCAGACAGCACACTCCAAAGGTATCCGAGTTTGTCTGGACCTTGTGGCTGGACATACCTCGGATAAGCATCCATGGTTTTTACAGTCCAAGCAGACTGATACCAACCTGCAACATAGTGATTACTACATTTGGACAACCGACAAAAAACAAAAACCCCAAAAGTACGTAGACGCACCAGACGCAGCACGCAACGGATACTATATGAAAAACTTCTTTGACTGCCAACCTGCACTGAATTACGGATTTGCCCAACCCGATCCCAACCATCCCTGGAAACAGTCCGTCAATGCTCCCGGACCACAAGCTGTCCGCCGCGAACTGAAAAATATCATTGCTTTCTGGATGGACAAAGGAGTAGACGGATTCCGCGTAGACATGGCACAAAGCCTCATCAAACGCGATGACCGCAACCACACAGCCACCATGCAATTGTGGGACGAGATCCTAAGCTGGTTCAACAAGAAATATCCGGAAGGAATCATGATGTCGGAATGGAGTATGCCGCATGAAGCTATCAAAGCTGGATTCAACATTGATCTTATTATTCACAACGGAGTGAAAATATACCGAAACCTTGTCTGCAACACAGACGACAAAGGAAAACCAAACAACTGCTACTTCGACAAATCCGGCAATGGACAAATCAAAGAGTTTGTAACTAATTATGGCAAAGAATATCAAGCAACCAGAAACCTGGGATATGCCACCATGCCTACATGCAGCCATGATATATGGCGTCTGAACCGCCTGCAACGCAACACACCGGAAGAACTCAAAGTAGCATTAACTCTCTTTCTCACGATGCCTTGGCCACCTATCATATACTATGGTGAGGAAATAGGTATGAGAAACCTGGAAGAAGCCCCTTACAAAGAAGGGAGTAAGAGCGCACGCAACAGAAGCAGTTGTCGCACTCCCATGCAATGGGAAACAGGATTAAACGCCGGATTTTCATCCGCACCATCCAACCAAATCTATTTGCCGATAGACCCTGCCGACAATTACCCCAATGTAGCCTCGCAAGAAAACGACCGTACTTCCATCTTGAATTATGTACGCACTCTACTAGAAGTCAGAAAGAACATACCAGCGATTGGCACAAGAGGCGACTGGAAAGCTATTAGCGACATAGAACAGCCATACCCTTTTGCATACATGAGATGGATAGGCGATGAACAATATTTCATCGCGTTAAACCCCAGCGGGCAAAAAGCGGAGACAGCCGTCAACCTGCCGGACAATTCAAAGATTGAATGGTTAGCAGGAACGACTTCCAGCTATCGGATTAAAACAAAAAAAGGAGAAACACGCCTTCAAATGCCCGCTACTTCAGCTATCTTATGTAAAATAAGGACCAAATAACATTAATGGGGAAAAAGGTCTTACACAGGATTATATCAAAATAGAATTCGGCTATCATTCTGTTGTTTAGAATGATAGCCGAGTTCTATTTTAACACACCTCCATGTTTTTTCAATTCATATTGCAAGGATTTTCCGAATGTAGTCCAGAAACGCGAAAAGAGAGCATCACAGCTTTATGATCTGTGGGCCACCCTCTCTTAGGGCGAATAAAACAATCCGAACTCCTCTCCTTTTTCATTTTTCCTTTCACAACAGAATGTACAGGCCCTACAATCCAAGCTTCTTCCGGAACCAAAAACGGGGAAGGGTAATAATAAATAAAATCAATTCGTTCTCGTTCATCAGCCTCAGGCGCCCACGTCAATTTAGCCACAGGTGCACATTTGTTTCCGGCAGGATACGTAAAGCCCGGATGAGTAACGGGATTAGGATAAACCGAACGATAAGCATCCCTGAAACCTGCCTCATAGAGCATACGGGAACAGTCCCAATTCACTATTACCCCATTATGTCCCCACAACTTTTTCGTATCTTCTTTCCAATCCAAATGAGACGGTTCATTGAAGTCACCTGCTAGTAGAATGGTGTGTTTCTGTTCAATGTCCAACCGTACTCGCTGCAAAAAAACTTCAACCGCTTTCTTCCGGTCACTCTTTCCATTCATTGCAAGGATATCCTCCTCATTCAACACAGGCTTAGCTATCTTTTTCCAATCACTCCCGCTATATCCCCTAGGTAGATAACAGGCATAATGCCGATAATCCAGATGAGCGGCATATACCGCTACTTTTCTACCGGCAACAGTAAGCAATACACGCAAAATTGCACCTTTTTCTCCTTTTACACGCGGATAGACTGTTTCCTGCTCATCAATCGGAAAGCGCGACAGCACTCCTACTGACAAAGAACTGTTCTTCCCATAAAAAGTATAACCACGCCGGTTCAGTTCCTTTACCATATAAGAAATAAAATTCTCTCCCCGATAATCCCGCAGTTCATTAAGAAAGATGATATCCGCATCCGAATGAATGATTTCATCGACAATCATACCAACCGCCCCATCCACCTTAGAACCACCCATCCAGATATTCATCTGCAAGGCCTTAAATAAAAAAGTTACAGGCG
>ENA-OOWV01002217-OOWV01002217.1-human-gut-metagenome-genome-assembly--contig:-NODE-2217-length-11039-cov-3.277950_pt1 | contig 11039 bp, 10 predicted proteins | sample MGYA00241584_ERZ501337 | MGnify/ENA primary metagenome ERZ501337 (study PRJEB25962, sample SAMEA2042744) | human gut metagenome | biome: human gut; feature: human-associated habitat; material: faeces... | reverse complement strand
CAGCATATTTCACCATGAAGGCATCCAGCCAGCCGCAGCGGCGGGGCCGCCCGGTGACAGTGCCGAATTCATGGCCGGTGTTCCGGAGATAGGTTCCCGGGCCGTCAGTATCGAACAGTTCGCACACAAAGGGGCCTTCCCCTACCCGGGTGGTATAGGCTTTCACCACGCCCACCACATGGTCGATGAACCGGGGCCCTACGCCGCTGCCGGTGGCTGCATTACCGGCGGTGGGGTTGGAGCTGGTCACATAGGGATAGGTGCCGTAGTCGATGTCCAGGAAGGTGGCCTGAGCCCCTTCGAACAGGACTTTCTTGTGAGCATCGAAAATGTTCCCCAGAGCTACGCTGGTATCAGTCACATGGGGCCGCAGTTCTTCCGCATAGTCCAGGTAGGCTTTCAGCATGGGTTCATAGGCCAGAGGTTCTGCCCCGTAGACTTTGGTGAACAGGGCATTCTTGGCATCCAGGTTCCGTTTCAGCTTGGCAGCCAGCACGTCTTTGTTCATCAGATCGCAGACCCGGATCCCGGTACGGGCATATTTGTCCATATAGCAGGGTCCGATGCCCCCTTTGGTGGTGCCGATCTTGGCATCCCCCAGGGCAGCTTCCTGGAGTTCGTCCTGCTTTTCATGGTACGGGAACACCACATGGGCCCGGTCGCTGATCAGCAGGTTGCTGGTATCCACGCCCTTGGCCTTCATTTCGGCGATTTCCTGGAGCACCACACGGGGGTTGATCACCACACCGTTGCCCAGGATGCAGGTTTTGTCCTTGTATAAAATCCCGCTGGGCAGCAGACGGAGCTTGTAGGAAACGTCATTGACCACCACCGTATGGCCGGCGTTGGAACCGCCGGAATAGCGGACCACCGCATCAGCCTGCTGGGCCAGGTAGTCAACAATCTTGCCTTTACCTTCGTCCCCCCACTGGGAACCGATTACAACAACAGATGACATAGAGTTCTCCTTCTTTCGGGTTACATTCCAAACCGGGCGTAGATTTCATCCACATGCTTCAGCATATGTTTCGGTTCGAAGCAGGCTTCCACTTCTTCTTTGGTCAGGTACTTGTCGATGTCCGGATCCGCTTCCACGTTGGTCTTGAAGTCGGCCCCTTCCATCCACCGGGCCATGGCGTTCCGCTGCACCCACTTGTAGGCATCTTCCCGGAGCACCCCTTTGCTTACCAGGGCGATCAGCAGGTTCTGGCTGTAGATCAGGCCGCCGGTCAGGTTCAGGTCCCGCATCATGGCTTCCGGATATACCAGCATCTTGCCCATGATGTCCTTCATTTTCCGCAGCATGTGGTCCAGCAGGATGGTGGAATCCGGCAGGATGATCCGTTCCACGGAAGAATGGGAAATATCCCGTTCATGCCACAGGGCCACGTTTTCGATGGCAGCTTCTGCATTGCCCCGGAGCACCCGGGCCAGGCCGCAGATCTTTTCACAGGTGATGGGGTTCCGTTTGTGAGGCATGGCGGAAGAGCCCTTCTGGCCGGGAGCAAAATATTCTTCCGCTTCCCGGACTTCCGTACGCTGGAGATGACGGACTTCCGTGGCCATCTTTTCCAGGGTGGCGCCGCACACGGCAATGGTGCTCAGATAGAAGGCATGGCGGTCTCTCTGGACAACCTGGTTGGCAATGGGCACAGGGGTCAGCCCCAGTTTTTCGCACACGTATTTTTCCACAAACGGGTCAATGTTGGAATAGGTCCCGATGGCACCGCTGAGTTTCCCTACGGAGATGTATTTCTTGGCCATTTCCAGCCGTTCGATGTTCCGTTCGGTTTCAGACATCCACAGCAGGAACTTCAGGCCGAAGGTCATGGGTTCCGCATGGATCCCGTGGGTACGGCCCACGCACAGGGTGTGACGGTATTTCTGAGCCTGGCTCTTGAGGATTTCATGGAGTTCCTTTTCTTCCCGGATCAGGATTTCCGCGGAATGTTTCATCATGAGCCCCATGGCCGTGTCCTTCACGTCGTTGGAGGTCAGGCCTTTATGGATATATTTGGAAGCATCGCCGACGTGTTCAGCCACAGAAGTAAGCAGAGAAATGATGTCATGGTTGGTGGTCTTTTCGATTTCATGGACCCGGTCCAGATCGAAGTCCGCCTTGGTTTGGATGTCATGGAGCGCATCATCCGGTACAATGCCCAGTTTGTTCATGGCTTCGCAGGCCGTGACTTCAACTTTGACAATGTTGCGGTCTTCGTTTTCTTCCGTCCAGATGGAACCCATTTCTTTACTGGTATAACGTGGAATCACAATACTTCCTCCTTAGGTATAACAAAAAAATGGCATAACGAGGGAACACACCGTTCCCGCTGTCTTTTTATTGTATCATTTTACCGAACGCTTCGCAACGACAAGAATTTTTTGTTTGCAATAAAAGGACCCGCTGTTCCAAGCGGGTTCTTTCCTTCGGCAATTGACAATTGACAGGCGGCTGCTGTATGGCAGCCGCATTTATTCCGGTCTCCGGCTCAGATCCTCGAACCGGGTGATATCCTTCCGGAAATACAGCGGCACCGTGCCCACCGGGCCATTCCGGTGCTTGGCCACGATCAGTTCCGCCACGTTCTTTTGTTCCGTATCCGGGTTGTAGTAATCGTCCCGGTAGATGAAGCACACAATATCCGCATCCTGTTCCAGGGCCCCGGATTCCCGCAGGTCACTGAGCATGGGCCGTTTGCTGGTCCGCTGTTCCACGCTCCGGCTCAGCTGGGACAGGGCGATCACCGGCACATTCAGCTCCCGGGCCAGCCCCTTCAGGGACCGGGAAATATCACTCATTTCCTGCTGCCGGTTGTCGCTGGCCCGTTTGGAGGACCCCTGCATCAGCTGGAGATAGTCCACGATGATCAGATCCAGGCCGTTCTCGTTTTTCCACCGCCGGGCCTTGGACCGCATTTCCAGGGCCGTCATCCCCGGCGTATCATCCAGCATGATCTTGGCGGCACTGAGCTTGTCCGCCGCGTTCACCAGGTTGGGCCATTCGCTTTCCTGGAGCTGGCCGATCCGCAGCCGGGAGGCGTCGATCCGGGCCTGGGAGCACAGCAGCCGCTGGACCAGCTGCTCCTTGCTCATTTCCAGGGAGAAGAAGGCTACGGATTTTCCCCCGTCCAGAGCCACATGTTCCGCAATGTTCAGCACCAGGGAGGATTTCCCCATGGAAGGACGGGCTGCCACGATGATCAGATCCGAAGGCTGGAGCCCGCTGGTCATTTTGTCGAAATCGGAAAACCCGGTGGGCAGGCCGGTAAAGGCATCCTTGGTGTCGTACAATTCCTCGATCCGGGCCATGGCGCTTTTCACGATGTCCTTGATCTTCACCACGCCCCCGGAATGTTTCCGGTTGGCCACCGCCAGGATCTTCTGTTCCGCCTGGTCGATGGTCTGGGCAATGTCCTGTTCTTCCTCGTAGCCGCTGGCCGCCACTTCCGTAGCCGAATTGATCAGCTGCCGGCGGAGGGATTTTTCCTCCACGATCTTGGCATGGTACACCACATTGGCCGCAGTGGGCACCGCATTGCTGAGAGCGGTGATGGCCGCCGTGCCTCCGATGGCATCCAGCTTCCCCAGCCGGCGCAGTTCTTCGGTGACCGTAACCAGGTCCACCGCCTCGTTCCGGCTGTGGAGATCCATAATGGCCGAAAAGATCACCCGGTTGTCCGGCCGGTAAAAGTCATCCTCATTGAGGATTTCCCCGGCTTTGTCGATGGCATCCCGGCTGATCAGCATGGCCCCCAGCACACTTTGTTCCGCCTCGATATTCTGGGGTGGAATACGTTCTTCCAAAGAGCAGACCTCCTTCCTGAAAAGAAACCCACCACCGTATCACAGAGGTGCCGATCCCCTTCTCAAGACAGTCATTGTCCTGTCTGTCCGCCCTTTTCAAGGGCGGGGGACCAGCCTGGGGCTGGAGGTGGGATCCCTTTTTATTCTTCCGTTTCTACAACGACCTTGAACTTGGCGGATACATCCGGCAGCAGTTTTGCCGTTGCGGTGTATACCCCCGGGCTCTTGATGGTTTCCGGAATCTCGATCTTCCGGCGGTCCACCCCTTCCATCCCGGTCTGGGTCAGCAGGGCATCCGCCACATCCTTGGAGGCAATGGATCCGAACAGCTTCCCGTTGGCTCCCACCTTCACCTTCATGTGCAGGGTCACCTTTTCCAGCTGGGCAGCCAGGATCACCGCTTCGTCATGAGCCTGGGCAGCCCGGTGTTTGGCCACCTGCATGTCCTGTTTGGCCTGGTTCAGGTTCCGGGAGGTGGCTTCTTCCGCGATTCCCCGGGGAATCAGATAGTTCCGGCCGTAACCTTCCGCCGTTTCGATGATATCGCCTTTCTTACCCAATTTCTTGATGTCCTGCAGCAGAATTACCTTCATCTGTATCGCTCTCCTTCATTTGTTCTTTGGCCAGCTCAAGGACCTTCGGCATCAGTTCTTCCGCCGTCACGCCCTTCACCTGTACCCCGGCAACGGTCTGATGGCCGCCGCCGCCAAGTTCTTCCATCATCACCTGCACATTGACGGATCCGTCACTGCGGGCACTGATGCTGACTCCGTTTTCATTCTGGCTGAAAACCACACTGGCCCGGATGTCATCCATGGTCAGCAGTTCATCCGCCGCCTGGGCCACGATCACCGGCGTATCCTTGTCCTGACAGGAACACTGGTGCACCGCCACAGCCAGCCCGGGCAGAGGCTGTTTCATCTCGGTGATGATCCGGGCCCGGGTGAGCACCGTATGTTCATCATCCTTGAACAGCAGGGAAACCATATGGGGATCGGCTCCGTTCCGGCGCAGGAAAGCCGCTGCTTCGAAAGTCCGTTCCCCGGTCTGCACCGCAAAATTCTTGGTGTCCACCAAAATCCCTGCATACAGGGCCGTGGCTTCCACTTCAGAAAACTGCAGCTTGTTTTCAAAATACTGGAGGATCTCCGTGACCATTTCACAGGTGGAAGAGGTGGACGGTTCCATATACTGGAGCATCACATCGGTGATGGCATCCTCCGCCCGCCGGTGATGGTCGATGATGATCCGCCGGCGGATGGCCTGGAGCACCTTGGGCGCCGCGCTCAGCATGGCCCGATGGTGGTCCACCAGCACCAGGATGCTGCCGGGAGTGATCCGCTTCAATGCCTCTTCCTCGTTGACGAACAGGGACAGGTACCGGTCGCTCTGGTCCTTGGACACGGTTTCCAGCTTCTTCAGGGAAGGACCCTGGCCGCTGGTGACGATGCAGCAGCTCTTGTTCAGGGTCAGGGCCATTTTGGCCACCCCGATGGCTGCCCCCAGGGCATCGTAGTCCTCGTTGGCATGGCCCATGATGAACACCTGGTCCGCACTGACCATCAGTTCGTGGATGGCCTGGGCCACGATCCGGGCCCGGACCCGGGTGTTTTTCGCCTGGACGGAGCCCCGGGCCCCGTAGAAGCTCATATCGTCCCCCAGCTGGACCACTGCCTGGTCCCCGCCCCGGCCCAAAGCCAGGTCCAGGGCCGCCTGGGCCTTCTGGCTCAGTTCCGCCAGGTTCCGGCCGTCCGCCGCCACCCCGATACTGATGGTGGGGCTGATCCGGTTGCCGCTTTTAATCTCCCGGACCCGGTCCAGCACCTGGAACTTCTTGCTGATGGTGTCCGTCAGCCCTTTCCGGCTCATGCCCACCACAAACATGTCTTCCGTGTATTTCTGGAAGTACCCGTGGACTTCCTCCACCCAGCCCCCGATGGCCTTGGTCACGTCCACGATCAGGCTGGCCCGCTCGTTTTCGTTGAGGCCTTTCATGGCATCGTCGTAGTTGTCGAACTGGACATAGGCCACCACCGGCCGTTCTTCCTCATACCGTTTTTTCTGCCGTTCCCGGTCCGTGATATCCGTCAGGTACAGGGCCAGCCCCGTATCCTCCTCCGGATTGTCGGTGATCTGGATCCGCCGGACCAGCATCTTGTAGATCCGATCCCCGATCTTGATCTGCTTGTCCGCGTCCCGGAGCCGCAGGGTGGCAAAATTGTTGTCCGGCGGCGGCAGCACCTTTTCAAAAGGCGTGGCCAGCGGCACCTCCACCGCGATGAATTCGTTGAACAGCCGGTTCCGCCACTGGAGATGTCCTTCTTTGTCGAAAACCCCGATGCCGATGGGGATCCGCTGGGACGCATAATTGTTGGCCCGTTCAATATTCCGGACCACCGTGGTCATGGAATGGTTGAACCAGGCTTCCCGGAGCCGGTTGCTCCGGAAGGTCAGATAATAGACCAGCAGCACCGAAATGAACCCGATGGCCGTACAGATGGCCAGGTTCACCGCAATCCCGTAGATCACCAGGACGGACCCCAGCAGGGCCACCCCGATGCGCACGGACTGCCACAGGTTCCGGCGTGATTTCTCCTCCATACTATCCCCCTCTATTCAGGCTTTTTGGCCCCTGGCTTCCGGATCTTCCGGAGATCGAAGACCATTTCATAGGCCCCCAGCACCACCACCAGCTGGGAGGCGATGGGCAGGGTGAAGGTCAGCAGCAGACTCAGCGGCAGCAGGATCCGGGGATAATGGCGGTATTCCACATACCAGCGGATCAGGCTCAGCCCCTGGACCAGGAGCAGCATGTTCATCATCATATACAGGGTGTACCCGCCCCGGTACACCAGGGAATCCTGATAGTTCTGGCCGAAGAAGATCAGCATCATCCCGATGCCATAGGGCAGGAGCAGCCATTTGGGCAGCTTCCACAGGGAAAAAGGCGGAAACCAGGGGTAGTAATCCCCCATCCGTCCCAGGATCTTCCGGGCCGCCCAGTAGTTGGCAATGGCGGTAATGGGCGCGCTGAGCAGCACCCCGGCCGGCAGGATCAGTTCGAACATCTTTTTCAGCTGGGCCAGCTGGGTGTCCGTGAGCCCGTTCATCCCCAGGGTCTGGAAAATCTCGCTGCTCATGTTCACCGATTCGTCAATGGACTGGAAGAACACTTCGATTACATTCACATGCATGAAGAAATAGGCTGCCAGGGCACTGAGCACCGTGGAAAGGAGGGCCCCCAGGCTCCCCATGAGCAGGGTCTGGGTGGGAGTCATCTGTTTTTCCATGGCATAACCCATGAACAGGCCGATGAGCCCCAAAATCAGGCACTGGGTCAGAGCCTGGAGGGGGGACAGCAGCACCGCCACCACGCACCCGGTGACCAGCAGGCACAGAATGCTCCATTTCAGCCCGTTCCGCCGGCCGCAAAGGATGATGGGCAGAGGCCACAGGATGCTCACAATGATGTCCAGCACCGGGATGTAGTTCCCCACCAGGGTAAAAAGCACGGCCACCGCCGCCAAAATGCCGGATTCCACCAGCGAAGAAGTTTTATGGTAATGCAAAGCGATATTCCTCCATGATGATAGTTTCCTTCGGCCATTGACCATTGGCCATTGACAACCAAGAGAGCGTTTCCCTACTATTCTACAATATTTGACAAAAAAAAGACAGACCCCCGAAAGGGTCTGTCTCTGTCATCCAGCTTATTCAGCCGTAAACGGCAGCAGTGCAACGTTTCTGGCACGTTTGATGGCAATGGTCAGCTGACGCTGATGTTTTGCACAGGTGCCGGAAATCCGGCGAGGCAGGATCTTGCCCCGTTCGGTGATGAACTTCCGCAGCTTGGCTGCATCTTTATAATCGATTTCCTGGACTTTGTCGACGCAGAAGGAGCAAACTTTTCTTCTGGGTCTCCGGTTACCTCTTTCACGCTTCATCATAGCTATTCTCTATCCTCCCTTTTAAAATGGGATCTCTTCGTCAAAACCTACTTCAGAGCCAAAGCCACCCATGGGACCGGCGGAGCCGCCCTGAGAGGACTGATTCTGGGATGGAGGATTCTGCTGGCCTGCGGCAGGACTGCCGGAGCCTTTCCGTTCGATGAATTCCACACGGTCCGCAATGACTTCCGTCATGTAATGCTTGTTCCCGTCTTTTCCATCGTAGCTGCGGATCTGCAGACGCCCTTCCACCAGAGCTCTCTGACCCTTGGTCAAACTGTTCCCACATAATTCAGCGGTTTTATTCCACGTTACAATGTTGATAAAATCCGCTTCCCGCTGGCCGTTCTTCGAAGCGAAGGGACGGTCAACTGCCAGAGTAAAGGTGCAGACCGTTTTTTCCGTAGGTGTAACCCGGACTTCCGGATCCCGTACGAGACGGCCCAACAAGATAATGCGATTCATACACCCAGCCTCCTTATTCGCCTTTGCGAATGATCATGTGACGCAGGATATCGTCGGTAATCTTCATCACACGGTCCAGTTCCTTTACGGCTGCAGGTTCAGCGGCAAACGTGGTCAGAACATACAGACCATCATTGAAGTCCTGAATAGCATATGCCAAACGTTTTTTGCCCCACTTATCGGTTTTTTCGATCGTAGCGCCGTTAGCCACCAGCAGGTCATCGAACTTCTTTACAACAGCGTTGAAAGCGTCCTCTTCTACCGGTTTAACGATGTACATGACTTCGTAGTTATTCACGAAATCACCTCCTCCTTTGGATTTGCTCCTCTACCATGAGGGCAGAAGAAGTATATATAATATATACAGCCTTAAAAGTATAGCATGGGAAGAGAATAAATGCAAGAAGGAAAAGGAATCTTTTCTGTAGTATAATAATATGATATTAATTTACAAAGGAGCACCACCATGTTCGTCTATGCCGACAACGCAGCCACCACCCGGGTCCTGCCCAAGGTCCTGGAGGCCATGCTGCCTTATTTTACAGAACAGTACGGCAACCCCTCCAGCACCTATCCCCTGGGGCAGGAAGCCTCCCGGGCCCTGATCGGCTCCCGGGAAACCATCGCCCGGCTGCTGGGCTGCCGGCCCCGGGAAATCACCTTCACCTCCGGGGGCAGCGAAAGCGACAACCAGGCCCTTCGGACCGCCGCTGCCTGGGGAAAGAAGCACGGCCGCACCCATCTTATCGCCAGTGCCATTGAGCACCACGCCATCCTCCACACCCTGGAGGCCCTCCAGAAGGAAGGCTTTGCCGTGACCCTGCTGCCGGTGAACCAGGAAGGCCAGGTGGAACCGGACACCCTGGCCCGGGCCCTGACCCCGGAAACCGCCCTGGTATCCGTGATGACCGCCAACAACGAAACCGGCGCCCTCCAGCCCATCAGGGAGCTGGCCGCCCTGGCCCATGAACAGGGAGCCCTGTTCCACACCGACGGGGTCCAGGCCCTGGGCCATGTGCCGGTTACCCTGGAAGCCGGGAACATCGACTTCCTGTCCGGTTCCGCCCATAAATTCTATGGACCCAAAGGAGTTGGTTTCCTTTTTACCAAGCAAGGCATCGAATTGGAAAGCCTGATTTTCGGAGGAGAACAGGAACGGGGGAAGCGAGCCGGCACGGAAAACGTCTCCGGCATCGTGGGCATGGCCGCCGCCCTGGAAGAAGCGGTGAATAATCTGGATGCCAACGCCCGGAAGATGGCAGAAGCCCGGGACGCCCTGGAAGCAAAGCTCCTGGCCCTGGGCGGCACCCGGGTCCACAGCGGCCAGGTGCCCCGGCTCCCCGGCCACCTGAACATGGCCTTTGACGGAGTCCCCGCAGAAGCCCTGCTTCCGGTGCTGGGCATGGCAGGCATCTGCGTTTCCGCCGGGTCCGCCTGTGCCTCCGGTTCTCCGGAACCCAGCCATGTGCTCCTGGCCCTGGGCTGCACTCCGGAAGAAGCCAGATCTTCCCTCCGGTTCTCTCTGGGGGATGACATTACCCGGGAACAGGTGGACTATACGGCCCAAACCCTTATCCGGGAAGTCCAGCGGCTCCGGCGGCTGGAACACCGGCTGTAACAGAAAGGATGCATCATGAAAGCACTGATCGCCATGAGCGGCGGAGTGGACAGCTCCGTAGCCGCCAAACTCATGCAGGATGCAGGGTATGACTGCATCGGCTGCACCATGAAACTGTACAACAACCCGGACGCCGGCTGCAGTTCCAAAACCTGCTGCAGCCTCAGCGACGTGGAAGACGCCCGGAGCGTGGCCGCCCGGCTCCATATGCCCTATTACGTGTTCAACTACACGGAAGAATTCAAAAAAGACGTAATGGAAAAATTCGCCCGGAGCTATACCCTGGGCCACACCCCCAACCCCTGCATCGACTGCAACCGGTTCCTGAAGTTCGGCGCCCTGTACCAGCGGGCCCTGGAACTGGGCTGCGACTGTGTGGTCACCGGCCATTACGCCCGGATCCGGAAGACCCCGGAAGGGAAGTACCAGCTGCTCCGGGCCACGGACCCGGCCAAGGACCAGAGCTATGTGCTCTACAGCCTGACCCAGGACCAGCTGGCCCACACCCGGTTCCCCCTGGGGGGATACCACAAGACCCATACCCGGGAAATCGCCGCGGAAAACGGGTTCATCAATTCCCAGAAGCCGGACAGCCAGGACATCTGTTTCGTGCCCAACGGCCAGTACACCGATGCGGTCCAGCGGATCCTGGACTACAAGCCCCAGCCCGGTCCCTTTCTGGATCTGGAAGGCAACGTGATCGGCCAGCACAAAGGGATCATCTATTACACCCTGGGCCAGCACAAGAAGCTGGGGCTGAACCAGCCCGATTATCCTCTCTATGTAGTGAAGATCGACCCGGCAAAGAACGCCGTGATCGTGGGCCCCAGTGAAGCCCTGTTCAGCCGGGAAGCAAAGGTCCGGGACGCCAACTGGATCAGCGGAGAAGTGCCGGAAGGCCCCGTCCGGTGCCAGGTGAAAGTCCGGTACCGCCAGGAAGCCCAGCCCGCCACCGTAACCCCCACCGGCAAGGATACTTTCACCGTCCGATTCGACGAACCCCAAAGAGCCATCACCCCCGGCCAGGCCGCCGTATTGTACGACGGAGAAGTGGTCCTGGGGGGAGGGACTATAGTGGAATGAAGAAAGAAAAAAACAGGTCCCGGCCGGGGCCTGGTTTTTTGAGGAAGATATGCCCGACCGGAGGCCGGGAAGGGTTCATTTTCATTCCATCCTTTGGCCATTGACCATCGGAAGCCGCAAAA
>ENA-OOWV01002216-OOWV01002216.1-human-gut-metagenome-genome-assembly--contig:-NODE-2216-length-11041-cov-6.369288_pt1 | contig 11041 bp, 10 predicted proteins | sample MGYA00241584_ERZ501337 | MGnify/ENA primary metagenome ERZ501337 (study PRJEB25962, sample SAMEA2042744) | human gut metagenome | biome: human gut; feature: human-associated habitat; material: faeces... | reverse complement strand
CAACGAAATCCTTGGCTTTTCTAATAGAGGAGTTGCCGAGCACGATGCAGACGACAGCCGCGACCATCAGGCAGACCTTCTCGTACGGCATGCCCTGTCCCGAGAACAGGAAGCGGATCTCATCTCTTAGTGAATTCACGTTCATTCACCCCAATCGTCATGCCTGGCATAACGCCGTCCTGCGGCTCCACGTAAATGCGGACCTGGAAGGCCGTGAGGTCGGCCTGTCCCTTCTCGCGCGACTGCTTGAGGTCGGCAAAGCCCGGGGCCTTCGTCAAGAGGCGGATCGTCCCCGGCACAGACTTGTCGCCCGCGACCGTGCGGCCCGTGATCGTATCGCCCTCAGATAGGCCCTGCGCCTGCTTCTCGCTGATGTAGATGTCGTAGTAGCTGCGGTCGCTCTCCAGGAGCACGACAGGCGTGCCAGCCATCTCGCCCTCCTTCGCGAGGACCTTGATGACGCGGCCGTCCTCCGGCGCGCGCAGCGTCAGGCGCTCCTTCTGGACTTCGAGCTGCTTGAGCTGCACGACGAGCGCCTGCTTCTGCTGCGTGAGCGCATCGATGTCGTTGCTCATATTGCCCGCCGCTTCGCGCTGCTGCGCGATGGTCGGCAGGCTTATGGAATCCGTATTGCCCGTATCCTGCGCGCCCGACAGCAGCTTGTCGAGGAGCTGCTGCTGCTGCGTGACATTGGCCTCCGCGACATTCAGGGCCATCTCCGCATCGTCGAGCTGCGACTTCGCGATAGCGCCGGCATCGAGCAGTGCCGACTTGCGGTTGTAGTCGATCTGGCTGTTCTTGAGCGTGGCCTGCGCCGCCGAGACGGCTGCACGCTGCTGGTCGATCTGGCGGAAGCTCTGCTGTTCATCCGAGTCCGCCTTCATGTAGTTGACCGACTGCGTGCCGCCCGTCGAGCGGATCTGTGCGTCGAGCTGTGCAATCTGCGCCTTCGTCCGCTCAATCGAGAGATCCGTATCCGTCGGGTCGAGCTCCATGATAACATCGCCGGCCTTGACCGTGTCACCCTCCTTGACCGCCTCCTTGAGCAGGCGGCCGCTCACGCTGTCGAACGACATCTTGACCTGTTCTGCCGTCAGGATGCCCTCTTTCTTCTCCATGCCAATCGCCACTGCATCATTGCCCTTGTAGAGCAGCAGCAGTCCCGCCACGATGAGCACCGCGATAAAGATAGCCCCTGTTCGCAGGGCCTTTTGTCTCGTATTCATGTGTCAAATCCTCACTTTCCTCTTCTCTCTCATGCATGCACCCGGCCCGACATCTTCTTGAGCAGGTGGATGCGCTCATTCTGCTCTGCCTCACTCAGGCGTTCCATGAGCTTCGTGACGCGCAGGTAATGCGGCGGCAGGATCTCATTCATGAATGCCCGCCCTTTCTCTGTCAGACAGACGATCTTGGCCCTGGCATCGTCGGGTGACGGCTTTGTCACAATCATGCCATCGCGCTCCATGCGCATGAGCATGTTGCTGATCGTCGCCTTCGTCACCCCGATCTTCGCGGCGATTTCCGACGGCGCGATGCCCTGCGGATTCTGGTGCAGGACGATGAGCAGGCAGAACTTCCCCTCCGACAGATGGTACTCCTTCTGCAGGACGTCGAGGATGCTCGCCTGGACTTCATCACTGGCCTGCTTGATCTCGAGCATGGCGATGACGGCCGCCGGATTGATTTCCGGCACAGTTTTCTTATGTGCCTCGAGTTCCTCCCAGCTCGGTATGAGTTCTCGCTTCATGATTCTCCTCCATTTAGTTAGCTTGCTAACTAATAGTATAGAGCTTATGCACACAAATGTCAAAAAGAGCTGCTGCGCGAGCAGCAACTCTTTCCTTCCCCGTTTCATGATTTCTTTTTCCAGCGGTCCAGCAGTGCAGCGATGATGTCCTCGTAGAAGTCCGACTGGTCCTGCGGATAAGCCATGTGCATCTCGACGAACAGCGTGCAGCTGCGCTGGCCAAAGCTGTGGATGGCCTCGATGCCCGTGCGCAGGCGCTGGCCGAGGTCGCGCACCTCCTCCTGCGAGGTATACTGGCTGAACACCAAGAACTGATTCCTGTCAAAGCGGCCGGATGCGCCGACAGGGCCCACGATGCGCCGGATCTCGTCTGCGATGCAGCCGAGCAATTCGTTGCAAGCCGCCTCGCCGTAACGGCGCAAGAGCCTGTCAATGGCGCGGATGCGGATGAAGACCGCGACGAAATTGCGATGGCCGAACCGGTACTCATCGAGGTACTGCGCGAGCAGGAACAGCAGTCCCTTGACATTGGCGAGTCTCGTCACGCGGTCGACAAAGAGGGCCTCGTGCGACTGCTGCTGCACATGAGCCAGTGCCTCCGCAGAGACGAAGTAACCCATGAGGCCCGCGATATTCCCCTGCACATCGTAGACCGGCCACTTCGTTGAGAGGATATTGCGCTGCACGCCGCGCGCCAAGCACTGCCCCGGCACGTCGCGGATCGTGAGGCCCTTCTCGAGCACATCGTGCTCATCGCGCTCAAACGGCTCGGGATGGACGTGCCAGTTCATGTCCTCATCCGTTCTTTCCAGGAGCTCCCGCACGGAATCGAAGTCGTAGAAGTCCAGGAACTTCTGGTTGACGCCGCGGAAGCGACGCTGGTTGTCCTTCCAGAAGGCCGGCAGCGGGAAGCCCGTGATGAAGTTCTTCCAGAGCAGCTCCATGCTGTCTTCCGCGCCGTCTGACGGCAGGACGTACTGCGCGCGGCACTTCTCTTCGTAATGCGACATGTCCTGCGCATCCGACACGCGCACGACACAGAAGTAGATGTCCTGCTCGCTGCTGGCGATGCGCGCGATGCGGTGCGTCTTCCAGATCAGCGTGCCGTCCGGCCCCTTCGTGCGGAATGCCTCGACGATGCTGCCGAGCTTCGACGCAGCCACGCGCTCCGGGATGGTCTTGAAGTCGAAGAAGTCGGCAAAGCGCTTGCGATCGGCATGGTAGATGGACTGCTCCGCGTACTCGGCCAGTGCTTGCCCGAGCGGCAGCTTGTGGAGCCCAGACCGCAACTGCGGCTGTGTCAGCTCGATGATCTCGTGCTTCGTCAAGTTGATCGTCGCCACCTTGTCGTAAAGGTAGAATAGGTTGCGCAGGAAATACGCCGGCCGGAACAGATCGCCCTCGTGCGCGATCTTGTGCAGGCGGCAGTCCACGGCGAGCAGGCAGCGGCCGCTGTAGGAGATGACGCGGTGGCAGTCCATCATGACGAAGTCGCCGTTCAAGGGATACGCGAGCTCCTCGTCCTCGCCATTGAGCATGACGCGGTGCAGACCGCGGCGCAGGTAGCGCATGGAAGGCTGCGTGTAGGTATTCAGCGCCTCTTCCCACTGCCGGTACCGCTCCGCATCCCCCTGCCAGAAGAGCTCGTGGCTCTTCTGGTTGGCAAACAGGATGTGGTAGGCATGGTCGCGGTACTCGATGAGCAGCAACGCATGCCCCGTGAGGAAGTTGACATCCATGATGGCATCATAATAGGCCTTCCAGCAGCCCAGTTCGACCGTGATGCCCTTCTCGAGGCAGTTGTGTATCGTCTCGTCGTAGGGGCGCGGCCGTCCGAGATAGTAGCCCTGGATTTTCTCGCAGCCGATCTCGCGCAGGAACTCGAACTGCTCCTGCGTCTCGACGCCCTCCGCGAGCGTCCGGTTGCCTATGCGCTTGTCCATCGAGATGATCGAGATGATGATGTCGCGCGCCCGCTGCGTGTCGCTCTTGAGGAACGCCATATCCATCTTCAGGAGGTCGAAGCGCTGATCCTTGAGGAACTTGAGGCTCGAGTACCCGCTGCCGAAGTCATCCATCCAGATCTCGTAGCCAGCCGCGCGGAAGCGGTCGAGCACCTCGCCGATCTTCTTGTTGCGGTCGGTCAGGATGTTCTCGACAATCTCGAGGTGCAGGAGGTCGCGCGGCACATTGTACTTGCGCACGGCGCGCTCGACAATCGCGAAGATGTCGCAGTTGATGAAGTCGAGACGCGAGAGGTTCAGCGAGACCGGCACCGACGGCATTCCTGCCTTCCTGACGCGTGCCTGATTGCGGCAGACCTCTTCGATGAGGAAGGCATCGAGCTTGTGGATGAGGTTGTGCTGCTCAAGGATGCTGATGAAGAAGGGTGGCGTCAAGAAGCCCCAGTTCGGGTCATCCCAGCGCGCAAGGCCCTCCATCGCGCAGAGCTGCCCCGAGATCGTGCGCACGATGGGCTGGTAGTGCACCCTCACCCAGTGCTTCTCGATGGCCTCATCGAGGTGCTCGATGACGTATGACGGCGGCATGTCGATCTGCCTGCGCTTTTTCCTCATTTAATCTTCACCAACTCATACGAGCGCGTGCCCATGCCGATCTTCTCGCCGTGCTCGAGTGTCTCTTTCCAATGGATGTTCGGGTTGTTGTCGAGGAAGTGGTCGTGGTGATGATGCCAGTCCGGTTTCGCGAGATTGTCCGAGAGCTGGCTGTTCGGCAGCGGCGTCGCCTTGAGGCAAGCGTCAGCGCAGGCCTGGTCGAGTGCGACGGGGTCAAACGAGGCGAACATGCCCTGGTCCGGCAGGATCGGCGCATCGTTCTCGCCATGGCAGTCGCAGTTCGGCGAGATGTCGCGCACGATGTTGATGTGGAAGCACGGGCGGTCCTGTACGACGGCCTGTGCGTACTCCGCCATCTTGCGGTCGAGCAGATCACCAGCATCCCACTGCTCGTTGCGGATGGCATCGTACGAGCAAGCGCCAATGCAGCGGCCGCAGCCCTTGCACTTGGTCTGGTCAATGACGGCCTTGTTGTTTGCATCGTAGGTAATGGCATCGGAGCCGCACTCCTTCGCGCAGCGGTGGCAGCCGCGGCACAGGCTCTGCTGCACCTCCGGGTGTCCGGCGGCGTGCTGTATCATCTTGCCCGCGCGGGAGCCGCAGCCCATGCCGATGTTCTTGAGAGTACCGCCGAAGCCGGTGGATTCGTGGCCCTTGAAATGGGTCAGGCTGATAAAGATATCTGCGTCCATGATGGCGCGGCCGATCTTTGCCGTCTTGCAGTATTCGCCGTTCGGCACCGGCACCTCTGCCTCATCGGTGCCGCGCAGGCCGTCCGCAATGATGACCTGACAGCCGGTGGTCATGGGCCAGAAACCGTTCAGCTGGGCACAGGTGAGGTGCTCCAGTGCGTTCTTGCGGCTGCCCGGATACAGGGTGTTGCAGTCGGTCAGAAACGGCAGACCGCCCTGCTCCTTGCACAGGTCGGCCACCACCTTGGCGTAGTTGGGGCGCAGGAATGCCAGATTGCCCAGCTCACCGAAATGCATCTTGATGGCAACGAACTTGCCATCCATATCAATATCCTTGATGCCGGCGGCGATGCACACGCGGCGCAGCTTGTCCAGCAGGCTGGTGCCCACGGGACAGCGGAAATCTGTATAATAGACCTTGGATGCTTCCATAGCAGTTTCCTCCATTTTGTTTGCGCGGCACGCTGCCGCATACTCTCTTATTTTGTAGTATAGCACATCTTTTTGCAAAGAAAAAGTGCTGTCGTAAAGGGCGGCGGGCACACCTCTGTGTCCCACGATCAAAATGGCCTCCGCTGATGCTCTGGCCATATTTAGCGGAACTATCATTTCCTAACGAAAGAAAGCCGGAAATCTGCGGATTTCCGGCTTTCTATTTTCACAGGAAAGAGTCGTAGCAGTCAGCGGCATCGTGCAGCGCCGGCTTCCTGCGGAAGCGTTCGCGTAGCAGACGGAGCACAAACTTGCCCGCACGGCGCGTCGCGCAAGCGACTCAAAATCGGCGGAACACAAAAAATCCTTTAGCGGAGCGGCTTGGATTTTTTGTATGGAGCCCAACAGCTTTGGGGTCACTAGGGGCGAGCAGCCCCTAGTTCGTGCCTCCCGCGCCTCGAAAGTAGCGGGTGCTTTTCTGGTTCTCTTTTGGCACGCAAAAGAGAACATCCCCGGCGGCGATGCATCTTGCAAAAGGCATGAAGCCCGCCCCACACGAATGCGCTCTGTGCGGGAAGCATTCCAAATCAGAAGATTGCCGTCGCAGCCGCCACTGCCAGCACGATGATGCCCAGCACGATGCGGTAGGCACCAAAGAACTTGAAATCGTGGCGCTTGACGTAATCCATCAGGAAGCGGATGGCGGCAAGGCTCATGCCAAAGGCCACCACACAGCCCACTGCCAGCACAGCCACCTCGGTGCCGGTCATCACAGAACCGCCGACAACGAACTTGACCACCTTGAGCAGGGATGCGCCCGCCATGACCGGGATGGCCAGATAGAAGGTGAACTCTGCCACACAGGCGCGGGACAGGCCCAGCAGCAGGCCGCCCACGATGGTGGCACCGGAGCGGGAGGTGCCCGGAATGATGGCCAGACACTGCCACAGGCCAATGATGATGGCATCGCGGTAGGTGATCTGCTCCAGCCGGCTCACGTGCGGCGCGGCGCGGCGGTTCTCCACAACAAAGAACAGCGCGCCATACAGAATGAGCATCGCGGCAACCGTGATGTAATTGTAGAAGTGAGCTTCCATCCAGTCGTCCAGCGGGCTGATGATGAGCACCGGGATCGTGGCCGCTACCACCTTGAACCACAGGTTCCACACGCTGGGCTTGGAAATGACTCTGCCCTGCTTCATGCCAAAGGGCCACAGCTTGCCCCAGAACAGCACCACCACGGCCATGATGGCACCCAGCTGGATGACCACACGGAACATGGACATGAACTCTTCGCTTGCGTTGAATTTGATGATCTGTTCCAGCAGGATCATATGACCGGTGGACGAAATGGGAAGCCACTCGGTAATGCCCTCCACAATGCCCATCAGGATGGCTTTGATGATCTCAAAAAACGTAAGTACCCCTCCTTGTGCACAAAGGCACAGCAGCTTATTTTCTTCCAGTATACCATACTATGTCTCTGCACGCACGCAGAATGCGAAAATTTTTACGCCCGCCGCCACTTTTGCCCTGCAGGCTGTTACTGCGCTGGGAAATGTGTTATACTGATGCAAAGACCCTTTTCCTTCTATTTTATCCGCAAATCAAAGCAGAGTTTAAACACTCTTGGTATTTTTGTTGAACTATTCTACAACGAGGTGAATCCATATGAATATTCTGGTGATCGGCTGCGACCAGGTGGGCGCTTCCCTCATCCGCGATCTGGAACGCATCGGCCATGATATCTCGCTGATTGAAAAGGATCCCGAACAGCTCAAGCGTCTGGATGCCTTTGACGACTACAGCTTTGGCGGCACGGCTCTGGTGGGCGACCCCACCGACCCGGATACTCTGCGGCAGGGCGGCATTGACAGCTGCGATGCCGTGGCCGCTGTGAGCGAGGACGACTCGGTAAACCTGATGGCGGCACAGATCGCAAAAAGCATCTTCCGCCGTGAGAAGGTGATCTGCCGCGTGTCCGACCCGCACCTGCAGGTGCTGTACCACAAGGCTTACGAGATCGACACCATCTGCCCCACGGTACTCACCGAGCAATCGGTGTTCCGCGCACTGGCAAAGTAAAAAGTGAGGGAAGCATATGAAAGTTTGTATCGCAGGCGGCGGCAAGGTGGGCATGTATCTGGCCCAGAGCCTGCTGGCCCACCGCCACAAAGTGACCATCATTGAACCGCAGGAAATGCTGTGCCGTTCGCTGGCCGATTCGCTGGATATCCCGGTGATCTGCGGCGATGCCATCAGCTTTGACACCATGCGCACGGCCGACGTTGCCAGCTGCGATGCCTTTGTGGCCGTGACCGGTGCGGACGAGAACAACCTTGTTGCCTGCCAGATTGCAAAGCGGGAGTTTGGCGTGAACCGCACCGTGGCCCGGGCCTCCAACCCCAAGAATCGCGAGCTGCTGCACACCTTAGGCGTGGACACCGTAGTGTGCGGCACCGACAACCTGAGCCACATCCTTGAGCGCGAGATCGAGACGGATACCATCCGCCAGCTGCTCTCGCTGGGCGGCGGCACTGCCAGCCTGAACGAAATTTTGCTGCCGGAGAACTTCAAGTTTGCAGGGCAGGCGGTCAAAGACATTCCCATGCCGGGCGACGTCATTCTGGTGTGCATCACCCGCGATGCGGAGTTCATCATCCCCCACGGCAACACCACCCTGCTGCCATGGGACCGCATCCTCTGCCTGACGCAGGATGACACCCTGCACCTGCTGATGGATGCCTGGGGCCTTTCCGACAAATGACCGAACGTGACCTGCTGCGCACGGCGCTGATCATCCCGCCCAAGGGCCGGGCCGTGCTGTGCGTCTGGGCCGCTGTTCCCGGCGTGTTCTGCGCGCCTTTTGTGTTCTGGCAGAGCCTGTTTGCCGGGTGTATTTTCTGTGCCCTGTGGGCGTGCCTTGTGTTCGCCGCGTGGGCAAGAGCCTGCAGCTTTACCGCAGTGCTCACCGCCCGGAACATTGCCGTGCGGGCCGGTATCGCCGTTCCCATCACACGGCAGCTTCCCCGCCGGGCCGTGACTGGCGTGTGGACCCTGCGCACGCCGCTTCTGTGGCTGGCCGGGTGCAGCGTGCTGGTGGTGCACGGCCCGGGCGTACAGCTGTTCCTGCCGGGCGTGGATGCCCTGCAGGCGCAGGCCCTTGCCGCTGTGCTGATGGAGGAAACGCCATGACCGAACGCGGCTTCCACCCGTTTGCGGTGCTGCATTTTCTGCGCAAGACCATCCTGCTGTATCTGCTGCCGCTTTTGCAGGTGCTGTTTGCCCGCAACTGGGCTGCCCTGTGGGCGGCACTGGTGCAGGATCTTGTGCTGTTCGCCCTGCTCAGCGCCGCCTGCTGGGCGGTGCTGCGTGTCAGCGGCTGGCAGATGGACGCCCACGGCAACCTACTGGTGCGCTGGCGACTGGGCATCCGGCTGGACCGCACCCTGCGGGCGGACATGCTGGCTGCCCTGACCATCGACCGGCCGGTGGTGTACCGGCTGGCCGGGGCCAGCCAGCTGACCCTGTACCCCGCCGGGCAGAAAAAGCCCATGACTCTCATCGTTTCCCACGCCGATGCCCGGGAGCTGGCCGACCGGTTGCTGCCGCTGGAACAGCCGGTGGTGCACCGCCCCCACGGCGGCGAGAAGATGGTGTTTGCGGTGCTGGGGGCCAACGGCCTTTCCACCCTTGCGCTGCTGGCCCTTGCGCTGCGCCAGAGCCGCCCCTATGCCCCAGACGCCCAGACCCTCGCCTTTGCACACCTGAGTCATCTAGCGGCCTTTGCGGCCCGCTGGCTGCCCATGGGCACGGCCTGGATGCTGGTGGCCACCGGGTGGCTGTTCTGCATCAGTCTGGCCCGCAGTGCGGCGCAGGTGGCCCACTACACGGTCTGGCGTACCGATGCCCAGCTGGGCAGCCGGGGCGGCCTGCTGCACCGGTACGAAATGCGCCTGTGCCGCGCCCACCTGAACTACGCCGACCTGCGGCGTTCGCCGGTGACCCGGGCACTGCACTACTGCCCCGTGTTCGTCACGGCGGGCAGCTGCGCGCCGGAACTGCCGCTCTTTGTGTGGAAGGAGGGCACGCCCCTGCTGCAAGAGCTGCTGCCCGGCGTCGCCCTGCCACCGGACACGGCCCCGGACATCACCCGCCGCAGCAAGATCTATTTCCTGCCCGCGGGGCTTCCGCTGGGGCTGTGCCTGCTGCTGACGGCAGTGTCCCGCACCACGCTGCCGACCCTCACCCTGCCGCTGCTGGTGCCGGACCTGTTCTTTGCCGCTCTGCTGGCGGCGGCTTTTGTGGGCTACCGCCGGGAGGGCGCATGGATGCAGGACGATCACCTGACCCTGCGGCGGCAGAAGGGGTTCCACCTGCACTGCGTCTGTGCCCTGCATCCGGACCTGTGCCTGACGGTACAGCAGTCCCCGTGGGCAGTGGCGGCCCATCGAGCCAACCTGACCCTGATTTTTCCGGGCCGACTGAAGCAGAAGGTGCGCAGTGTGGCCCTAACGGAGCTTGCTTTTTTACAGCAGGCAGAATGATAAAAAGGAGACGTTTTTCGTGATAAAAACTGTGTTGTTCGATCTGGACGGTACCCTGCTGAACACCATTGATGACCTGGCCGACGCCGGCAACTGGGTGTGCACCCAAAACGGCTGGCCCACCTTCACCGTGGAACAGTTCAAGCACATGGTGGGCAACGGCATTCCCAAGCTGGTGGAGCGCTTTTCACCGGAGGATGCCCGCTCACAGGAGCAGCTGGCGGCCACACTGGCACAGTTCTCGGCCCGGTACGACGCCCACAAGGAGGACAAGACGGCCCCCTATGCAGGCATCCCGGAGCTGTTGGACACCCTGCGGGCAAACGGCATCCAGTGCGCGGTGTTTTCCAACAAGGCCGACGCTTTTTGTGGAAAGATCATCGACCACTATTTCGGTACTGGGCGCTTTGATGCTGTGCGCGGCAGCCGTCCGGGCGTGCCCACCAAGCCCGACCCTGCCGGGCTGTACGCCCTGATGGAGCAGATCCACGCCGACCCTGCCGCCACCCTGTTCGTGGGCGACAGCGATGTGGACATCCTCACCGGCCACAACGCCCATCTGCCCGCCATGGGGGCCCTGTGGGGCTTCCGCGGCCGCGCAGAGCTGACCGCCGCCGGAGCCGACGCTCTGGCCGCCGTGCCGGAGGACATCTGGGCTTACATTCAGGAAAACAACCGATAAGATGACAAACAGCCCCCGCGGAACCGTGCACCGATGCACACGATTCTGCGGGGGCTGTATTATTTAGGTGGCAGAGTTTTGCTTCTCGCCCCAAAAGCCTCCCTCTTTGAGGAAGGTGGATTTGCGAAGCAAAGACGGAGGGAGTTTTCCAGCAGCAACCCCGGTAGACGTTCCTACAGGGTGGGACCCCCGCACTAAACAACAGTCCACTGGACTGTTGTTTGCCACCTATCGGTGGCCGCCCTGTTCGATTCCTCGTACGGGTTGCATGAAAAAATCCCTGATCCTAAGATCAGGGATTTTATTCATGACCCGTACGGGAATCGAACCCATGTTACAGCCGTGAAAGGGCCGTGTCTTAA
>ENA-OOWV01002215-OOWV01002215.1-human-gut-metagenome-genome-assembly--contig:-NODE-2215-length-11047-cov-2.772380_pt1 | contig 11047 bp, 8 predicted proteins | sample MGYA00241584_ERZ501337 | MGnify/ENA primary metagenome ERZ501337 (study PRJEB25962, sample SAMEA2042744) | human gut metagenome | biome: human gut; feature: human-associated habitat; material: faeces... | reverse complement strand
TCTATTTTTCTTCTGACTGATGGCACATTTTCAAAGAAATCAACTGCATCCTCAATAGTCATGTCAAGAACATCATATATGCTCTTATCCTTGTATTTTACTTCAAGAGTTTCTCTGTTGTAACGCTTACCCTCGCAGACTTCACAAGGTACATACACATCCGGCAGGAAATGCATCTCTATCTTGATAATACCGTCACCAGAGCATGCCTCACATCTTCCGCCTTTAACATTAAAGCTGAATCTGCCCTTCGTATATCCTCGTTCCTTCGCGTCCTTAGTCGTTGCAAACAGGTCTCTTATCATGTCAAATACACCTGTATAGGTTGCCGGATTAGACCTTGGTGTTCGTCCAATTGGTGACTGGTCAATATTAATGACCTTATCAAGCTGCTCTATTCCGTCAATTCCATCATGGTCGCCTGCAATACATCTCGCCCTGTTAAGCGACTTTGCAAGGTGCTTGTAAAGAATCTCATTAACAAGTGAACTCTTGCCTGAGCCTGACACACCTGTTACGCATGTGACAACTCCAAGCGGAATATCTACATCAATATTCTTAAGATTATTCTCCCTTGCGCCTCTTACCTTAATCCAGCCAGCAGGCTTTCTACGCTCTGCCGGTACAGGTATCTTGATTCTTCCTGACAGATATGCGCCTGTAAGTGAGTCCTTGCACGCCATAATGTCCGCAGCAGTTCCTGTTGCGACAACTTCTCCACCATTTCTTCCTGCGCCTGGTCCGATATCCACAATATAATCGGCTGCAAACATAGTATCCTCATCATGTTCAACGACAATAACTGAGTTACCAAGATCGCGCAAATGTGTCAGAGTTCCTAGTAGCTTGTCATTATCCCTCTGGTGAAGTCCGATACTTGGCTCATCAAGAATATAAGCAACTCCTACAAGACCTGAACCAATCTGTGTAGCAAGCCTGATTCTCTGTGCTTCACCGCCTGACAGAGTTCCTGTGGCACGCGAAAGTGCCAGATAATCAAGTCCTACATCTACAAGGAACTTAATTCTTGCCTTGATTTCCTTAAGAATCTCTGCCCCAATAAACAACTGTCTCTCTGAAAGCTTCATATTCTCAAGGAATTCCTGAAGCTTTATAATAGACATGTTAGTAATCTCATATATGTTCTTATCTGCAATAGTAACAGCAAGTGAAGACGGTTTAAGTCTCTGTCCGTGACAGGCCGAACAAGGTCTGATTCTCATAAACTCCTCATACTGCTGCTTAGTATTATCAGAATATGTCTCTCTGTATCTTCTCTCCATATTCTTAATAAGACCTTCAAATGCGACATCATATACACCCTCTCCGCGCTGGCCTTTATATTTAACCTTTACAGAATGTCCCTTAGTACCATTGATAATAATATCCTTAATATCATCAGGATAATCCTTGAATGGTGTCTTTAATGAAAATCCATATTCCTCTGCAAGTGCATCAAGAATCGCCCTGCTAAAGCTGCCCTCGTCCTTAGATGACTGCCATCCCATTCCGACAATAGCACCTTCATCAATGCTGAGACTCTCATCCGGTATAAGCAGCTCTGCATCAAACTTCATTGTATAACCAAGTCCGAAACAGTCCGGGCATGCGCCAAATGGATTGTTGAACGAAAAGCTTCTTGGCTCAACCTCATCAATACTTATACCACAGTCTGGGCAGGAAAAGCTCTGGCTGAAATTAAGTGTCTCGCCATCAATAACATCTACTGTCATAAGACCTTCGGCAAGCTTAAGAGCTGTCTCAATAGAATCTGTAAGTCGTTTCTGGATTCCGTCTCTTACAGAAAGTCTGTCTACAACAATCTCAATATTATGCTTCTTATTCTTATCAAGCTTAATCTCATCTGTCAGCTCATACATGCTTCCATCAGCAATAACACGCACAAATCCGCTCTTCTTTGCCTGCTCAAACAGCTTTACATGCTCACCCTTCCGTCCACGGACAACAGGTGCAAGAATCTGAATCTTAGTTCTTTCAGGAAGCGCCATAATAACATCAACCATCTGGTCAACTGTCTGTTTGTTGATTTCTCTTCCACATTTTGGACAATGTGGAATACCAATTCTTGCATAGAGAAGTCGGAAATAATCATATATCTCTGTAACAGTTCCTACTGTAGAACGTGGATTCCTGTTAGTTGACTTCTGGTCTATAGAAATAGCCGGTGAAAGTCCTTCAATACTGTCAACATCAGGCTTTTCCATCTGCCCCAGGAACTGTCTTGCATATGAAGACAGCGATTCCATATACCTTCTCTGACCTTCTGCATATATTGTATCAAATGCAAGGCTCGACTTTCCCGAACCTGAAAGTCCTGTAAGCACAACAAGCTTGTCTCTTGGAATATCAACATCTATTCCTTTAAGATTATGCTCTCTTGCACCCTTTATCCTTATACAGTTCTTGTAACTGCCTCTTTCAATCTCTTTCTTTAACTTACTATCAGCCATGTTTTTTTCCTTCATAAATATATTTATTAATCTCAATCATCTTGTCACGAAGCTGTGCAGCCTCCTCAAAGTTAAGCTCTGCTGCTGCCTTACGCATGTTCTTCTCAACCTGCGTCTTAACCTTCTCAAGCTCTTTGATGCTCATAGATTCATAATCAACCTTAAGCTTTCCGGAAGCATCACCCGGCTCCGCTGCCTTGCTTATACTTATCAGATCTCTTACTGCCTTCTTGATTGTCTGTGGAGTAATTCCATGCTCATCATTATACTCCTGCTGAATCTTTCTTCTTCGTTCTGTCTCTGAAATAGCCTTTTCCATAGATTCAGTAATCTTGTCTGCATACATGATAACATGTCCCTCTGCATTTCTTGCAGCTCGACCAATCGTCTGTATAAGCGATGTCTCTGTTCTTAAGAAGCCTTCCTTATCAGCATCAAGTATTGCAACAAGGCTGATTTCAGGAATATCCAGACCTTCTCGTAGCAGGTTGATTCCAACAAGAACATCAAATCCATCAAGACGCATATCTCTTATAATCTTCTGACGCTCAAGCGTATCAATATCTGCATGAAGATACTTAACCCTGATTCCTGCCTCTTTAAGATAATCAGTAAGGTCCTCCGCCATTCTCTTGGTAAGTGTAGTAACAAGCACCTTGTTCTTCTTGGCAGTTTCCTTATTAATCTCTGATATAAGGTCATCAATCTGTCCTTCAATCGGCTTAACAGTTATCTCCGGGTCAAGAAGTCCAGTAGGTCTGATAACCTGCTCGGTTCTCATAAGTTCATGCTCTGCCTCGTATGTGCTTGGTGTTGCTGATACAAAAAGCATCTGTGAAATCTTGCTCTCAAACTCGCTGAAATTAAGAGGTCTGTTGTCCTTCGCAGATGGCAGTCTGAAGCCATAATCTACAAGCGTAGTCTTTCTTGACTGGTCACCGGCATACATGCCTCGAATCTGCGGAATAGTGATATGCGACTCATCCACAATAATAAGAAAATCATCTGGAAAATAATCCATCAGCGTATACGGAGGACACCCTGCCGGAAGTCCTGCCAGATGTCTTGAATAATTCTCTATTCCTGAACAAAAGCCTGTCTCCTGCATCATCTCTATATCAAAATTCGTTCTCTCTTCAATTCTCTGTGCCTCTAGAAGCTTATCCTCACTCTTGAAATACTTCACTCTCTCGGCAAGCTCTGCCTTGATATTCTCAATCGCAGCGTCCATCTTCTCCTTCTCAACAACATAATGTGAGTTAGGGAATATCGCAATATGTTCAAGAACGCCTTTAACTTCGCCTGTAAGGGAATCTATCTCACTTATTCTGTCCACTTCATCACCAAAGAATTCAACTCTTATGGCATCACCTGATGATGATGATGGATACACTTCAACAACATCGCCTCTTACCCTGAAGGTTCCTCGCTTAAAATCCTGGTCGTTCCTTACATACTGGATATCAATAAGCTTTCTTATGCAATCATCCCTGTCCTTCTCCATTCCCGGACGAAGCGAAATAACCATGTTCTTATAATCAATCGGCGCACCTAATCCATATATACATGAAACCGAAGCAACGATAATAACATCATTTCTTTCAGAAAGTGCCGCTGTTGCCGAATGTCTTAATTTATCAATTTCATCATTAATAGATGAATCCTTCGCAATATAAGTGTCACTCTGAGGTACATAGGCCTCTGGCTGGTAATAATCATAATAGGAGACAAAGTACTCAACCGCATTCTCTGGAAAGAACTCCTTCATCTCCCCATACAACTGCGCTGCAAGTGTCTTATTATGGCTTATAATAAGTGTAGGTTTCTGAACATTCTGTATAATGTTCGCCATTGTAAATGTTTTACCAGAACCAGTTACACCAACTAGAGTCTCAAACTGATTGCCTTCCTCAAAGCCCTTTGTAAGTGCTTCAATAGCCTGCGGCTGGTCGCCCATCGGCTTAAAATCCGAATGTAATACAAATCTGTCCATAAAGCCCTCCCTATTTTGCGAAGCAAAATCCGAACCCCTTGGTGAGGAGAGGGATTTTGCCCTCCTTGTTTTCTGAAAGAAAATGCATTTCCCTCATTATACAATATAACAGCCAAAAAGTACAGAACAAACATTCGATTTGCCCTGTACTTTATTCCATACCTCTATATTCGTTATTCTGCTGCGCTGACACTCATTTTTCCATTGAGATACTCTACTGCTGCCTTCAACTGCACATCTTCAGTCGCATCATCCGGAAGCTCCACAATACTGTCAGGTGTCACTCCCTTGCCGTGAATATCCTGTCCCTTAGGAGTAAAATATTTGGCAATTGTATACTTAACCGCACTTCCATCAGTAAGCGGACGGATTGTCTGCACAATGCCCTTACCAAATGTCTGTGTTCCAATTATCTGTGCCTTATCATAATCCTGCATTGCACCGGCAAATATCTCAGATGCACTTGCACTATTGCCATTTACCAAAACTGCCATCGGAATATTAAGCTCATGATTATCAGAACCTGAATATTCCTGTCTCTTACCAGACTTAGTCTCTGTATACACGATAAGTCCGTTCGGAAGAATATAATCTAGCATATCAGCCACAGTCTTAAGAACTCCACCAGGATTATTTCTTATATCAATTACAAGTCCTGTAATTCCCTGCTTCTGAAGGTCATCAACAGCTGATTCAAACTGCTCTGTTGTAACATCATCAAACTGTGAAATATAAATATAACCTATATTATTCTCAAGCACCTCTGATGAAACAGTCTTAATATCAATCTTGTCTCTTGTAACTGTGAAACTCAGCTTCTCGCCATTTCTCATAACAGTAAGGTTAACATCTGTACCCTTCTCGCCCTTAATAAGGGCAACTGCTACAGAAAGGTCCATTCCTGTAATATCCTCACCATTAACCTCTGTTACCTTATCTCCATTTCTGATACCAGCCTTATATGCCGGTGCATCCTCATATGCCTCAGATATAAGTATTGAACCATCATCAGCCTTCTGGCATACCGCACCAATTCCATAGAAAGAACCTGATGTTGACTCCATCATCGACTTATATTCTTCAGGCGTATAATAAACAGTATATTTATCACCATATGCAGCAAGATATGCCTTAAAAATGTTGTCTGCAGCCTTTTCATCATCTACATCATCAAAGTAGAATCCATCTCCAAGCAGCGAATCAAGAGCATTCAGCTTACCTTCAACCTTAGTTCCGATTCCTTCATTATCACTTGTTCCAACATCCTGGACATATATACGTCCGTCAATTCCAATATGAAGATTACCACTTCTTATAAGTCCCATGAATACGCATGACAACGCCAGTATCACAACCAGCAGTGTTGCCACAACACCAATAATAACGCCTTTGCCTAAAGCATGTTTTCTCTTTCGTTCCTGTGCGGCCCCTTCCGAAGAAAAAGGTCTGTTATTATCATATTCCATTGAGTCCTCCTATTAAGTTGAATTATTTATTTAAAATATGGCATAGGATTAACATATGAATCATTGAGCCTTACATCAAAATGCAGATGTGCGCCAAATGAATTACCCGTATTACCCATAACACCAAGCTTCTGTCCTTTCGTCACCTGGGCTCCTACTGATACATTTAAACTATCAAGATGCAGGTATCTCGTATACAGTCCATTACCATGATAAATCATCACATAATTACCCGCTGTTGAGTAACCCTCGCTCTGTCTGTGTGCAATAACAACTTTACCGTCATAAGCTGCATATACAGGATCACCTGAAACTCCTGCCCTGACCGCTCCAATATCCACACCTTTATGCGGTGAAGTTCTGTCAGATGTATCTCCGTATGGAGAAGTTATTCTTGTACTTGTTGTTGGCCATTTGAAAGTTCCGCCATCATATCTGTTAGACGGAGTAACTCCGCTTGCTTCCTCTGCCTTAATCTTGGCTGTTATAGAAGCAATCTCTGAATCGAGCTTCTTCTCGTCAGCTTCGAGCTGTTTCTTATAAGCCACCTGATCAGCCGTATTCTTACTCAAAGCATTAAGCTGGGCAGTCTTCTCATTCTGGACAACCTCAAGTGCATCAACCTGTGCCTGAAGTGCCTCCTGACTGGCAGTCAGAGTCTCTTTATCTTCTTCAAGCTTTACTTTAGAAGATGATATCAGATTAATCGTTGACTGATATTCCTCAAGCATCTGTCTGTCATACTCTGATATCTTATTAATATACTCAAATTTATTAAGCATATCCGCCATACTCTGTGATGATAAAAGCACTTCAACATATGTATAATCATTATGCTCATACATAAACTGGATTCGAAGCTTCATAGCCTCATACTGGCTTTCCTTATCAGCCTCAGCCTGCTCAAGCTGTGCCTGTGTCTCCTCAATCTCAGCCTCTAATGTTGCAATCTGGGTATTAATATCATCTAATGACGCTGATAATTCTCCCATCTGGGCATCCAGTCCCTGAATAAGAGATGTAAGATCTGAACTCTGCGCCTTAAGCTGAGCAATCTTGTCTTCTGTTTCTTTCTTTTTATTCTGTATATCATTCTGCTGGTTCTGCGCATTCTTCAGATCCGATTTATTATCTCCAAATGTAACCTGTGCAAAACAATACGGTATAAGCAGCATTACAATCATGAGTGCCGCTGTTATTTTCTTTATTAAATTGTTCTGAAACAGTGCTTTCTCCATACAGCCACTCCTTTACCATAATTAAAATGTTTTCTAAAAACAAACAGGGACTTCTGCATCCGTTTGCAAAAGCCCCCAAAAACTATCCGAAACTATACATCGGCATGCTTTCTTACAGCGAAGAAACTTCCTATAAGACCAATACCAATTCCAAGAATAACTGCTACCGGAATAAGTACCTCAAATACTTCTGATGCTGGCATAAATGCTAATATATTCTGTAAAACAGAGAATTTTCCAAGAACAAAATTAACAACTCCACCATAAATATACCTCAATATTGCTACCGGAATAATAGCACCTATAAGTCCTATAACGATACCTTCTACAAAGAATGGTGCATTAACAAATGCATCCGTAGCTCCTATATATTTCATGATTGATATCTCATCTTTTCGTACTGTAATACCAATTACAATTGTATTAGTAATAAGGAATATAGATACCGCAAGAAGAACAACAATTACTGCAACTGCAACATAACTTACAAGTCTTGCTGCACTGGCAAGTCCGCTTGCTGTAACCTCTGAACGGTTAACCTGTCTTATTCCATCCTTATTCTCAAGGTACTTAACCAGTGTACCCTGATTACTTGCATCCTTAAGATATACTTCATAAGAAGAAGAATTAGCTAAAGGATTATCATCCTTGAAGCCTTCTGCAAGTTCAGGATATGCGGCGAAATACTCACCCTTGAAGCTTTCCCATGCATCATCAGCTGATACATACTGAACTCTTGATACTTCTTCTCTTTTGCTGATTTCATCTCCAAGCTTCTTAATATCTGTCTCACTGAGATTTTCGTCAAAGAAAACTGTTACACAGACCTCTGTCTCAGCCTTCTTAATCATATACTGAAAATTAACCACTATAGAATAGAATACTCCAAAAAGGAATATACATGCTGTAATTGTTGCTATTGATGCCAGTGAGAACATCTTATTACGATGGATATTCTTAAATCCATCTTTAATATGATATGCTAATGACCTAATCTTCATAGAAATAACCACCCTTTTCCTGATCGCTGATAATCTTTCCTTCACTCATAGTAATAGTTCTCTTCTTCATCTGCTGAACTATCTCCATATTATGGGTAACTACAAGTACTGTTGTTCCCTGCTTATTAACCTGATTAAGAATCTTCATGATTTCATTAGAATTGGCAGGATCAAGGTTACCTGTTGGCTCGTCGCACAACAATATAGCCGGCTTGTTAACCAGCGCTCTTGCAATTGCGACTCTCTGCATCTGGCCTCCCGACATCTGGTTCGGCTTCTTATGAAGCTGCTGCCCAAGACCCACCTTCTCCAGTGCATCCACTGCACGCTTTCTTCGTTCTTCCTTCCCGACTCCCGAAATTGTCAATGCCAGCTCAACATTCGCAAGCACCGTCTGATGCGGGATCAGATTGTAACTTTGGAATACAAAACCAATCGTATGATTACGGTACGAATCCCAATCTCTGTCCTTATATTTTTTTGTGGAAATGCCATTGATAATAAGATCTCCGCTGTCATAGCGGTCCAGTCCTCCGATAATATTCAGAAGCGTGGTTTTACCGGAACCACTGGGACCTAAGATTGCTACGAATTCATTATCTCTCAGATTCAGACTCACATCGTCCAGAGCCTTCTGTACCAGACTTCCAGTCCGGTACTCTTTTTTGATGTGTTGTATTTGAAGCATTCAAATTCTCCTATAGTTATATTTTGACTGTAATTTTTAGTTCATCTAATTATAGCGTAAATTTGTATACTTTTTCACACTGAGAAATGTTTTTAATAAAAGTTTTAGATATGAAGCTGATATATTACATCTGATGTCTTACAATGCGGTAATCATCCCCATTTCGATAATACGGGCACTGGTAATGCTGGTCAGAAATCAGACGCATATATTCATCCTCATCCATATTCACATCACACATATAGCTTTCATATTCTTCATCATATGTATAATACGTACAAGTCTCACAACTACCTCTTTGTGTATTCTTTGCCATCTTTTTATGTTCCTCTCCCTTATTCTTTTAATTCATCATACCACTGCTTCGTCTCATTTGCATCTTTACTGTTAATAAATACGGTATATTCTTTCGTCTTAATCTGAATAACAGGTGTATACCCAAGCCAGACATACATCCGACACTCTCCCAACTTCTTTCCTTCAAATTTACCTAATAGTTGTTTTCCATCATCGGAGCCATTCGTTCGATTGTATTGATCCTTTGGCATTCCATTCTCCAAAAGAGTAACACTTTGCATATCATCTGCTTCAAAAAATGTGTTCGTATACCCCGATGTAATGCGAATCTCCTCATTTTCTTTCACCATTCTGATCGGCGTGAAATCCATCCGCAGGAAAATCACGCACATCCAGATCAGTAGAACCAGCACACCGGCACAAATTCCACCAACAAGATATCTTCCTGCCGGCCGTCCCAGATTTGTTGTATAATTCATACTATTGAAACGATCCTGAACAAATAATCTTACATCCTCCGGGTTCGCATACCACCCATTTCTCCAATAATAATCATCATCCATGTATAATGGTGTCTCATCTTCCTTTTGCAGTATATTTTTTTGTTTCTTAATCCACATTAACATTGCTATCGCAATAATTACAGATATGCTGATCAATCCTATGTAAATCCAAATATCTATATTATAAATCCATCTGTTCTTTGTTATTCTCCGCACAAGAAATAGCCATGCAATCGTATTACAAATATTTGCTCCCAGAAAGCATACACTCCAGCTTCTCTTTTCAATATAGTTAATCCTATAATTTAAATCTGAATTTTCACTATATACCCGGTTTGGTATTCTTTTGAAAATCCACGCGATCCACAAAAATACAATTTCAACAGTCGCGGATGTGATAAACAAAATCCATCCTTGTGAATTTGGTGAAAATGTTCCGAGATAATCCCGAAAATCAACTGAAACAAACGGTATCACTAATATTGCCAAGAGAATGATGTGATACCATAGTGGTAATGCCATCCTTCCACTTTTCATAATTGTCCTTGTGTCTACCACGCGCATAGTTGTACTTGCATCTTCTATAAATCCCCATCCATTTTGAATCTTCAAATCATACAGCTTTCTGTGATTCAAATACAAAACTCCCAGAGCACCAGCAAGATAAGCAACGAACCAGATACACCATGCAATCATAAATATAGAGGAATACCAAAAGCACAATCCGCAGATTGCCACACCCGATACTGTCACCCCTGCATAAATCCTCTTCACCTGTTTTCTATATCCTTCCAGTAACTCCACCAGTTCTGGTTCTTCCTGAACTTCCCTTCGTATATGAACTCCAAGAATCATCCCGTCACTATAGACAGGCTTTCTGCCATATACCATATACGTAATGCCACATATAAATAAATCTGTCAACAAAAATATAATCGCCAAAATCATAAGTAAACAACCTCCATTCTCTGAAAAGCTTTACGACATAACTCCATAAAATCTTCCTGTTCCATGCCTCGAATAGATGCTTCTGCACTCAGAAGTTCCAATTCATCTGCAAGCTTTTCCTGGAATTCTCCACCCAATTTATTCTCATCAGACTGTGGGTTACATACAATCGTTCCCTTTCTCCTGTCTGTCTCAATAAACCCTTCTGATTTTAGTAGCTGATACGCTTTACTGACAGTCATTGTATTCACTCCAAGCTCGGCTGCCATCTGTCGGACCGTCGGCAATGACTCACCAATCTCAAATTCACCTTTTCCAATGCCCTTTACAATCTCATTTCGTAATTGCAGATAAATTGGCGTCTCTGATTTCGTATTTATCTTAATAATCATAGAATCATTCCTCCTTCATTTGTATTATATCATATAATACAAATGAGGCA
>ENA-OOWV01002211-OOWV01002211.1-human-gut-metagenome-genome-assembly--contig:-NODE-2211-length-11061-cov-5.279756_pt1 | contig 11061 bp, 6 predicted proteins | sample MGYA00241584_ERZ501337 | MGnify/ENA primary metagenome ERZ501337 (study PRJEB25962, sample SAMEA2042744) | human gut metagenome | biome: human gut; feature: human-associated habitat; material: faeces... | reverse complement strand
TGGACAGGCTGGGCACATAGGTGCCGTTGCTGGCCTGCTCGAACACGCGGCGCACCACATACAGTTTGCGGTCAAAGTCGATGCCCTTGCTCACCTTGGCGGGCTTTTTGATGAAGCACTGCCAGATGGAGGGCATACAGTCGCGGGCTTTCTGGCCCACGGCGTCCGGGTCCACGGGCACCTTGCGCCAGGCCAGGAACTCCAGCCCCTCCTTGCGGGTGACCACCTCGAACAGCTTCATGGCCTGGGCGCGCATGTGCTCGTTCTGGGGGAAGAAGAACATGCCCACGCCGTATTCCCGCTCGTTGCCAAGGCGGATGTTGAGTTCATCGGCCACCTTGGAGAAAAATTTATGGCTGATCTGCAGCAGAATGCCCACGCCGTCACCGGTCTTGCCCTCGGCGTCCTTACCGGCGCGGTGCTCCAGCCGCTCCACGATGCGCAAAGCGTCGTCCACGGTCTGGTGGCTCTTGCGGCCCTTGATGTCCACCACAGCGCCGATGCCGCAGGCATCGTGCTCAAACTGTGGATCGTACAGGCCAAGGGTGTGCGTTTGCTCTGTAAAGTTTTGCATAGTCTTTCCCATCCTTTTGACACTCCAGATTGTGCTCTGCCGGGCGCGGCACCCTCCGCACCCCGGAAAACGAAAAAAGCGCCCCGCAAGGGCAGACGATGCCCCTGCGGAACGCCTTTGTTCCGATAGCTTTATTATACCCTGCACTGAAAAATGTTCAAGTGACAGCTGCGCCAAATATAACAGCCGCTTTGCACCGCTTCTTGTGCGAAACGCCGCGAACTCCCGCAGCTGTGCGCGGCACACAACCAAAACCGCCGCACCCGGCGGCCTTTTGCAAGGCACAGGATGCGGCGGTTCTTATGCGTCAGTGCGGAGATTCCTGGGGTTCAGGGGTGCTCAGTGCTTGGGGGAAACCTGTTTGCGGGTGAAGAACCATCCGCAGGCCAGCAGCAGGGAGCCCAGGCTTGCCAGCACACCGGCCATCCAGCTGGTGGTGCCGGTCTGGGGCAGGGCGGCGGCGTCCGGGGTGGTGTCCTGCACGGCGGGGTTCTGGGGGTTCTCCGGGGTCACAGGGGTCTTATCCGGGTCAGCGTCCTGCACCGAGGGATTGTCCGGGTTGGCGGGGTCCACGGGGGTGTCCGGATTCTCCGGGTCGGGGGTGGGCGTCGGCTCCGGATCGGGGTCAGGTACCACGGTGGCCGTGTTCATGAAGTTGATGGACAGGGTCTTGCCGCCGAGGATGGAGCCGAGCCAGCTGGACTCGGTCACCTTGCTGGTGGCGCCGGTGGCGGGGTTGGTCACCTCGGTGCCCTCCAGCTCCTTGTAGGACTCCTCATCGCAGATCACATAGATCTCCGGGTCGGTGTCGTAGCCGTCAGGGGCGATGGCTTCCTGCAGGTAGTACACCACGTTTTCCAGCAGGGCATAGTCGATGTTCAGCTTGCCGTTGGTGGTGGTGACGGTGTAGGTCAGCTTGTCCTTGGTGGGGTCGTACTTGACCCAGCAGTAGAAGCCGTCCTTCTCCAGCACCTGTTCGCCTGCCTCGTTGGTGGTGTAGGTGGGCTCCACATAGGTGCAGTACATGGTGTCCTTTTCACCGGTTTTCTTGTCGGTCTTGGTCAGGTCCAGGGTGCCGTCTGCCTGATGCAGCACCATGGAGGCGTACCAGTTCCATGCGGTGTTCTGGTAGTCATTGCCAGCGTTCTGGAAGTCGATGTTGGTGGCCATGGCGAATGCTGCCCAGGTGGCTTCCTCAGAGGTCAGGCCGCTGGCCAGCAGGGTATTGAAGTAGCTGTTGGCTTTGTCCCATGCACCGGGGGTCTCGTTCAGTTTGTCGGCCATGTAATCGCCGATGGTTTCCTGAGTGCCGTCGGCAGCCCACTGGCCGTGGCTGTGGTTGTGGTCAACATTACCGCCAGCCTCGGTATCGACCTTTTTCGGGTCACCCACCTTGAAGCTCAGGACGTTCTGGTAGAAGTTATCATAGAGGGTGGAGGGGTCCATCTCAACGGTGTTGTTTCCGGTATTGGGGTCGTTGGGCATAGAAGAACCGGAACGGCTCAGCTCCTTCAGAGCCTTGGGATTGTTTTTCAGCAGTTCACTTACGCTGTCATACTTGGAGCCATCGGGTTTTTTGTAGTAGTCCAGAATGTAGTCATCGTAGGTCTCATAACCCTTTTCTGCCATATAGGGCTTCAGCGCCTTCTGGACATCCGAGTTCATCAGAGTACTGCTGGAGTGGGTATAGGGACCATAGTAATAATCCTTTTCAACATTCTTGCCGTTCTTGGTCTTTTTGTAGGCAATGGTGTAAGTGTTTTTGTCTTTGTTCAGAACAGTCTTTCCATCTTCGGTGGTCTGAACATCGCTCTTGCTGAAGCCGCCGTAGTAATGATCGCCGGATTTTACATAATACTTACCGCCGAACAGTTCCACCTCGGTACCAGCAGGCACATCCGTTCTGGTAGACTGAGTGGTCAGCTTTCCTTCCGAATCAAGGAACTGGTTCTGATCATGGTTGCCGCCGTACTCCTTCAGCGCAGCATCCACCAGATCCTCCATGCAGCCGGACGCAGCGTTTTTATCGTACTTCAGCTCAAGGTTCGTATTGCCAGCATATTCCTTCGGCAGCTCCTGTCCGTCAAAGCCGGTGACGCCAGTTTTGTCGGTGTTGCTCACGTCAGGGGTGGCAACAGTCAGGCTGTTGTCCTTGTACACATAAGTATGCTTGGAGCCGTTGGACAGGGAAACATCAAACATGGTCGTGCAACCGGGCTCGTTGTTGAAAGCAACACGCTGAGCAACCGAACCGGTTTCCTCATCGTAGTAGACATAGAGCGTGTAAGATGCACCGTTAAAATCAACGGTCTTTTTGCTGGACTCGCCGTACTGTGCGTACCACCGGGCGTCATCCATCCACTTGGCACCCTTATCAGTCTGAAGCCACTCGTCGAACTGCTTCTCGCCGTATTTCTCCACGACCTCCTGCACCTTGCTCAGCTCAATGGTCTGGTCCCCCTCAGCGTCCTCTTTGATGTTGAAGGTGACCTTGAAGTGGCCGGTGTCCTGGTCATAGGCAACGGAGTAGTCCAAATCTTCCTCGGGCTTCTCTTCGGGCTTCTCTTCGGGCTTCTCTTCGGGCTTTTCCTCCGGGGTCTCCTCAGAGCCGGAACCTTCCTCGCCCTTTTCCTCCGTGTCGCCGGTGTCAGTATCGCCGGTGTCGGGGGTCTCCTCGCCGGAATCGCCCTTATCTTCGGTGTCGTCCTTGTCCTCGCCCTTGATGTGGTCCTTGTTGTCCTCGGCGGTGCCGGGCAGGGTCTCTACGGTCTCGGACTGCTCCGGGCGCTCGATGGTGGGTTTGTCGTCAGAAGAGGTATTGTCACCGTCGCCCTCGCCGTCGGTGGGCTGGTCGGTGTTGTCACCGGTGGAAGCGACAGGCTGTTTTTCGGTCTTAGTGTCATCCGCAGGGGTGTCGGTGTCCGCATTGCTGTCAGCCAGCGGGACAACGGTCACCTGCAGGCCGGAGTCATCCGTGTCGGGCAGGGCTTCGGCTGCGGAGGCACCGCACATGCCAACCGAGCTGCTGAGCACCGAAAGGGCCAGCGTCATCGCAACGATCTGCTTCTTCTTGGACTTTTTTCTCATAATCGTCATCCTCACTTCACTAGAGACTGTGTTCCTCGCACAACTTTTCAGAAATCTCCAGCACAAAATAGACGCCCGCTGGGCAGTCCTTATAATCCTATATTATATACGTTTTCCAAAAATTTCAAGGGGGCAAATTGCACGAAAAAAAGCCTGCACGGAAATTTCGGCTGATTGACGGACAGACCGGCCCCAAAATGGCAAAATTGCACGAAAAAATGAACGATTTTCGCAGTTTTTGAATTGCACATTTGTTGCGGACGGGAACGTTTTTGTTGCACTGCAAACACAAAAGAGCGGACAAATGGCCCGCCGCAGTTTCCCACCCCGGAACTATGGGGAAGCACCGGGGCCGCCGCCCGTTCTGCGCGCAGAAGCCGTTTTGCCTGCCGCAGCAACGGCGCTCCCCTCCGGCAAAAAACAAATCCGGCAAGGCCGCAGCCCTGCCGGATTTGCAGATTTAAAACGATCCTTCCGTGCTCACTTGGTTCCCTGCTCCGGGTCGGCGGCAGGGTCCCCGCCGTCTGCGGGGGTCTCCGGGTCAGCCGGGGTCGTGGTGGGTTCGGTGGCTGCCGGTTCCTCGGGCGGGGTGGTGATCTCCACGCTGGGGTCCGCCGCGATATACACGGTGATCACCGTGCCCACGTCCACCTGTGCGCCTGCCGGTTCACTGGCCGACACCACGCATCCGGCGGCATAGGAGCCGTCGTTCACCACCATAAAGCAGCTGGCCAGCAGGCCGCGGCTCTGCAGCGTCTGCACGGCGGCGTCCTGACTGAAACCGATGATGCTGGGCATCTCCACCTTCTGCGGGCCCTTGCTGACCACCAGACGAATGGTCTCCCCTGCCTTGAGCACCGTGTCCGCCGCCGGTTCCTGGGTCATGATCTGCCCGGCCGGGACGGTGTCGCTGTACTCCTCGGTGACGTAGAACAGGTACATGCCGGTGTACTCCCGGTTGTTCTGCACCTGGGCGTAATCCATACCGATGAAGCTGGGCACCAGATTCTGGGGTTCCAGCACCTCGCTGCTGGCCGGTTCCGGCTCCACCGATCCCGATGACGCCGAGGGCAGGCTGTGGCTCACCATGGTCCACACCATGAGCACCAGCAGAATGGCCAGCAGGATCAGGATGCCCGCCAGCAGGCCCTTGATGCTGAGCAGATGGGCCTTTTCTTCCGGTTGGCCCACCGGGGTCTCGGGCTTCATGGTGCGGCCCAGCTCCTCGGTGTACTCTTTGGAGGAGAGCGCCTGCACCAGCTGCGGCACGGTCTGGATGCGCTCCATGGGCTTGAGCCGCAGGCCCATCTGCAGCACGTCCGACACATAGCCCGGCACGGCGCTGTTCACGGTGCGGGCGCGGGGGTTGGAGTCCGACACCATGCGCTGGGCGGCCGGCACCGGGGCCTGCCCGCACACCATGCGGTAGAACACCGCTGCAAGGCCGTATTCGTCGGTATAGCGGCCCTCAAACTCGGCGGTGGAATACTGCTCCGGGGCCGAATACCCCTCGTACAGCTGCTCGCGCAGGCCGCTTCCGGCGGTGCGCAGGCCCACCGTGGCGTAACCCGCCAGACGGCACCGGCCGTCGGCCATCACCCGGAGGTTCTCCGGGCAGATGCCCCGGTGCACCAGCCCGATCTTGTGCATGGCGGCCACGCCCTCAAACACCGGCTGCAGCATGGCACAGGCGTCGTCCGGGCGCAGCGGCGCGCCCTGCGCTTCCAGCCACTGGTCCAGCGGGGTGCCGCCCAGGTTCTCCATCACCGCATACACGGTGTTGTTGGCCTCCACCACGTCCAGCACGGCTTCCAGCCCGGTGGCCGGGGTGATGCGCTCCAGCGCCCGGTACAGGTCGGCAAAGTCCATGCGGGTGGTCTTGAACAGCACCTCGCTGCCGGTCTTGGGCTGCAGGATGCAGTCCGCGCCCCGCTCGGCAGACAGGGTCACCGGCAGATATTCCTTAATGGTCACCCGGAAGCAGTCCAGGTTCTCCACGCCCCGGTACAGGATGCCCTCCCCGTCCAGGCTCCGCATCTCGCCCACGGTGTAGCGCCCGGCCAGCACCGTGCCCACGGGCAGGCAGCCGGCGGGGTTGCGCCCCGCAAACACCTTGCCGCAGTGCACACAGCTGTCGGCGGCGTGGGGCAGCTCCCCCATGCAGTACGGACACAGGCGTTTTTGCTCCATTCTTCTCTCCCCTTTGTGCTTTGGTTATCTTTTATTGTATCATAGCCCACCGGGGTGTGCAAGACGTCCGTTTTTCGGTCCTGCACGCAAAAAGGCACCCCGCCTGCCGTTTCCGGTAAGCGGGGTGCCTGTGATTTACGGTTCAGCTCACGCTGTACGCCGCATCGGGGCGATTAGCCCTCGATGTAGCCGTACTGCAGGTACCAGTAGCCGTAGGGGCTGTGCCAGGTGCCCTTCAGAGCGGGGCTCTGCAGCCAGAAGTCGTTGTAGTAAGCAACGGGGATGCAGCCCATATCCTCCATCAGGATGTCCTCAGCCTTATGCAGCTGAGCAAAGTGCTCGGCAGCATCAGCAACCTTGGAGCCCTCGATTGCAGCATCGAAGTCGGGGTTGGAGTACTTACCATCGTTGTTGCCGTTGTCGGTGCAGAACAGCTCGACCATGTTGGAAGGATCGTTGTAGTCCATGACCCAGCCGTTACGGGCAACATCGTACTCGCCTGCACGACGAGCGGGGGTGAAGGAGGACCACTCCATCTTGTTGATGGTCAGGGTGATGCCCAGATCGCCCCAAGCCTGCTGCAGGTACTCTGCCAGAGGCACATGGTAGCCGGCATCGTTGGTGCTGTACTCGATGGTGGGGTAGCCCTCGCCATTGGGGTAGCCAGCCTCTTCCAGCAGCTTCTTAGCCTCGGCCAGATTTGCCTCGTAGTCATCCGCAATGTAGGGAGAGCCGCCGTTTGCGTTGTCGTAGAAGTAACCGTTCTCGTCCACGATGCCAGGGCCAACCAGGTTGGAAGCAGCAGAGTAGGTACCCTGCATGATGGTGTTGGCAATGTAGTCGCGGTCGATCGCCAGAGCCAGAGCCTTGCGGACCTTGGCCTCCTTGAAGGCATCATGCTGCAGATTCATGCTGACGTAGTAGGTGCCCAGAATGGTGTCAACATAGAAGTCGCCGCCATCCTCTGCCTTGGTCAGGCTGGGGATCTCGTCGGTGGGCACGTCCTTGATCAGGACAGCCTCACCACTGTTGTAAGCAGCAAAGGCAGCGGAAGAGTCCTCCAGCAGCAGCAGGGTGATGGTGTCAGAGACGATCTTGGAGTTATCCCAGCCGCCAACGTAGTTGGGGTTCTTGGTCAGCACGATGCGCTCGGACGGGGTCCAGTCGGTGATCATGTAGGGGCCGTTGGACACGAAGGTGTCGGCGGAGGTGCACCAGCTGTCGCCGTTTGCCTCAACAGTTGCCTGCTGCACAGGGCTCATAGCTGCGAAAGCAGCCATCTTGTCGAAGTAGGAGCAGGGGTAGGACAGCACGATGGTCAGGGTCTTGCCGTCGTCGCTTGCCTTGACGTTCAGAGCATCGGTATCACCGGCCTGTGCTGCGTCAAAACCATCGATCATGCCCAGGCAGGTTGCTGCGTAGGGAGCTGCGGTATCAGGGTTAGCCATACGCTTGAAGCTGTACTCGAAGTCCTTAGCAGTCAGGTCGGTGCCGTCGCTCCACTTCAGGCCGTCACGCATGGTGAAGGTCCAGGTCAGGCCGTCCTCGCTTGCTTCCCAGCTCTCAGCCTGGCCGCCAATCACTTCGTTGTTCTCGTTGATCAGCAGCAGGGGCTCGAAGATGGTGATGATGGTGTTAGAGGCATCAATAGCGGAGTTCAGAGCCGGATCCAGGGTCTCGGGGTTGGGGCCGTACTGGACGGTGAAGCCAGCGGTGTTGACACTGCCGGTAGAAGAACCAGCAGCAGAAGAAGCAGAACCGGAGGTTGCGGTAGAACCGGACTTGCTGCCGCCACAGGCTGCCAGACCCAGAGCAGCGGCACCCACGCCAGCAACCTTGAGGAAACTACGACGAGAAATGCGTTTCATAATAATTATCCTTCCCTTAAATCAAATTGAGTGTGCCAGGTTCCCCCAGCCTCCTCTATATTCGATCCGGAGCACGGTCTGCCAAAACAGCCTGTCCTCCGGAGGAACACGAATAGTATAATGCGTTCTCGCACCGGTTACAAGCCCCAACGGGTGTCTGTAACCATTTCGTTACAATATTTCAGCCGGAAGATGAGATGCGTTCATCTTTCAGGAGAATGAAGTGTTTTTACTTCACCTTGTCCAGATGATGGCAGGCTGCCCAGTGGCCGGAGGTGACCTCCTTGAACTCCGGCACCTCGGCGGCGCACCGCTCGTCTGCGTAGGGGCAGCGGGTGCGGAAGCGGCAGCCGGACGGCGGGTTCAGGGGGCTGGGCACATCGCCCTGCAGCACGATGCGCTTGGACTGGCGTGCCGTGATGGGGTCTGCCACCGGGATGGCAGAGATCAGGCTGCGGGTGTAGGGGTGGATGCTGTGGGCGATCAGCTCGTAGCTGTCGGCCAGCTCCACCAGCTTGCCCAGGTACATGACGCCGATGCGGTTGGAGATGTGCTTGACCACGCTCAGGTCATGGGCGATGAACAGGTAGGTCAGGCCCATTTCCTGCTGCAGGTCCTCGAACATATTCACGACCTGTGCCTGAATGGACACGTCCAGTGCGGAGACCGGCTCGTCGCAGACGATGAACTCGGGGTTCACGGCCAGTGCACGGGCAATGCCCACGCGCTGACGCTGACCGCCGGAGAACTCGTGGCAGTAGCGGTTTGCGTGCTCGCTGTTCAGGCCCACGCGCTCCAGCAGGGCGATGATCTTATCGTGGCGATCCTTTTCGTTCTCGGCCAGGTGATGGATGTCGATGCCTTCACCCACGATGTCACCGATGGTCATGCGGGGGTCCAGGCTTGCGTAGGGGTCCTGGAACACGATCTGCATCCGGCGGCGGTAGGGCAGCATATCCACTGCGATATTCTTTTCCTTATCAAACAGCAGGTTGCCATCATAGTAGATCTTACCGCCGGTGGGCTCGTACAGGCGCAGCAGGGTGCGGCCGGTGGTGGTCTTGCCACAGCCGGACTCGCCCACCAGACCCAGGGTCTCGCCCTTGCGGATGGCAAAGCTCACGTCATCCACAGCCTGAACGTACTTGCGGTTCTTGCCCACACCGCCGGCGGGGAAATACTGCTGCAGGTGCTGGACTTCAACCAGCGTCTTCTGTTCACTCATTCTGCCTTTTCCCCTTTCTCAAATGCAGCCTTCTGCTGCAGCCAGCAGTAGGTATAGTGGGTGTCGCTGAGCTCGGTGCGCGGAGGCATCTTGCTCAGACAGATCTTCATGCAGTTCTTGCAGCGGGGCGCAAAGGGGCAGCCGGCCGGCGGATTCAGCAGGTCCACAGGGGTACCCTCAATGGGCACCAGACGCTCACGCACCTCGGTGTTCAGCTTGGGGATGGAGTTGATCAGGCCCTTGGTGTACTCGTGGCCCGGCTGGTAGAAGATCTCGTCGGTGGTGCCGTACTCCACGATGTGGCCGGCGTACATGACGGCGATCTTTTCGCACATGGAAGCCACGACGCCCAGGTCGTGGGTGATCATGATGATGCTCATGCCCAGCTTCTTGCGCAGCTCCTGCATCAGCTCCAGGATCTGTGCCTGGATGGTCACGTCCAGTGCGGTGGTGGGCTCGTCTGCGATCAGCAGCTTGGGCTCACAGGCCAGGGCGATGGCGATCATCACGCGCTGGCGCATTCCGCCCGAGAACTCGTGCGGGTACTGGTCCACCCGGCTCTCCGGCTGGGGGATTCCCACCATCCGCAGCAGCTCCACGGCACGGGCCTTGGCCTCTTTTTTGCTCAGCTTGGTGTGGTGGCGCAGGTTCTCCATGATCTGGTTGCCCACGGTCATGGTGGGGTTCAGGGCCGCCAGCGCGTCCTGGAACACCATGGCCACCTCGCCGCCGCGGTAGGCGCAGAGGCGCTTTTCGTTGAACTGGAGCACATCCTCGCCGTCAAAGATAATTTCACTACCCTCTTTGATCTCAGCGGGCGGCGTTTTGATCAGCCGCATGATGCTCTTGGCCGTAACAGACTTGCCGCAGCCGGACTCACCCACAACGGCCACCGTCTCGCCCTTGTTTACCGTAAAGCTGACGCCGCGCACGCTCTGTACCTCACCGGCATAGGTGTGGTAGGAGACCCGCAGATTTTTGACTTCCAACAGTTTTTCACTCATGTCGCAGCCTCCTTATTCAATGGTGCGGGGGTCCAGCGCGTCGCGCAGACCATCGCCCAGCAGGTTGAACGCCAGCACCGCAATGCAGAGCACTGCCGCCGGGAAGAACAGCTGCCAGGGGTAGAAATCCATCTTGGCCTTGCCCTGGCTGATGAGGACGCCCAGGCTGATGACATCGCTGGACAGGCCCATGCCGAGGAAGCTCAGGCTGGCCTCGGTAAAGATATAGCTGGGGATGCTGGAGCAGAGGTTCAGGATCAGGATGCTGACGGTGTTGGGCAGCAGGTGCTTGATGATGATGCGGACCGGGGAGGCACCGATCATCTGGGCCGCCTGCACATACTCGGATTCCCGCAGCTGCATGAGCTGGCCGCGCATCTGGCGGGCCGTGCCGCACCAGGAGGTGATGCACATGGCAAACAGCAGGCCGCCCACGTTCTGGCCCACCACCATCATGATGAGCAGGGTGATGAGCAGGGAGGGGAACGAGGTGATGACCTCAATAACACGCATCATCACGCTGTCCACGGTGCCGCCAAAGTAAGCCATGGCACCGCCATAGGCGCAGCCCACCACGATCTGGATGGTGGAGCAGACCAGTGCCACGATGAGGGACAGCCGGGCGCCGATCCAGACACGGCAGAAGATATCACGGCCCATGGTGTCGGTGCCAAACCAGTTGGCACTGTTCGGAGCCGTATTCTTGATGGACGCGTTGATCTTGATGTACTCCTGGCCGCTGATGGTGGGGCCCAGCAGCACGAAGAAGAGGACCACGGCCAGCATCACCATGGCGATGACAGCCAGCGGGTTCTTCTTGAGCCGGCGCCACGCGCCCTGCCAGTAGGTGATGGTGGGACGGTCGATCTTTTCCGCGTCAAAGCGGCTGTGGTCCACCCGGGCTGCCTGCTCCGGGGTGAGGAATTTTGCAGTTTCACTCATAATGCCGCGCCTCCTTACCGTTTGCCGCCGCGGATCCGGATGCGGGGATCGACGACGGTATACAGAATATCGGTCACAAAGACCACGATGATGTAGAGCGCTGCCAGAATGACTGTCTCGCCCATGACGATGGTGACATCCTGTGCCGCCACGGCATTGACGTAGGACAGG
>ENA-OOWV01002197-OOWV01002197.1-human-gut-metagenome-genome-assembly--contig:-NODE-2197-length-11107-cov-1.593920_pt1 | contig 11107 bp, 12 predicted proteins | sample MGYA00241584_ERZ501337 | MGnify/ENA primary metagenome ERZ501337 (study PRJEB25962, sample SAMEA2042744) | human gut metagenome | biome: human gut; feature: human-associated habitat; material: faeces... | reverse complement strand
ATTATGTCAGAGTCAACAATATGTACCTCTATCTCCCTTTGTTTTCAGTATAGAATTAATTCATAAATTAAAATATCTGTAAGGGATTCTATCGAAGATAATCTTTTCATAAATAGTTGATTACTTTTCCTTGTTTTTAGTGATAAATTCAGTATGATAAAGATAAAGGTAGAAATGCCTTGGTAATGAACATTAAAGGCGAGGTAATTAAAAACCCTTGGAGCGTTGCTGGTGCCATCGCCACCCTGGGCCCTTTTCAAAAAAACAATACAGGGACAACGACCAGTCATAAGAGGTATCTATTTAAGGGTACCTCTTTTGCATATCTGTAACGAAGCTATTCACTTTAGCAACAATTCTTCGGGCTTCAGCAACAATCTTTCGGCGTTTAGCAACAATTTATCGGGCAATCCCCACTTTTGATAAAAATAACATAAAAAATGGGACAATACCTTTACTTTTATCCTTATAATGCTAGAATATAGTTATAAATAGTACTATTTTTGTTGATATTTGAAAATCTCATTAGGTTTTAGTCGGAGTTAGTTGTACGAATTTATCGTTCAACTGGCTCCTTCTTTTAGTTTGGAGATTTTTTAGCAACAATTTATCGGGCAGAAGGAGGGACGTTACATGAAAAAGATTGATTGGGATGAATTTAAAGCCACATTGATAGGGCATGATAAACGATATGTGTCTATCTTTGAAGATATTGAAAGGGAAGCTTATGAAAAAACTCAAAGAGAGGATTTAGAGGATAGATTTGAATCAAGACATTTAAGAAATCGAAACACTTCACTTCGTAATCGAGATAGAAAAATAGATTTCATTATGATAAAAACCTATCTTACTTTAATTGGTAAAGATATTAAGAATTTCGAAGAAAACTATAATGACTGTTTTATTCATCGAATCAAAGAGTTAAATCCAAATGTTTCAGATGAACATATTGAATTCTATCGAAAAACGATAAGTCCATTTGAAATGATAGAATACTTTATTGGAATGAAGAATGATTTACCAGAACAGGAAGCACTAGCGTTTGTTTTTCTACATGATAATGGAATCTTTGACTTATATGACTTACGAAAAAGAAATTCGAGTAAATCAAAATGACAAAGTATCTACAAAGAAACTCGAATACTTATTAAAAGCTATGTTGAAATTGGAGGGAATATATAATGATTAATGTTATTTCAATACATCAAAACCCGTATATTACAATTACGCTGCAATATGATGAACACAATAAACATTTTCTTGTTGTGAAACAGGAATATGAAACCATGAAATGCTTAGAACGACATATTTATGATGATTTTGCTCAGGCAACAGAAACATATAAACAATGGGTAGGGGATGAATCGAATAAGCTTTCACAAATACCAATTCATGATATTCCAAAACAGAATGAATTTGATTATTTTGAATTGGATGAAATGCCAGAGTTAGCCGATAATTTGGATGATTATCTGAGTACTGTAAATGATATCGTTGTTCAGATTCAAAGGGCATTTGAAAAGAAGGGCATCGATAGTTTGGAAGGAAATATTGAAGACTTGATGCATACTGAAATCACAAGTTGTCTTTCATCATACCGGAAAATTAACTTTCCAGATGGTTCAGCAGCTGATTATCAGTATAGAGAAGTACTGGCTTATGGCCAACTTCCTCGCAATAACGAACAACTGTTAAAAGACATACAGCATGGTTTGGGAATCGATTGGACAGTTAATTACAGAAACTATTACAACGCTTGCAGTGAAGAAAAAATATATGTCCGCATTTACAGAAATTACTATAAAGAACAGAGTGTACTTGAATGCCTGTCTTTGATACGGGAAAGGGGTCGGATTGAGGCAAAAACAAATGGCCTTGATACAGAATCCGAGATAGAAGAATATGCCTGGAAATACCTTATAAATACCATATCCAGCGTTTACTCTAAAGCAAGAGATGCTGTATATTACAAAAAGGGAAATGTGGAAAAGATATGTAAAGAACAAGGTTTTAAAGAGTTAGCTCCGTTTATTAAGGAAATCCTTTCTTTACGTTTGAGCAATTATAAAATCTCAAAGTATTTGGATGACTATATGAACCGTCCTAATCGACCTAAAGAAGGAGAATATTTAAATGAATAATAAGAGGAATTCTTCCAAATGTTTAGAAAAACTATATTCTTTTGTAACTTCGGAAGATGGGGATGATTATCAGATTAACAAAGAAGCGTTATCTGTATATATTAATAACCTGTCAAAAGTAGTAAATGCAGAAGAGGAATATCTTGAGATTTTGAAAAAGAAAATAGAAAACGACAAAGAGAATATATATGAATTGAAAGAATTGCTGAAATTGATTAGTTAAGTGATTTTAATTCTAGTATTTCTTGATTAAAAAAATCAGAAAGTTTGTGTTTTGTCATTTTTTAGTCACTTTTAATCTGTAATATGGAATTTGAAGGAGGAAATGTATATGAAATACAAACTAAATGCATGTGATTTTTGTTGTGGATTGTTTTCTAAATGCGAGGACGTTTGTCCTTATCCCAGCTGTCCATTAGTTGAAAAAATGGATTTGTATTGGGATGCAGAAAACCGGTTTGGAGAGTTTCTAGAAGCTCATTCTGATTTCATTAAAGATGAGATGGTAAAAGGGAATGTGAAACCTGGCGAAGCAATAGAAATCGAATACAACATTAAAAATGTCAAATCTAATGAACTAAGTTGAGAGCTCTGAAAAGAGTTCTTTTTACTTTATTAATCCCAATGCCAGCCAGTGATAAAGTCTTTAAAATCTAGTATGGTTCCACATTCTTCACAGTGAAGCATTTTATTTTTTAGATAATCTATAAATTCCACCTCATCAATTTTTAACGTTTGTTGACCACATCTTGGACAAGCGTGTTTCCATTGATATAGAATATCAAATTCCTTAGTAGCATCAGTGATAAAAGAAAAAATGCCAAATATTGATTTTTTCTGATTGTCCTTCGGATTATATAGAGTTTTGTCTTGTTCCAAAACATATTTATAGCATTCAGGACAGTAGTATACATAAATAGAAGCATCCACAATGGCATTTGCGTGTTTTAGAAGTAATTCTTTATATTCATTGCCAAACTTACCTTCATGTATCTCTTTAATCGTTTTCTCATAAACCTTTGGATACATAAATCCGGCACCTAAAGAAAAATCTCTTGTATGACCACATTTTTTGCATTTTATTTGAAATCCAGTTCCCATAAAAATCACACCTTTGTCTTTTAATAAGTATATCATTCATATTTGTGAATTTGTAATGATTATGTAACAAACTAACTTTAAGATATGCTAAAATATTTCTATGATGATGAAAGAATTTGCGAATGAGAAATATCTTGTATTGGAACAAATATTCAAACATCAGAATGAACATTTAACTCAGGAATCTCTGGGTCATTTTTTGTCGTTTAGCAGAAGAAAAGTCAATGAAATCATGAAAGATTTAAAAGAACATGGTTACATTGAAAAAGTTCAAAATGGACAATATAAAGTGACTGAAAAAGGGAATATAGTAATCAAGAAAATGATGGAGGTTTAACAATGGATACAAAAAGAGAACAAGAACGGCAGGAATTGTACAAAGGAATATGGAACATTGCCAATGACTTACGTGGTCAAGTCGATGGATGGGATTTTAAAGCGTATGTATTAGGCATGCTTTTTTATCGATATATTTCAGAGAATCTTACAAATTATATCAATCAGGGTGAATGGGAAGCTGGCGATACAGAATTCGATTATACGCAGATGCCGGATGAGGATGCAGAAGAAGCTCGTGATGGAATGGTGGAAACGAAAGGGTTCTTTATTTTACCTAGCGAGCTGTTTTGCAATGTTCGTAAAACCGCCAAAGATAATGAAGATTTAAACATCACATTAAAGAATGTGTTTAATCATATTGAAGCGTCCTCAAAAGGGACAGCGAGTGAAAAAGATTTTGAAGGTCTGTTCGATGATATTGATGTAACCAGTAATAAATTAGGAGCTACAGTTGCCGAAAAGAATAAGAAACTGGTAGCTTTGTTAGATGGCATTGGTGATATCAAATTGGGGGATTTTCAAGATAATACGGTAGATGCCTTTGGTGATGTATACGAATTCCTGATGGGAATGTATGCATCCAATGCTGGTAAATCCGGAGGTGAGTACTTTACACCACAGGAAGTCAGTGAATTACTGGCTAAACTGACAATCATTGGCAAAGATTCTGTAAACAAAGTCTATGACCCGGCATGTGGTTCGGGTTCGTTACTGCTTAAATATGCCAAAATTTTAGGTAAAGATAAAGTTCGTAATGGTTTCTATGGTCAGGAAAAGAACATTACAACGTATAACTTATGTCGTATCAATATGTTCCTTCATGATATTGATTATGATAAGTTTGATATTGCATTAGGTGATACTCTAATTAATCCAAAGCACTGGGATGATGAACCATTTGAAGCGATAGTTTCGAATCCGCCTTATTCTATAAAATGGGAGGGCACAGATAATCCTGTTTTAATTAATGACCCTCGTTTTGCGCCAGCTGGTGTACTAGCACCAAAATCAAAAGCGGACATGGCTTTTATCATGCATATGCTTTCCTGGTTGGCCCCGAATGGTGTAGCTGCCATTGTATGTTTTCCCGGCATTATGTATCGCGGTGGAGCAGAACAGAAAATTCGTAAATATCTGATTGAGAATAACTTCATTGATGCAATTATCCAGCTTCCAGATAACTTGTTCTTTGGGACATCGATTTCCACGAACATCATGATTTTGAAAAAATCAAAAGAAGGAAATAATATATTGTTCATCGATGCATCCAAGGAATGTAAAAAAGTAACCAATAACAACAAATTAGAAGAACAAAATATCGATAATATTGTTGATTATTATACGAAATACGAAGACAAAGACTATATTTGTAAAGTTGTTAGTCGAGAGCAGATTGCAGAAGAAGATTATAATTTATCTGTTTCTACATATGTTGAACAGGAAGATACATCAGAAAAAATAGATATAAAAGAATTGAATGCAAGAATCAAGGAAATTGTTGCACGTGAAGAAGTATTAAGAAAAGAAATCGATAAGATTATCGAAGATATCGAAGGTGAATTGCATGAGTAATACAGGAGGATACATTTATATTCTGACAAATCCTTCTTTTAAAGAATATGTAAAGATTGGATATGCAGATGACGTACAAAAGCGATTGAAGCAATTGAATCGTAGTGAGTGTATACCTTTTGCTTTTCGTGTGTATGCCACTTATGAAGTGGATTCGCGACTTTCAGATACAAAAATACATTCCATTATTGATAAATTAAATCCAAATCTTCGTTCTATCGAAACGTTTGAAGGAAAAGAACGAAAACGAGAGTTTTATGCCATGTCTCCTGAAGATGCTTATAGCATTTTAGAAGCGATTGCCGAAATCAATGGAAGACAAGATAAATTAAAGAATATTCAACCTACTATTGAAGAACAAAATGATGAAGATGAAGCAGAAGAAATTGAAGAGGAACATAGAGAAATAAGGGCTCCGTTTAAATTTTCCATGTGCAATATACAACCTGGTGAAGAAGTGACTTTTTCCAATATTTCCAGTCCTTTTGATGGGGAAATCTGTAAAGTTTTAAATGATAAACAAATCGAATATAAAGGTAAAGCATGGTCTTTATCTGCATTAGCAACAAAGCTGTCAGATTCAAAATGGAGCGTTGCTGGTCCTCGATATTTCAAATATAAGGGAGAATGGCTGAATACAATACGAGAACGTATGGAGGCTGAATCAAATGAGTAAATTAGAAGAATTGATACAAGAATTATGTCCGGATGGAGTGGAATATATTTCTTTGTTAGAAATTGCAGATATAAAAACCGGAAAACTTAATGCCAATGCAATGGAAGAAAATGGACAATATCCTTTTTTTACATGTGACGCAAATCCATATAGAATAAACACGTATGCTTTTGATACAGATGCAATTATAGTTTCAGGTAACGGGAGTCAAGTAGGACATCTAAATAAATACTGTGGAAAATTTAATGCTTATCAAAGGACTTATGTTTTAGATAATTTTAAAAATGTCATTAAATCATTTTTATTTCATTATTTAGATGCTTGTCTGCGCCCGTATATAATAATTCATTCAAAAAAAGGTTCTGTCCCATATATCACTTTACCAATGTTACAGAAATTCAAAGTACCCATTCCGCCACTGCCTGTACAGGCTGAAATTATCCGAATATTGGACAATTTCACAGAGCTAACAGCAGAGCTAACAGCAAGAAAACAACAGTATGAATACTATAGGGATAGCTTGTTAAACTTTGATAATGAGATTCCAAAAGTTAAAATTAAAGATATTGCAATAGATATGTATCGAGGTAATGGCATTAAAAGAGATGAAGTAACTGATTCAGGGATACCCTGTGTTAGATATGGTGAAATTTATACAGAATACGGAATCTATTTTGATAAATGCAAATCACATACTATTGAAGAAAGCATTCGGAATAAAAAGTATATTGAATCTGGCGATATTTTATTTGCCATCACTGGAGAAAGTGTTGAAGAGATTGGAAAATCAACAGCATATATTGGAAAAGAGAAATGCTTAGCTGGTGGAGATATTTTAGTTCTAAAACATAAACAAAATCCAAAGTATTTGTCTTACGTATTATCTACAACTAATGCACAAAAGCAAAAGAGTAAAGGAAGAATAAAAAGCAAAGTGGTTCATACAAATGCAGAGGCAATAGGAAATATAACTATTCCATTACCATCGCTTGATGTTCAAAATCGTCTTGTTGAAGTATTAGATAACTTTGAATCTATTTGTTCTGATTTGAACATTGGTTGCCTGCGGAAATTGATACACGCCAAAAACAATATGAATATTATCGAGATTCTCTCTTGACATTTGCTGAAACTGGCCGCATCATGCCACAGACAGACAGACAGACAGACAGACAGACAGACAGACAGACAGACAGACAGCTGATTAGATTAATTCAGTATGTGTTTGGATATGTTAATGTTTGTTTGTCTGATGTTGTCCAAATAAAAAACGGAAAAGATTATAAGGCATTTAATGCTGGCGCTTATCCTGTATATGGTTCAGGAGGAATTATGACCTATATTGATGGATATTGTTATGATAAACCGTCTGTCTTAATACCTAGAAAAGGTAGTTTAAGTAATTTGTTTTATGTCGAAAAACCTTTTTGGAATGTTGATACAGTTTTCTATACAGAAATAGATGAGAGCTTAGTCATTCCAAAATTTCTATACTATATACTTCAAACGAAGCATTTAAACAAATTAAATAAAGCTGGAGGAGTTCCTAGTTTAACACAATCTATTTTGAATAAACTTGTAATTTCAATACCTAGTTTGAAAGAACAAAAACAAATCGTCTTAACTCTAGATAGATTCGACCAACTATGTAACGATATCTCAGAAGGATTACCTGCTGAAATTGAAGCAAGGCAGAAACAATATGAGTATTATCGAGATAAATTATTAACGTTTAAACCTTTAAAAGAAAATTAGAAATGGGGTTGTTGTATGAATGAACTGGATTTGATGGATATCACATATTATCCTTCATTGGAAGAAGTAGAAAATAAGAATGATTATGCAAAGATTCCTTTATCAAAGTTAGCTTCTTTAGGAATGATTGGTTCTCTATTCGTGGAACAGACACAAACGGTTACAACAACATTTAATACAGAAGGATTGTTCTCTGCTGTTATTCCAAAGGGAATGCATCTTGCCAGTGCCAAAGACGGCAGCGGCTACTTAGGAACTTTATTGGATGCAAATAATAAGCTAGCAGGTCAGGCAAGATTTAAAGAAGTCTCTGGAATTAATGCTACACAGACAATTACAGCTCCTATTAATCCGGCTATAGCTGCAATGTCTTTGATGTTGTTAAGTATAGATAAAAAACTTGATACTATCCAGGAATCACAAAAGGAAATTATTTCTTTGATAAAAACAAAAGAACATGGAGATATCAAAGGAAATATTCAATATTTGTATGATATCTTGAAAGATTTAAAAAATCATTTTACGGATGAACAGTACAAGAAGGAATACCGATTAAAAATTCATGATATTATCCAAGATTCATATAAATATATTGAAACCTATAAGGAAAGATTAAGTGAAGCGATTAAGAAAAATAGAAGATTTCGTATAAGCCTTGAAATTGATAAAGAAGTTAAATCACTGGTTGAAGATTTTTCATATTATCGGTTAAGTATCTTTATGTTTACATATGCTCATTATCTTGAAGTGTTATTGGGTAGCCGTATTGACGAGGGTATTATCCAAAATGAGCTAAAACGTTTGGATAGTGTGAAATTACAGTATAGAAAGATTTATACCGATTTATATAACTATTTGGAAGGTCTATATAAATCATCTATAGATAGACAGGCAGTAAATGTTTTAGGAAGCGCCAGTGAAGAACTTGGAAAAATGATAAATAAAGTTCCACTGCTTGAAAAGGCTCCTTTAGATGAAGCATTTGTGAATCTGGGGCAGAATCTTCAAAAAAGTAATGATAAGGTTTTGGTTAAATCTTTGGAGAACTTAAGAAACTATAAGCAATTAAATGTAGATGGATTTGAAAGACAATATCAGAGTCTAGCTTATATGTATAGCGGAGAAAATCGAATTTTCTTCGATAAAGAAAATTTATATGTATCCGAACGTTGTTTGGTATAGAATAAATAATCACTTTTATTTAATGGGGAAAAGACTATGAGTCTTATAACTCAATAATTGAATTTTTAAAGAAATGGAGAAGAACTTTGAATACAATAGTCCCTAAACCAAGTAAAGAGCAGATAAGTCTATATTTGAATAAATGGGATAATTTAGAAAATTATTCTTTACAGGAGGACTCGTTGGATAAATTATTCTTTGAATTATGCCCGAATAATACTTCATTACCTGATATTCTAATTAAATGTAGTTGTCTGAATGATTTCTATAGTACAAATATTTATTCTATTTACGATGTGGGAAAACATATTTATGAACTAAATATTGATAATCGTTTACATCAAGGAGATTTAAATCTAGTCAATGATATTGCAGATGTAACAATAAAAAATAAGAAGAAACGATTTTATTCATTTGCCTCAAAGTATTGCAGTCATCATTTTCCCGATATTTATCCTATCTATGATTCATACGTAGAAAAAGCTTTGATTTATTTTAATAAAATAGACAGGTTTAGCTCTTTTAGGAAACATGATTTAAAAGATTATACTCGATTTAAATCTGTGATATTAGATTTTAAAGAGTTTTACAAACTAGACGAATATTCGATTAAACAGATTGACAAGTACATTTGGCAGTTGGGGAAAGAATATTTTCCTCGAAAATATTAGAGGAGGTGCTTTAATGACTTCATACAACATAGTTGCGGAAACGAATATTTCAACCGTAGTTTCTGAATATATACCAGAGCAGAGACGACGGAAAGAATACCAAAGTGAAGCGGAACTTGAACAAGAACTAATTGAAAATCTAGGTTCTCAGGGAATTCCTTATCTCAATATCCATAATAAGAAGGACTTGATTTTTAATTTAAGGGAACAGCTGGAAAAGTTGAATAAATACCAGTTTACAGATAACGAATGGAACTGGCTCTTTTCCCATGTGATTTCCAATCCAAACAATGGAATTCGAGAAAAGACACGCTTAATTCAACAGGACAATATTCAGACATTAAACTGTGAGGATGGGGCTATTCGGAATATCCGTTTAATTGATAAGAAAAATGTTCAGAGCAACTATGTTCAAGTCATTAATCAATATGAAGTGAAAGGAACATATAAGAATCGTTACGATGTTACGTTACTGGTAAATGGCCTTCCAATGGTTCATATTGAACTGAAACGAAGAGGCGTAGCCATTCGTGAAGCTTTCAATCAAATCAATCGATATCAAAGAGACAGCTTCTGGGCTGATTCAGGTTTATATGAATATGTACAAATCTTTGTTATTTCCAATGGCACAAATACAAAATATTATTCCAATACAACACGTGATGCACATATCAAGGATATGAACAAAGCATCAAATCAGTCTAAACAGAAAACAAGTAACTCCTTTAAATTTACATCCTACTGGGCGGATGCAAAGAATAAAACAATCCCAGATTTAGTGGACTTTACAAGAACTTTCTTTTCTAAACATACATTGTTGAATGTATTGACCAAATATTGTGTGTTTACATGTGATGAAATACTCATGGTCATGCGTCCTTATCAAATAGTCGCAACAGAACGTATCTTAAACCGTATCCTGATAACTTCCAACTATCATAAAGAAGGTACCTTGGAAGCGGGAGGATACATCTGGCATACAACAGGGTCTGGAAAGACTTTGACTTCATTTAAGACAGCACAACTAGCTACTGAATTTGCTGATGTGGATAAAGTATTATTCGTTGTCGATAGAAAAGACCTGGATTATCAAACAATGAAAGAATATGACAAGTTTCAAAAAGGGGCTGCCAATGGAAACACGTCCACACGTGTTCTTCAGCGCCAGTTGGAAGATGAACAATCCAGAATCATTGTTACAACGATTCAAAAATTAAGTACATTCATCAGCAAGAATAAAAACCATCCTGTGTATCAGAAACATGTCGTTCTGATTTTTGATGAATGTCATCGAAGCCAGTTTGGTGAGATGCATACACGTATTATTAAGAACTTTAAGAAGTATCATATTTTTGGTTTTACAGGTACACCAATTTTTGCACAGAATTCAATCGGTGGAAAGAATCCTAATTTAAAGACAACAAGTCAGGCTTTTGGTGAACAACTTCATACATATACGATTGTAGATGCCATCAATGATGACAATGTTTTGCCTTTCCGTATTGACTATATCAATACGATGAAAACCAAAGAGATTCCAGATAAAAAGATACAGGCTATCGATACAAAGAAAGCATTACAGGACCCTCAGAGAATTCATGATGTTGTAGCCTATATGCTGGAACATTTTGACCAGAAAACACGTAGAAATGCCTATGGACGAAGTGAAT
>ENA-OOWV01002188-OOWV01002188.1-human-gut-metagenome-genome-assembly--contig:-NODE-2188-length-11137-cov-2.585183_pt1 | contig 11137 bp, 6 predicted proteins | sample MGYA00241584_ERZ501337 | MGnify/ENA primary metagenome ERZ501337 (study PRJEB25962, sample SAMEA2042744) | human gut metagenome | biome: human gut; feature: human-associated habitat; material: faeces... | reverse complement strand
TGCTCACCGTATGGAACGACTACCTTGGACCATTGATTTTCCTGCAGGACAGAACGAAGTACACACTTGCGCTCGGTCTTGCATCCTTCAAGGGCGTACATACAACGGCCATTATTCCAATGCTGTGCATTACGGTAGTCATGATTATCCCTCCGATTCTCGTGTTTATCTTTGCACAGAAATACATCGTAGAAGGAACAAGCGGTTCCATCAAATAGCATTTTTATAAGAAAAGGGCAGCCTGATAGAAGGCTTCGGCCGACAGCCGGATATTCTATCCGACTGCCCTGACTGGTATTTCATAACGAGTAACTGACAAAAGGAGTATGACATATGACACAGAGAAGAAAAAAGAGATGGGAGAATCAGGAACTGATATCCATGGGGAGAAGAGAGGCAAGAACCGCTTTTTATGATGATTCTCTTACAAAAATCAGCCTGAATGGGGAATGGCGTTTCCTGTATCTGGACGCACCGGAGCTTTCACCGGAAGGATTCCAGACACCGGGTGCGGCAGAAGGCTGGGATACGATTGACGTCCCTTCTGTATGGCAGCTTCGCGGGTACGACCATATGCACTATACAGATGTTTTATATTTGTTCCCTGTGAATCCGCCGTTTGTTCCTACGGAAAATCCGACGGGAATCTATAAAAAGAGTATCTGTCTGGATGCCGCATGGCTCAAAAATGATACGATTCTGAAATTCCACGGAGTGGACAGCGCGTTTGATGTGTGGGTGAACGGAGAACATGCCGGATACAGCAAAGTAAGCAGACTGCCTTCCGAGTTCGATATCACTTCTTATGTAAAAGAAGGGGAGAATGATATCACAGTCAGGGTATACAAGTGGTCGGACGGAACCTATCTGGAAGATCAGGATATGTGGTGGCTTTCCGGTATTTACCGTGATGTAGAGCTTATCAACGAGCCGAAACAGTCGATTCTGGACTGCCGCGTGAACGCAGGGCTTGATGATGACATGGAGACAGGAATCTTCACCATGGATATCACTTTAAAGCAGCCGTCCGGAAAAGGATACTGGGTGCTTTCCCGCCATGGGGAGGAAGTCCTGAAAGGAACATACGAAACAGAAGATAGAAAGGCTCACATTGAAGCGCAGATTCCGAACGTGCAAAAGTGGACAGCGGAGACGCCGGAACTTTATGATCTTACGGTGACCGCAGGAGAAGATGCCGTTTCAATCCGCCCTGGATTCCGCCGTGTAGAGATCAAGGATAATCAGTTCCTTGTAAATGGACAGGTAATCCTTCTCAATGGAGCAAACCATCATGATTATGATCCGGAAGAAGGACGGACAGTCAGCTTTGAAAAAATGAAAGAAGACATTCTTTTAATGAAACAGCATAATATCAATGCTGTGCGCTGCTCCCACTATCCGGCTAACGAATATTTTTATGATCTGTGCGATGAGTACGGACTGTATGTGATCGATGAGGCGGATCTGGAATGCCACGGATTTGAGTGGACAGGAAACTACAAATGGATTTCCGATGATCCGGCCTGGAGAGAAGCATACGTGGACCGGAGTGTCCGTATGGTGAAAAGAGACCGGAACCATCCTTGTATCATCATGTGGTCCATGGGCAACGAATCCAGTTTCGGATGTAATTTCCGCAGTGCGGCAGAAGAAATCAGAAAGCTGGACAGCACAAGACTGATTCATTATGAAGGAGATTTTGAGGCGGAAGTGACAGATGTTTACTCCACCATGTATACAAGACTCAAGGGACTCAAAGAAATTGCGGAAACCGAGATGAAAGGGAACAAACCGCATGTAATGTGCGAGTACGGCCATGCAATGGGAAATGGACCGGGAGGACTGAAAGCCTACCAGGATATGTTCCGAAAATACAAAAGGCTGCAGGGCGGCTTTATCTGGGAGTGGTATGACCACGGAATCCGTGTGGAAGAGAATGAAACTTCCTATTATAAATACGGCGGATGCTTTGGAGATTTTCCGACCAACAGCAACTTCTGCATCGACGGCGTATTGATGCCGGACCGGACACCGTCACCTGCCCTTCTGGAGTACAAGCAGGTCATTGCTCCGGTAGAGATTCACAAGGTACCGGACAGCCGGACACAGATCCTTCTGAAAAACTACTATGATTTCTTATCACTGGATCATGTAGTACTTTGCTGGGCACTGGAGGAGAATGGAAAGGTAGTACAGGAAGGAGAAATCCGTACGTTATCTGCGCTTCCTCATGAATCCGAAACAGTGGACATTCCGGTCAAACCGTTCGAGATCCGGAAGAATAAAGACTACTATCTTCATATCAAGGTGTGCCAGAAATACGATACAAACTATGCACTGGCAGGCCATGAAATCGCGGCAAAACAGTTTGATCTTGAGATCCGTCAGGATGAATTTGCGGCAAGAGCTGCAGGAAATGAACTTGCAGTTACTGAAGAAAACGGCATTCTTACCGTAGCAAACGACCGGATCACAGCAAAATTCCATACGGTATTCGGAACTCTGGCCGCATTGGAAAAAGACGGAAAGACATACCTGACAAAAGGACCGGTTATGAACCTGTACCGGGCAACGATCGACAATGATATGTACAAGAAAGACGACTGGATGAATAAGTACTTTATCCAGAAGGGAAGCGAACAGACAGAAGACTTCTCATGGGAAAAGAAAGAAAATGCAGTTGTTGTGACGATCGACAAGTATTTCGGATGCCTGAATCAGTCCTGGGGATTTGAGTGCTCTTATGTGTACACCGTATATTCCGGCGGACAGGTGAAGGTACAGCTTACAGGAAAGACTGTTCAGAATGGAAAAGAAGAGCCGGCATTCCTTCCTCGGATCGGCGTGATCATGGAGGCGGACGGAAGTCTTCAGAACACAGCATGGTACGGCCTTGGACCACAGGAAAATTATCCGGACAGCCATGCGGCAGCATCCATGGGAATTTACGAAAGCACCGTAGACGGAATGCAGACCAGTTATGTGTATCCGCAGGAAAACGGACACAGAGAACAGGTGAAATGGTTTGCGCTGTCTGATGAAACAAAGACACTGCTCTGCCGGACGGAAGGCGGACTAGGAATGAACCTTTCCAACTGTACGGATGAAAGTCTGGAAAAAGCGCGCTATCCGCACGAAATCGAAAGAAGCAGCGATGTGGTGATTCATCTGGACTACCGTCACTCCGGACTTGGAAGCAACAGCTGCGGCGAAGAACAGCTGGAAGAATATAAGGTAAAAAGACAGGATTTTGCAATGACATTTACATTGGAAATTGTCGGACGGGATGAAATCCTGGAAGAAACCGGAAAACAATATCTGGACTAGAAAAGGGGAAAAGAAACAATGATCAGAGACCGATTTTCAGAGAACTTGAGAAATGACATGAGCACGGATGAGTGGCTGATCTGCCAGGACGAGTATGATCCGCAGGAAAATCTGAAAAACGAAAGCCTGTTTGCCCTCTCCAACGGGTATCTGGGCATTCGGGGAAGTTTTGAAGAAGGAACAAAGATCACGCTTCCGTATCTGTATGTCAATGGAGTGTTTGATAAATCAGAAACATTCATGAGAGAGCTGGCAGCACTGCCGAACTGGCTTGGAATCCGCCTTTATGTGGAAAAAGAGCTGATCGGTATCGAAAACTGCGAGATCATGGAATTCTCCAGAGTACTGGACATGAAGCATGCCGTTCTTTCCAAACAGTATGTGCTGAAAGACAGAAAAGGACGCATCACTAAGATTGAAGGACGCAGATTTGTGAGCCGGAACAATGTACACAGAATGGCGATCGAGCTTTTTGTGACACCGGTGAACTACGAGGGAATCATCGAAGTGGAAAACATCATAGATGGAACGATCATCAACTTCTATGATGCACCTCGGTTTAAAGTAAAACACATGTATCTGACAGCGAATGAAAAGCTGGGTGAGCACGGCGTTTACATGGAGTCCGCAACAAGAGACCGCCATCTTCATGTAGGAACGGGATGTGTGCTGGAAGCATACCGCGGAGAAGAGAAGATCATGAGAAACCGGATGTTCAATGCGTTCGGTGAGCAGGCTGTGGAATTTGGCGACTTTACAGCAGCAGAAGGTGAGACAATCCGTCTTGTGAAATATGTTTCCATGTATACAGAAAGAGAGTGTCCGACCTATGCGCTCCATACGACCATCAAAGAAGAAGTGGACCGTTTCTGTGAAGATGGATTTGAAGCGGAGCTGGAAAAACACATCAAAGTGTACGACAACATGTGGGAAGAAGCGGATGTACGCTTTGAAGGAGATCCGGAACTGAACCGTGCAGTACGGTTTAATATCTTCCACCTGATGAGTACAGGAAATGAGACGGATGACAGAGTCAGTGTCGGAGCAAAACTGCTGACCGGGGAAGAGTACGGCGGACATGCATTCTGGGATATCGAACTTTTCATGCTTCCGTTCTTCTCCTACGTATTCCCGCAGATGGCACAGAACATGGAAAACTACCGCTACCACCTTCTGGATGCGGCAAGAGACAATGCAAAGAAGAATGGCTATAAAGGTGCGCAGTATCCTTGGGAATCCGCAGACGACGGAACCGAGCAGTGCCCGGACTGGACCATCGAGCCGGATGGCACCTGCTACCGCTGCTATGTGGCCGTCTATGAGCATCACGTGACAGCTGCCGTGGCTTTCGGCATCGCGAACTACGCGACCATCACCGGGGATACCTCGTTCCTATACGGTCGTGGTGCCGAGATTCTCACGCAGACCGCCCGTTTCTGGGCAAGCCGGTGCGAATGGAAGGAAGACGCCGGACGTTACGAAATCACCCAGGTAACCGGTCCCGACGAATGGCATGAGCCCGTCGACAACAATACGTACACCAACTATTTGGCGCGTTGGAACATGAGATATGTAATCGCGCTCGTCGACCGCATGCAGCGCGAACATCCGGACGACTATGCGGCACTGATTGCCGCCACCGGATTGACGGATGCCGAGCTTGCATCGTGGGATGCCATACAGTCGAAGATCTATTTGCCCCGCAAGGAGGACACCGACCTGCTCGAACAGTTCGAGGGCTATTTCGATCTGGAGCCGGTGACCATCGAAGAATACGACAAGAACGACTGGCCGGTACGGCCTGCGGCGCTCAAGCAATTCAAAACCAGCGAGACGCAGATCATCAAACAACCTGATGTGGTGATGCTGCTGCACCTGCTCGGCAACGAATTCTCCCAGCAGGAAATCGAAACCAACTATCATTACTACGAAAAGCGCACGTTGCATGGGTCGTCATTGAGCCCCAGCATCTACGCGATCATGGGATTGAAGGTTGGAGACGATTCCAAGGCCTACCGCTATCTGCGACGTGCGGCTATGCTCGACCTGCTCAACCTGCAGCGCAACACCCGTGAGGGCATCCACGCGGCCAATGCCGGTGGCGTATGGCAAACGGTCGTGTTCGGGTTCGCCGGAGTGAACATGGACGACGATGGCGTATTGTCCATCACGCCCCACATGCCCCACGAATGGTCGTCGCTGACATTCCGTCTGCACAACCGGGAGTCGTGGCTCGAGATTCGTGTCGATGCGACCAATGGTGTCGATGTGGAGGTGCTTGACGGACCGTCCGCCATCTTACGCATCAACGGCGAGACCGTGACCGTGCCCGGCGTGAAGGATGTGTCATGAAGCGGGGTATGGCCGTTGCCGGCCTGATTGTCGTGACCGCGATTTGGGGCGGTGGATTCGTCGCCAGCGATATCGCGCTCAATAGCCTGACGCCCATGCAGATCATGGCCATCCGATTCCTGCTTGGTGCGGTGCTGATGAGCTTTATTAGCGTACGCGAGTTCCGGAACATCAATCTCAAAGAAATTGGTGCCGGTGTGCTTATGGGCATCGCGCTGTTCGCGGCCTTCGCGCTGCAGATTATCGGCCTGCAATACACCACGCCGTCCAAGAACGCATTTCTCACCGCATTGAATGTGGTGATGGTGCCGTTCATCGCCTTCCTGGTGCTGCGCAAACGCGTCGGATGGCGTGGCGTACTGGGGGCCTGCTTGTCCGTTGTCGGCGTGGCGGTGCTTTCGTTGAACGGCAATATGACGCTCGGTTTGGGAGACGCACTGTCACTGCTGTGCGCGGTTGGCTTTGCCTTCCAAATCTTCTTCACCGGTCTGTTCGTGCAGCGGTACCGTGCGACGGTTCTCAACTGCGTGCAGATGGTCACCGCATTCGTGCTGTCTGTGGTTGCGATGGTGGCTATGGGCCAGGTGCATCTGACGCCGACGACCGACGGATGGTGGAGTGTGCTGTACCTCGGCGTGGTCAGTACCACCATCTGCTATCTGTTGCAGACCGCCTGCCAGCAGTATATCGACGAGACCAAAGCCGCGATCATCCTGTCAATGGAGTCCGTGTTCGGCACACTGTTCTCCATTCTGCTGCTAGGCGAGGTGGTCACCCCACGCATGATTGTCGGATGCACGATCATCCTCGTGGCGGTCGTCATCTCCAATCTGGCTGCGTCCTCCGAAGACGAACAGCCCACAGACACGCCTGTTCCCGAACCATCCGGCGAGGTTTCGGGTTGATTGCCCGTCTGATTCACGCCATACACACCACAATCATTCGCAAATGAGCAAAGGAGCCATCCATGCGTTATCAAGCCATCATTTTCGATCTCGACGGCGTAATCTGCCGTACCGACCAATACCATTACCTGGCATGGAAGCAGGTGGCCGACGAGCTCGGCATTCCCTTCGACGAGCAGGTGAATGAACGGTTGCGCGGCGTGAGCCGTATGGCCAGCTTCGATATCATCCTCGAACGGTATGACGGCACAATGAGTGACGAAGAGAAGATTCATTGGACCGACAAGAAGAACGAGATATACAAGTCCATGCTTACGCAGATGGGACCCGACGACATGTTGGAAGGTGTGGCCGACACACTGCACAAGCTCCGTGCCATGGGACTTGACCTTGCCATCGGCTCATCCAGCCGGAACACGAAATTCATCCTTGGCCAGCTGGGATTGTCGGATTTCTTCGATGCCATTTCAGACGGTACGAACATTACCCGTTCCAAGCCCGACCCCGAAGTGTTCGTCAAGGCGGCCGAATTTCTGAACCGCGCGCCTGCGGAGTGTTTGGTGGTCGAGGACGCCGAAGCCGGTTTGCAAGCCGCGACTGCCGGAGGTATGGACTCCGCCGCATTCGGCGAGATCGCCATACGTTCCGGGCTTGGCACATGGAACTTGGAACGGTTCTCCGATCTGATCGGCATTGTCGCCTAATCCCAGAAGCGTCAACCACGACCCGCAACGATTCGGATTGCTGGTAATCCCACTTGTATACGTCCGTCATCGGGCGTATACGAGTGGAAGAATGCCGATTTGCGGGATGTGGCGGACTTGCGCAAAGGAGTACATCACATGATGAGCAAGCAGAACGATTGGGAGAATCCCTCCCTGACCGGTCGTAACCGTCTTGCCCCGCACGCCTATTTCTTCGGATATGAGTGTGAGGCGGATGCCTCTACCTATGAGCGCGAACGCTCATACGGTTATCAGAGCCTGAGCGGTGCATGGCGGTTCCGCCTATTCAATGGCCCGGCCACCGTGCCACAGCAGGCGTTGCTGTCAATCGCCGATGATTGGGATGAGGTGCAGGTGCCGCATATGTGGCAGTTTGACGGGTATGGGGGTCTGCACTATACCGACGAGCCGTTCCCGTTCCCCGTCGACCCGCCGCTGGTGCCGTCCACCACGCCTACGGGCGTGTACCAGCGGATGGTGAATATGCAGCCGGCTGCAGATGGTGAGCGCATTATTCTGCGTTTCGATGGTGTGGACAGTTATGCTGAGATTCATGTCAATGGCACATACGTCGGCATGACGAAGGGCTCTCGCTTGTCGGCGGAATTCGACGTGACCGATGCGGTGCATGCGGGGTTGAACCTGTTCGTGGTCACGGTGCTGCAGTATTCGGATGGTACCTATCTTGAGGATCAGGATATGTGGTGGGCATCCGGCATCTTCCGTGACGTGTATGTGGTCAGACGACCTCAGACGCATCTCAAGGACTTCATGGTTCGTACTCATCGTGTGGATGATACGCTCGCACGGGTCACCGTGCAGGCTTGGACCGAAGGGGAGTCCTGCGTCGAATGGACCATTCTGCGTGACGGGAATATCGTGTCCGCCGCGCATTCGGATTCGGGCGAACGTGCCGTAATGAATATTCCTGACCCCGAATATTGGAATCCCGAACATCCGTTCCTGTATGACATGCGTATGCGCATCGTCGGGCGGGACGGTTCTGACGAAATCGTGCCGCATCACCTCGGACTGGCCGAAGTCACCGTCGAGGATGGGCTGATGTACCTGAACGGATCGTACTTCACCATGCACGGGGTCAACCGGCACGATAGCGACCCGAGGCATGGGCGTGCGGTCAGTATGGAGCGCGTGCGCCGTGATTTGGAAATGATGAAACGGCACAACATCAACGCCGTGCGTACGTCACACTATCCCAACGATCCGCGGTTCTATGAGATGTGCGACGAACTGGGCCTTATGGTCATGGCCGAAACCGATTTGGAATGTCATGGATTCGAAAACGTGGGCGACATCGCACTCATCACCGATGACCCGGCATGGGAAGTTCCCTATGTCGATCGCATCGAGCGGCATGTGATGCAGCAGCGCAACCATGTCTCCATAGTAATGTGGTCTTTGGGCAATGAGTCTGGATTCGGATGCAATTTCCGTGCCGCTGCTGAACGGTGCCGGCAACTTGACCCATCTCGTCCTGTTCATTATGAGGAAGATCGTTTCGGCGAATCGGTGGACGTGCTGTCGACCATGTATTCGCGTGTCTCCCAGATGAACGATTTCGGAGAGCATCCGGCTAATAAGCCTCGTGTGATCTGCGAATACGGGCACTCGATGGGCAACGGTCCCGGTGGGCTGAGCGAATACCAGCAGGTGTTCGACCGTTGGCCGAGTATCCAGGGCCATTTTGTCTGGGAATGGTCCGATCATGCGGTGGCAATGAGAGGGGATCGTTTGGCGCTATTGGCCGAGCGTGAGGTGCAGGCCAAAGGCGTGGACCCTAATGGGCTGGACGACCTGTGGTATGCCTACGGCGGGGATTTCGGCGATTACCCCACCGGCGGAAACTTCTGCGTGGACGGTCTGGTGTTCCCCTGGCAGGAGCCCAGTCCGGGGCTTGCTGAATATCGGCAGGTGATTTGCCCGGTGAAGGTCAGCTGCACCTATACCGAGGAGGATGGCACCGCTCTGCTTGGCATTGATAGTCGTCGGTATTTCACTGATTTGTCCGACACTCGGCTGCGGGTGTCTATAAGTGTGGATGGTGAAATCGTGGACACGACACTGCTGGAGGTGGGGCCCGTGCCCCCGCTCGGTCACATGGACATACCGTTGCGCCGTGAAGCGCTGCTGGAACACCATGGCGGTGAAGCGATGCTCACGGTTACCGTGCTGTCCGTGGAACAGCATGAGTGGTGTGATCCGGATGAGCCGCTGGGCTCCTACCAGTTCCGGCTGCATGCCGGTCAGGGTGGCTATGGCCCGGTGCGTTCGAATGATGGGTCGGCGCTCGCCGTGACCTCTCCCGTTCGCCAAACATTGTCCACCGTCGAAGACGAACGGTATCTGACCATTCGCGCCGGTGCCATGGTGCTTCGGTTTGACAAGGCGCTCGGTGCCATAGCCAACTGGAGCGATGGCGATCGGAACGTCATTGATTCGCCGATATGTTTCGGCCTGTGGAAACCATTGATCGACAACCTTACGCAGGAATACTCCGCGCTCTGGAAGCCGTATTATCTGGACGTCATGCAGACGGACACTCGTGGCGTTCAATGGCATGCGGAACGCGACCAGGTGATCATCGAGGTCGAGCAGCGTCTCGCCGCTCCTGTGGTATTGGCCGGCATGCGAACGAGACTGACCTACACAGTGCATGCCGACGGCCATGTTGACGTCGCGGTGACCGCCACCGCCTATGGCGACTACCATGACATCATTCCGCGCCGAGGCCTGTCCTTCACTATTCCGCGGGATTGCAGGCAGGTCGCTTGGTACGGGCACGGCCCGGGCGAGAACTACCCGGATTCCCTCGCCGCCAATCCAGTGGGCGTGTGGACGAATGACGTGGATGCCATGTTTACGCCCTATGTGATGCCGCAGGATTGCGCGAATCACGAAGGCACCCGCTGGGTAACGTTCCGCGACGGAAACGGGAACGGTGTGATGGTGACGCGGACGGCGCCGGCCGATGGTGAGTCCGAGGCGTTCTCCTTCTCCGCGTGGCCGTACAGCTGCGCTGATATCGACAAAGCCAAGCATGTGAACGAGCTGCCTGAGGGTCATGGATCGGTTACCGTCAACATCAATGATGGCGTGTTAGGTCTCGGATCAAATTCCTGGGGTAGCGAGGTGCTTGATTCGTACCGTATTCGATTTGAGGATTGTGCGTTCTCCTTTACGCTGACGCCGATTCACGACGACGAACACGTCAGCCGCAATCCGAACTGTGGTGCGGGTGCAGTCGGTAAGGAGGTGCAGTGATGCGACTATACGACAGCTTGGAAATGTTCGATACCGGATTGTCTCATGTGCGCAAATGGATGCGATGCGGTCAAGCCATTAGGCAATCGACCCGTCTGCCGTTGGACACCGCGTATTCGCTCGGCGATTCGCTGACCTTCTGGGCGGTACCGGCAGGCGCGCTCGCTGATGATCGTTATGTCGGGCACCGCCGGTACCACACGGTGCTCTCGCCCATCGACGAGCCGTTAGCCGTGTATGTCCGCGCAAAAACGGCATTGCGGCCAGCCGGTGCATACAGCGACGTTTCGGATCGCGAATGGTTTGGCCTGCCGAATGACGATGAGGAAGGCGTACCATGCGTCGTGCCTGTCGGGGGTGTCCTGATTATGGAAGAATGCGAAGCGATGCGCATTAACGCCACTCCCGAGGCCGTGGGTCGCGTATCGGTGGTCCGCGTCACGGTGGAGGGGTTCACGTTCCCCAATAAATAAGAGATAATTCAGGTCCTGTGCGGGTGTTCCAATCGCCCGTTCAGGAAGATGCCAGCCGGCCGACCGTTCCATG
>ENA-OOWV01002187-OOWV01002187.1-human-gut-metagenome-genome-assembly--contig:-NODE-2187-length-11139-cov-3.245399_pt1 | contig 11139 bp, 9 predicted proteins | sample MGYA00241584_ERZ501337 | MGnify/ENA primary metagenome ERZ501337 (study PRJEB25962, sample SAMEA2042744) | human gut metagenome | biome: human gut; feature: human-associated habitat; material: faeces... | reverse complement strand
GCAACTTCTACTGGCGGTTCTTCGCCCAGCAGTTCAAGCGCAGCTGCCTGCCGGACGGTCCCAAGGTGGGCAGCGTGACCCTTTCGCCCCGCGGCGACTGGCGCATGCCCAGCGATGCCTGTGCCGCCCTCTGGCTCGCCGAACTGGAACAGCTTTCGATCAAGGACTGACACATGAAACACAAAAAACTGCTGACCAATCTTCTGTTTGCCGCCGTCGTTCTGGCCATTGCCGCCGTTCTGCTGCTGGTGCGCAGTGCACACAGCAGCGGTTCCAAGCTGCGGGCCGAACTGATCTACGGTGACAACAACACCACCATGAACCTTCCGCTGGACAAGAACGATACCTATGACGTAGACACCGGGTACTACACGGTGCACATCGAGATCAAGGACGGTGCTGCCCGCTTTGTGGACTCCCCCTGCCCGGATCACATCTGTGAGGGCTTCGGCTGGCTGTCCAACGAAGACCAGACCGCCACCTGCCTGCCCGCCCGCGCGGTGCTGACCATCGTGCCGGCTGACTGAGCCTGAACGCTCAAAAGGAGATTTCCTATGAAGGATGATTCCAACCGTTCCCTGCGGCGTGTGAACCGCAAGGGCCGCGGTGCGGCAGACCGCACCGTGGAAGTGGACAGCTCCGCTTTTTTTGCGGTCTTTACGGTCTCAACGGCAGCGGCCCGGCTCCGGCGCTCCTGACCCGGGAAAAGGTCCTGGCCGCCGGCCATTCCGAAATGCCCCAGCGGGGCTGGATTCCGGTTACCGTCCCCGGGGCTGTGTCTGCCTGGGCAGAACTCCACCGGCGGTTCGGCCGGCTGCCCTTTGCCAAACTCTTTGAACCGGCTATTGAATACGCCCGGGACGGGTTCCCGGTTTCCCCCATTGCGGGAAAACTGTGGAAAGCCGCCGAAACCACCTTCGCTCCCTTTAGGGACGACCCGGCCTTTGCCGGCTTTTTCTCCACCTTCCTGCCCACAGGATCCGCCCCGGAAGTAGGGGAAACCGTTGCTTTCCCGGACCATGCCCGAACTCTGGAACGGCTGGCCCAAACCGGCGGCGAAGCCTTCTACCGGGGTGAACTGGCGGACAAAATCGACCAGTTCAGCCGGGCCACCGGAGGCTATCTCCGGAAAGAAGACCTGGCCGGCTACCGGGCCCAGTGGGTGGATCCCATCCGCACCGACTACCGGGGCTATGATGTGTGGGAGATTCCTCCCAACGGCCACGGGATCACCGCCCTGATGGCCCTGAACATCATGAAGGGCTTCCATCTGGAGGAACGGGAAACCCTGGACAGCTACCACAAACAGATCGAAGCCATGAAACTGGCCTTTTCCGATGCCCGGCACTATGTGGCGGATCCCCGGTTCATGCACGCCCGGGTGGAAGACCTGCTGAGCCAGGACTATGCGGATCAGCGCCGGAGCCTGATCGGGGACCGGGCTCTGGAACCCCGGTGGGGGAAACCCTTCAGCGGAGGCACCGTGTATCTGTGCACCGCTGACGGAGAAGGGAACATGGTATCCTTCATCCAGAGCAACTTCCGGGGCTTCGGTTCCGGCATGGTGATCCCCGGCACCGGCATCGCACTCAACGACCGGGGGAACAATTTCAGTCTGGATCCGGCCATGGACAACTGCCTGGCTCCCGGGAAGAAACCCTACCATACCATCATCCCCGGCTTCCTTACCAAAGACGGAAAGGCCGTGGGCCCCTTCGGGGTCATGGGAGGCTTCATGCAGCCCCAGGGCCATCTCCAGGTCATCCTGAACACCCTGGATTTCCATATGAATCCCCAGGCCGCCCTGGATGCACCCCGGTGGCAGTGGATCGAAGGGAAAAAAGTGGAAGTGGAAGCCCAGGTGGATCCGGCCATCATAGAAGGCCTCCGGGCCCGGGGCCACGAAATCGTCGTGAAACAGGACCGCTCCACCTTCGGACGGGGCCAGATCATCTGGCGCCGGGAAGACGGCACCCTGGTGGGGGCCACGGAGGGGAGGACGGATGGGACGGTGGCGGCGTACTAGGGCTACCGTATAACCCCTGGGCGCCATAGCGGGCCATCTGCTTTGTCAGGAGGGAGTTGGAAGCCGGGCATATACCACTATGTATTATGCCCAACTTCCAACTCCCTCCTTTCGCGCATCTGACCCACTCTGACGCCCAGGGAAGAGGTCGGGGGTGGATTGCACCAACAAAAAGTCCGCCCTGGGAGGGGCGGGGGACCATGCGAAGCATGGTGGTGGGGGCATCGGCGATAGCCGATATTTTGCAGGGCTGTCAGACAATAATGGATCACAGGATAAGCATGGCGTTACTGCTTCCCGATCGTTCAAAGCTGTCATCTGCATTCTGAGAGGCCCATAAGGACCGGTTCTGACATCTTTTTCGCGCATCTGACCCATCTCGCGGGCCTGTCTCCTCCTTCCTTCGGCTGGAGACTAGTGACTGCCGGCTAGTGACAGGAAGTGCTGCATCTGGCAACACTTCCTTGTTGACATTCCATTGCAACGGCTGTATAATGCAAAACATCAAGTACAGAGGGGTTGATGGATTATGGCATCCGTTAATGTAAATATCCGTATGGATGCGGATCTGAAAAAAGAGTTTGAGGAATTTTGCAGCAACGTGGGCATGAACATGACCACTGCTTTCACCATTTTTGCCAGAAGAACGGTCCGGGAAAACCGGATTCCCTTTGAAGTGTCCGCCGACTGCCGCCGGGCAGCCATCCACCAGGTACCGGTGGATCCTACTCCGGCCCAGGGAACGGCCACCAAGAGACCGGAAGACATGTTTGAGGAAATCAAGCAGGATTTCAATATTTGAAAAAAATCCGGCTGCCGCCAGAAAAAACTGGAGCAGCCGGATTTTTGTCACTCGACCAGTGACAAGTAACAAGAGAACAGTAACCGGGGGTGTGAATTTTTTCACACCCCCTTTTTTGTGCATAAAATGGAGGCTGTTGCAAAAGCAACAGCCTCCAGAGGGATGGTTATGGGATTTCTCAGAAGAACTTCAGGTCCACCTTGTCCTCTACTGCATCCAGGATACCGCCTTCCTGGACCAGGTTGGTGATCTTTTCCAGTTCTTTGAACATTTCGATGTCCTTGTCGTAGGCGATGAAATCGTTGGTCTTCCGGACTGCATCATAGGCAGCCTGAGTACCGGCGCCCAGTTTGAAGCCTTCCCCTTCCCGCAGGTCGATGGCCTGGCAGGCGGCCAGGATTTCCGTTGCCACCACCCGGCGTGCGTTGAAGGCGATTTCTCCGGCTTTCCGTGCGGCATGGGCACCCATGCTGACCAGGTCTTCCTGGTTTTCGCAGGAAGGAATGGAGTCCACAGAAGCAGGATGGGCCAGGACCTTGTTTTCGCTGACCAGAGCGGCTGCCGCATACTGGGTGATCATGAAGCCGGAGTTCAGGCCGGAATGTTTCACCAGGAAGGAGGGGAATCCGCTCAGGGAGTTGTTGATCAGCCGTTCCAGACGGCGTTCAGAAACGTTGGCGATTTCGGAGATCCCGATGCCCAGGAAGTCGAAGGGCAGAGCCATGGGTTCGCCGTGGAAGTTCCCGCCGGAGATCACATCTCCATCCGGCAGGACGATGGGGTTGTCGGTGGCCGCATTGATTTCAATGTCCACTTTGTCCTTCACAAAGCCCAGAGCATCTTTGCTGGCCCCGTGGATCTGGGGTACGCAGCGCAGGCAGTAAGCATCCTGTACCTTCAGCTGGCCCTGATGGGTCACATAGGTACTGCCGGCCAGCAGGTTCCGCATGTTGTAGGCGGTATCCAGCTGCCCTCTGTGGGGGCGGATCACATGGAGCCGTTCGTCATAGGCATCGATGATGCCCCGCTGGGCTTCTACGGACAGGGCGGCGGCAATGTCGCTCTGTTTCAGCAGGGACATGCCTTCCCACAGGGCAAACACGCCCATGGCGGTCAGGATCGGAGTGCCGTTGATGAGGGCCAGCCCTTCCTTGGCTTCCAGATGGATAATGGGAATGCCGGCTCTTTCCATGGCTTCCTTGCCGGGCATTACCGTGCCCTGGTATTCCGCATCACCCAGCCCCAGCATGGGCAGAACCATGTGGGCCAGAGGCGCCAAGTCACCGGAAGCCCCCAGGGAACCTTTTTCCGGAATGTAAGGATGGACACCTTTATTGATCATATCCACCAGGGTCTGCAGGGTGGACAGCCGGATGCCGGAATAGCCTTTCACCAGGGCGTTGGCCCGGATGGTCATGGCAGCCCGGGTCACTTCCCGGCTGAGAGGTTTCCCATAGCCGCAGGAATGGGTACGGATCAGGTTTTCCTGGAGCTGGGCACAGTCATCTTTGGAGATGTGGACCCGGCACAGGGAGCCGAACCCGGTGGTAACCCCGTAAACCACACGGTCACTGTTGACGATATCATCGATAAGAGCCCGGGAAGCCTTGATCCGGTCCACAGCATCAGGATCGAAGCTCAGCTTGGCATTGTACCGGCTGACGGCGATCAGCTGTTCCAGGGTCAGGTCATTCCCGTTCAGTACGACTTCTTTAATGGCTTTTACATCTTTCAGCATGTGATTTTCCTCCTTACAAGTGAATTCCATAGAAAGGGGCTGCCTGGCAGCCCCTGATTGTTATCCAGTCAGCCCAGGATCATGGCGCCGATCAGGCCGCCGATGAACAGGGTCACATCGAAGAAAATGAAGGTGGGTACGCAGGTATCCCAGATATGGTTGTGCTGTCCGTCCGCGTTAAGCCCCGAGGTGGGTCCCAAAGTGGAGTCGGAAGCAGGAGAACCGGCATCCCCCAGTGCTGCGGCGATCCCGATCAGCAGGATGATGGCGGGAATGCCAAAGCCCAGTTTCAGGCCCATGGGGATGTAGATGGAAGCCACCACAGGGATGGTCCCGAAGGAAGTGCCGATGCCCATGGTGATCAGCAGGCCCACGGCCAGCATCAGGAAGGCGCCGCTGAATTTGGTGTTGATTACAGCCGTGGTGGCCATAACCAGGGATTCCACAGAATGGGTTTCCCGGAGCACGTTGGCATAACCGGCAGCCACCAGCATAACGAAGGCGATGAAGCCCATCATCTTGACGCCGCCATCCACCATTTCATCCATCTTGTTCCATTTGATGGAACCAGTAACCAGCATCACCAGCAGGCCGCACATGGCGCCGATGGGCAGGGATTTGAAGTACAGCTGGGCCACAAAGGCGGCTACGGCACCGGCCAGGGCTTTCCAGCAGTCCGCGTTCATTTCCGTTTCCCCGGCTTTTTCATCCTGGCCCATAATGGGCAGGTCCTTGTATTCCCGGTCACGGCTGTAGAAAATGGTGGAAAGGATCAGGCCCACCAACATAGAGGCACCGCCGATCCACATAACGGAAGAAATGTCACTGATGGAAACCATTACGTTGTTGGCCACCATCTGATCCTTGATGATGGTCATGAACAGCAGCCCGAACCCTACAGGAAGGGATACGTACGGGGCTTTCAGTCCGAAGGTCAGTGCGCAGGCAACCGCTCTCCGGTCCAGTTTCATATGGTTCATTACCACCAGCAGAGGGGGAATCAGGATAGGGATGAATGCAATATGTACCGGGATCAGATTCTGGGAGAAGCAGGCCACGAAAGCGATCAGGAATACAAAGGCTGTTTTTTTCGTCCCTACCACCTTGGTGATTTTCCGTGCTGCAATGTCTGCCAGGCCGGACCGTCCGATGGCCACTGCCAGGGTCCCCAGCAGGATGTAGCTGAGAGCGGTTTCCGAGTTGCCGCCCATCCCGCCGATCAGGATGCTCACCGTTTTGTCAATGGCCAGGCCGCCGGTGGCTCCGGCTACAATGGCTGCCACCAGGATGGCGAACAGGACGTTCATCTTGAGCAGGCACAAGACGGACATGACAATTACGGAGACGACGATGGGGTTGGTTAAGATTTCCATACATTGATCACTCCTTTTCTATTCACTTTTCCGTTTGCGGGGATTCCTGCGCAATCCCCTTTGTCTTACGGATTTATTGTACTGTAAAAAAGTCAGAAGAATGTCAAATATTTTTCACTCGGGACACGATTTTGAATTTTCTTTTTATTGTATACAGTATACTTTGTCGTTTTTTATTCCAGTATTTCGCTAAAGCAGAAGACGTTTTATGGACAAAAAGAAGGTGCTGCAGGCAACGTGCAGCACCTTCTTTTTAGACCTTCTTTTTACACCAGCTTCTTCCCCATTCCTTCTTCCGCCCAACGAAGGATGCTTCCGTCGTGGATCTTTTCCTTCAGGAACTCGATATGGGGATACAGGTACATGTCCTCTTTCATTTCCGGCACTGTTTGGGCGATTTCCGCCAGCACCTGCCGGCTGGCGCTGCTCCGCCGGAGGCTTCCGTCCACAAAGGGCTGGGCCTCGTAGACGGACAGCAGCTCAATGGCCAGGATGTATTCCAGTTTCTCCGCCACTTTCAGGGATTTCAGGGACGCATTGTATCCCATGGCCACATAATCTTCCTGGTTCCCGCAGGTAGGCGTGTTGTCAATCACCGCAGGAGTACACAGAATCCGCATCTGGTTCAGCAGCCCCGCCTGGGTGTACTGGGGAATCATCACCCCAGAATTGAGCCCCGGATTCTGGATCAGGAACCAGGGGTACCCGGACAGATTTCCGTCAATGAGCCGGTTGTTCCGCCGTTCGGACATTTTGGCCATCATGGTGGCCGCCATACAGGACGAATCCATGGCGATCCCCACATAGGCGGAATCCGCATTGCAGGCGGAGATTACGTCCTCGTTCCCGGGCTCCGGCCACAGGATGGGATTGTCGCAGCAGGCATTCATTTCGATTTCCAGGGTTCTCCTGGCATCTTCCAGGGTTTTCCGGGCCGCCCCGTGGAGCTGGGGGATGCACCGGAGGGATAAAGCGTCCTGGACCCGTTTTCCCCGGGCGGCGGCGATCACCTGGGAATCTGCCAGCAGGTTCCGGACGTTTTCCGCCGCTTTGGCCTGGTCCGGATGGGGCCGGACGGCCATGACCCGGGGATCGAAGGCATTCATCACTCCCTGGAGAATCTCCAGGCTCATGGCCCCCACCACATCGGCGGTCCGGGCCGCCTGGAGCAGGTCATAAAGACCGATGGCTCCCAGGGCCGTGGGGGAAGTGGTCCCGGACACCAGGGCCAGCCCTTCCTTGGAAGCCAGGGTAAGGGGCTCCAGTCCCGCCTGTGCCAGGGCGTCCCGGCCTTCCAACAGTTTCCCCTGATACCAGGCTTTTCCCCGTCCGGTGATCACCAGGGCCATGTGGGCCTCCGGGCTCAGGTATCCTACACTGCCGTCCCCGGGAGCCCAGGGCGTGAGTCCCCGGTTCAGGAACTGCCGGATCTGTTCCAGCACTTCCAGACGGACCCCGCTGTATCCCTGGCCCAGATTCTGGAGCATCATCAAAAGGGTTCCCCGGACCGCTTCTTCCGGCAGAGGTTTCCCTACGGACACGGAATGGGACAGGATGATGTTCTCCTGGAGCCGGGCAGTTTCTTCCCTGCTGATGGCTTTGGTGCACAGGGCCCCGAAACCGGTGGTGACCCCGTACATGACTTTTTCTTCTTCCACCCATTTTTCCACCAGGCCCCGGGACCGGTTTACCCGTTCACAATACCCGGGAGAAAATTCCACCGGTGCATGGAACCGGGCCACGGCCATGAAATCTTCCAGATTGATTTTCGGTCCAAGGATAATTGTCTCAGCCATGGTGTCACTTCCCTTCCGGTGTCTCGATCAGGTCTTCACTGTCCACAATGTCCTTTTTGGTTTCTTTTTCCATAAAGAACACCTTCACTGCAGCTGCCACCTGAAGGATGAAAATGGCCAGCACCACAAAGCCGCCGCAGGCCGCCAGGAATTTCACCCCGTCGACTCCCTGTTCCCCGCCGCCGAAGGCCACCATGATGGCGGCAATGGCACCGATGGAGACCCCCCAGACCACTTTCTGCCAGAGAGCCGGTTCTTCATCATGACTGGCTCCTTTGGTGCACAGAGCTGCAATGGTGGTGGACATGGTGTCCGCAGTGGTGGAGAAAGCGGCGATCAGGGTAATGATGATCACCGGGATCAGCACGCCCCCAAAAGGAATGGCCTGGAGGAAGGTCCAGATCCCGGATACCGCGCCCCCGACCTTGATGGCCTGGACAATATCCACCCGGCCGTCCATCTGCCACTGGAGGGCTGTGCCGCCCCAGACGGAGAACCACACCAGACCGAACACTGCCGGCAGGATCCAGTTGATCAGCAGGAACTGTTTGATGGTGCGCCCGTAAGCGATCATGGCAAAGAAAATCCCCATGAGGGGTGCATAGGCGATCCAGATGGCCCAGTCATACATGGTCCACCAGGTGACCAGAGCTTTCCCTTCCGCCAGGTAGGGATCCAGGGCCCAGGTCCAGAACCGGTCCAGCCAGTAGCCCATCCCCACATTGGTGATGTTCAGGATGTACACGGTGGGCCCGATGATGATTAAAAGGATCAGCAGGGCATAGAAGATCTTGGTGGTCAGGTTGGCCAGCCATTTGATCCCTTTGTCGATGCCCATGACGGAGGCAACTGTAAAGGTGGCGGTGATGACGGCCGTCAGGATGAACCAGACCACCGGCCCCTGTTTGATTCCGTAGGCAGCCGTAAGCCCGGTGCCCACCAGAGCCAGCCCGGCACCCAGGGAAGCCGCCAGCCCCAGGGCGATGGCCAGCACCGACAGAGTGTCAATGGCTGCCCGCCAGAAGCCTTTGGTCACCCGTTCCCCGAAGAGAGGAGTCAGGGACGCGGCTACGGACAGTTCCTTCTTCCGGTTGTAATACATGTAGGCAATGATCACACCGCTTAGGGCATACATGGCATAAGGAATAAAAGTCCAGTTGTAGAAACACCGTGCCATGGCGAAGAAAGAGGCTTCCGGCGTAAAGGGAGCAATGCCCGTTTCCTTCAGTTCCCCGTAGATGCTGCCGTAATAGATCAACGGTTCATTGACCCCGTAGGTGATCAGCCCGGTGGCAATGCCTCCGGTCAGGGTCATGGCAAACCAGGCACCGAAGGAGAATTTGGCTTTGGCGTTGGGTCCGCCGAACCGGATCTTCCCCAGAGGAGAAAAGGCCAGCAGGGTGATCAGGATCAGGGTGCCCAGGGCCACCCACTGATACAGCCAGCCAAAGGTTTCCAGGGACCAGCCGAATATGGCCTGGGTCACCTTTGTCAGCCAGGCGTTGTTCACCACCCCCAGGATGGCGGCTCCGCCGATGATCAGGAAACAGGGGACGAAGACATCCCAGCGGATGCCCTTTTTGTCGGTTGTCTGCGCATTCATTGCAATCCCTCCCAGATTCTGCAGTTGTGGCTGCGTTTGTTGATTTCTGTCTTTTTATTATGCAAATTGGATACCAGTTCCTCTGTTTTCCGGAAAAATCTCCTATGTATACTGCATACTTTTTCTTCTCACCCTGTTTTATTTCATTTACAACAAATTTCTGCCTTTCTGAAGCAGATTTCTCTTGCCTTTGCCCTGGGAAACAGGCATAATGAAAAGAGAAATGCAAAATCATTCTGCATCTGCAAAATTTTTCTGCGCATAAAAGGAGGGCATGATGACATCTTATATCCATTTTCTGGAAAAAGCCCTGGACCTTTTGGATGAAGCAGTCTACATTTATTCTCCTCTGGGGAAAGCCATTTTCATGAACCGGAAGGCCCGGCAGATGATGGGTGTGCCGGAAAACAGTCCGTATCGGGGAGAAGCTCTGCTGTCCGTGGTCAATGTGACTTCAGAAGAAAGCACCACCCTGTCCTGCATCCGGGAACAGAAAGAGATCCGGAACCGGCTCTGCCGGTACAAAACCATGGACGGAAAGGAACACTACACTTTCAACACCGCCCATCCGGTCTTTGAGAACAGGACTTTGACGGCGGCCATCGACTTTGAAGAAGACGTGTTTCTCTTGGACAAACGGCGGCAGCTGCTGGAACAGCTCCAGAACCGGGCCCAGAACCTGGCCCTGGCTCAGGGACAGGAAAAGAAAAAGCGCAGCTATGACCTGGAGGATTTCATTGGAGAAGCTCCATCCGTGCAGGAACTGAAAAAGACGGTCCGAAAGGTGGCTCCCCAGGACAGCAACATCATGATCTACGGAGAGACGGGCACCGGCAAGGAAATCCTGGCTCAAAGCATCCACCAGCTGAGCCGCCGGAAAGACAAGCCCCTGGTGGTGTTCAACTGCGCCGCCGTTCCCGAAAGCCTCATTGAAAGCATCCTGTTCGGTACCGTAGCCGGGGCCTATACCGGTTCCACCAACCGGAAAGGTCTGCTGGAAACCGCCCATGAAGGGACCCTGTTCCTGGACGAACTGAATTCCATGAGTCCGGCCATGCAGGCCAAGCTTCTCCGGGTACTCCAGGAAGGTGTTTTCCGCCGGGTGGGAGAGACCCGGGAACGGGAAGTGGATGTGCGGGTGATCTCCACCTGCAACAAGGACCCCTTCCAGCTGGTCCGGGCCGGCCGGCTTCGGGAAGACCTGTTTTACCGGCTGGCCACCATGGTGCTCCAGATTCCCCCGCTCCGGGATCGGATCGATGATCTGGAAGCCCTGTGCCATTTCTACCTCCGCCGCTGCGCCAGCCGCTATGCCTATCCCCTTACCCATATTGCCCCCAAAGCCCTGTGGCAGCTGCAGCAGTACAGCTGGCCGGGAAATGTCCGGGAGCTGTTCCATGTACTGGACTATGCCATGAACCTGGCGGAAGGCAACGAGCTCACCGATGACCTGCTTCCGGACTTTATCCGTGCCCCCTGGACGGCCCCCTCCCTCAGGGAGACCAGCCGGAAGAGATCCGCCCTGCCCCGGTCCGGGCGCCAGGACCCGCCTCCGGATATGCCGGGCCGTACCCTGGCGGAAAAAATGGCCAGCTACGAAATGTACCTATTGGAGGAAACCCTCCGCCGGAACCAGGGGAACATTACCCGCAGCGCCAAAGAGCTGGGGATCCAGCGTCAAAATCTCCAGTACCGGATCAGGAAATACGGGATCGAGGTGTAAAAAAGGGGGGTGTTGCACGTTTCGTGCAATACCCCCTTAGCTGTAGAGCCGCATAGCGGCTCAAGTCTGGAGTCGGAA
>ENA-OOWV01002186-OOWV01002186.1-human-gut-metagenome-genome-assembly--contig:-NODE-2186-length-11154-cov-2.495630_pt1 | contig 11154 bp, 9 predicted proteins | sample MGYA00241584_ERZ501337 | MGnify/ENA primary metagenome ERZ501337 (study PRJEB25962, sample SAMEA2042744) | human gut metagenome | biome: human gut; feature: human-associated habitat; material: faeces... | reverse complement strand
GTTCCTTATGGCTCCCATGGCGGGCGTGACCGACCCTGCCTACCGCATCATGTGCCGCCGCCGCGGTGCCAACCTTGCCTACAGCGAGATGGTGAGCGTGGCGGGCCTTGCCTATGCCAGCAACAAGACCTGGCGCCTGGTGCTACCGGCCGACGAGGAGCAGCAGATTTGCGTGCAGCTCTTTGGCTCCAAGCCCGATCAGTTTGCGAGCGCCGTCGCCGCCGTCGAGGAGCGTGTGGGCGATCGCCTGTCGCTCATCGATATCAACATGGCCTGTCCTGCCCGAAAGGTTGTCACCAAGGGCGAGGGCTCAGCCCTTATGCGCAAGCCCGATTTGGCCGAGAAGATCGTCGAGGCGGCGGTGGGCGCGGCGCATGTGCCCGTGACCGTAAAGATCCGCAAGGGCTCTTATGCCGAGGACCGTAATGCCGCGACGTTTGCCCAGATGCTCGAAGGCGCCGGTGCCGCCGCAGTCGCCGTGCATGGTCGTTGCGCTACGCAACTCTACACGGGCCAGGCCGATTGGTCGGTTGTCGATGAGGTCGCAGATGCCGTCGAGATTCCCGTGATCGGTTCGGGCGATGTGTTCTCGGCCGAGGATGCCGCGGAGCATCTGCAAGGCTCGGGTGCCAGCGCGGTGTTTATCGCGCGCGGCATCTACGGCAATCCGTGGGTGTTCGGCGATGCTCGCGCCCTTGCGCTCGATGGCACGCCGGTGCCGGCGCGCAGTTCCGTCGAGCGCCTGGACGCCCTGCGTGAGCACCTAACGCTGACGCATGAGCTCCTGCCGCTCATGTCGCGTGCACGTACGTACGCAAGCTGGTACTTAAAAGGCATGCCCCATGCTGCCGCTTGGCGTGCCCATGTGGTGCGCTGTTCCACATACGAGGAGTTTATGGCGCTGGTCGATGAGATCGAGCGCGATGTGGTGGCCTGCGAGGCCGCACTTGCCGCCGGCGAATCGGTGCCCCCTCATCCGCTGGAGGCTTAAGGGTGGCCGTTACCGCGCTGTACGTGCACGTGCCGTTTTGCGCCCAAAAGTGCCGGTACTGCGACTTTGACTCGCGCAGTTTTGCTCCGTGCGACCTGAGCGCTGCGCTCGATGTCTATTTTGAGCAGTTGTACGCGCGCCTCGATGCTTTTGGCAAGGCTGGGGCCCTCGACCAGATCCGCACCGTCTATGTTGGCGGCGGTACGCCGTCGCTGGCGGGGGAGCGCCTGGTGGAGCTGGCGCGGCGTATTCGTGCGTGGTGCGCCCCCGTTGAGTTTACCTGCGAGGCCAATCCCGAGTCGCTGACCGCCGATCTTGCCACTGCACTTGCCAAGGTTGGTGTCACACGCGTCTCTTTGGGCGTGCAAACGCTCGATAATGCCGAACTTACTGCCATCGGCCGTATTCACGATGCCGATCGGGCGCTCGCTGCCATCTCGACGGTCAAGAACGCTGGGCTTGACGTGTCGTGCGACCTTATGTGCGGACTTCCCGGGCAGACCGCAGTGAGTTGGAAGCGCACGCTCGATGGCGTGCTGGCGGCGGCTCCGCATCATGTGTCGGTCTACCCGCTCACGCTTGAGGAGGGGACGCCCCTTTATCGCATGGCGTGTCGCGACGAGTCGCTCGAGCCCGACGAAGATTTTCAGGCTTCGTGCATGGACGCGGCGCGTGAGCGTCTGGGTGCTGCCGGCTATCACCCGTATGAGGTTGCAAGCTACGCGCTCGACGGCCATGAGTGCGCCCACAACATTGCCTATTGGACTGGACAGGGCTATCTGGGCTTGGGTCGCTCTGCCGCCGGTATGCTCGACGCCGAGGATTTCGATCGCCTGGCCGGGTTGTTTCCCGACGTGCCTGCTCGCGGCGATGCGTATCGCGTGCGCTTGGTGCAACGCGACGATGCCGCGATGACGTTTGATGCCGAGTATCTGTCGCAGCGCGAGGCTGCGGCCGAGGATTTGATGCTCGCCTGCCGCACGACGCGTGGCATTGGGTCCGATCTGTTGGTTCGCTCGGCAAGCGTGATCGCTGCAGACGAGCTGGCGGCGGCCTGTGACCGTGCGCTCGAGTTGGGCCTTGCCACTTGGGTGCCCGACCATGTCGAGGGGCATGTGGGGTACGTCGCCTCGAAAGACGTTATCGCAGGTCGTGCCCACGCCCGTTTAGCGCCCACCCACTTGGGCTGGCTCGATGGAAATGTGCTGTTCGAGCTGTTTTGGGGTCTAGCTTAGGCCGCTCGGGTAGAATTACCGCAATATATACGCTGCTGTGAGCAGGAGGTTGCCGCGCATGGCGACGATGAACGAAAAAGATTACTACGAGATTTTGGGTGTCTCCAAGGACGCCACCTCGCGTGATATACAGAAGGCCTTCCAGCAAAAGGCCCGCAAGCTCCATCCGGACGTCAACAAAGAACCTGATGCCGAGGAAAAGTTTAAAGAGGTTTCCGAGGCCTACGCCGTGCTTTCGGACGAGCAGAAGCGAGCGCGCTACGACGCCATGCGCTCGGGCAACCCCTTCGCCGGCGCTCCTACGGCTTCGCCCTATGGCGGCGGCTACGCCGGCAGCGCAGGCTATGGCAATCCCTTTGAGGGCGGCTTTCCCTTTGGTGGCGCCTGGGGCCAGCCGCGTCGCGGGCAGGCTGCCTATAATCCCGAGAACGGCGCCAACGTGGTCGTCGATATCAAGCTCGACGCCAAGGAGGCCAAGGGCGGTGCCCGCAAGACCGTCCGCTATACGCGCTTCGATACCTGTGGCCACTGTGGCGGCTCGGGTTCTGTTTCGTCCGAGCATGCACATACCTGTCCGAGCTGCGGTGGTCGCGGCCACATCGATGTCGACCTGTCCTTTCTGTTCGGTGCCGGCACGTTTCAGTCGGTCTGCCCCGAGTGCGGCGGTTCCGGTAAGGTCGTCGCCGACCCCTGCCCCGATTGCGGCGGCAGCGGGCGTGTCCGTGTGACCTCCGAGCAGACGATTGAGTTTCCTGCCGGTACGCACGATGGCGACGAGGTCCGTATTGGCGGTATGGGCCACGCCGGCACCAACGGTGCCTCGGGTGGCGATTTGGTCGGTCGCGCCCATGTTGAGGCCGAGCGTCTGGAAGGCAAGGCTCGTACCGGTTTTTACCTGATGGGCATCGTGGCGCCATTTTTGGTGCTGTCGGCCATCTCGGGTGTGTTCTCGGCCTTTGCCGTGATGTGTTTTATTCCGTTTGCCATGGGCCTGTTCATGGTGCTTTCGGATGGGGTACTTCACCGTAGCCTGCTGTGGTGGAAGCGCGGCGCGATGCAGTTTGCCAATGGTTTTGCCAACGGATTTATGTTTGCGCTCGTGTCGGTTTGGTTTGCGAGCTGCTCGCAGCGTGCCATGCTTTCGCCTTACGGAATGCAATAACATCTAGCCCTCTGTTTGCGGCCGGCCCAGCTTGGGTATAGGACGCACTGTGACATTAATGAAAGTCGGAAGGATTCGGTCGTGTCGGAAAATAGGGATTACTACGAGGTACTTGGCGTCGACAAGGATGCCGACGCGCGGACGATTAAGCGCGCGTTTCTAAAGAAGGCCCGTACCGTACACCCGGACGTTTCGGACGACCCCGAGGCCGAGGCCAAGTTCAAAGAGCTCAACGAGGCTTATTCCGTTCTTTCCGACGAGCAGAAGCGTGCTAACTACGACCGTTACGGCACCGCGGACGGCCCTGGCGGCTCGGGCTACGTCGATATCAACGATATCTTTGGCGGCATGGGCATGGATGACCTCTTCTCGTCGTTCTTTGGCGGCGGTGCCGGCGGTGGCGCCCGAAATCGCCGCGAGCGTCGTCGCGGCCGCGATATGGCCATCTCCCTTTCGGTGACCCTTGAGGAGGCGGCGCTCGGTTGCAAAAAGACGATCAGCTATGACCGCCTTGCCCCCTGCGAGGATTGCAACGGCACCGGCAGGGCCGAGGGTGCACAGGAAAAGCAGTGCAGCCGCTGCCACGGCACGGGCTATGTCACGACGGTCCAGCGCTCGTTCCTGGGCCAGGTTCAGTCCTCTTCGCCTTGTCCCGACTGCCATGGCGAAGGCACGGTCATCGACCATCCCTGCGAGACCTGCGACGGTCAGGGCCGCACGCCTTCGCACGAAAAGATCGACATTGATATTCCCGCCGGCGTTTCGACCGGTCGCCAGCTGCGCGTGAGTGGCTTTGGCGAGGCTGGTCTTCGTGGCGAGCCCTCGGGCGACCTGATCGTCAACGTGCGCGTCGCCGACCACGAGCGTTTTAAGCGCAACGGCGACGACCTGTACCTCGTGAGCGATATCTCGATTGCGCAGGCCGCGCTCGGTTGCGAGATCGAGGTCGAGGGCATTATGCCCGACGAGGTCGTCAAGCTGTGCGTCCCCGCCGGCGCACAGTACGGTGACACCGTGAGCGTCAACAATTACGGCATGCCGCGTATCGGCGGTGGCGGTTCGCGCGGTCGTCTGATCGTGCAGCTGCGCGTAGTCGTCCCCACCAATCTCTCCAACAAGCAGCGCGAGCTGCTTCGCGCCTTTGCCGACGAGATGGGCGATGACGTCGCATCCGGTAAGAAGTCGGTGACCGACCGTATCAAGAGTGCCCTCGACGACATCCTCGATTAAGGAGCCCGCGTGCTCGCACCTCATATCTCTGTCGTCAACCTCGGCTGCCGTGTCAACCGGGTTGAGTCCGACCGTATCACTGCCGATCTTATGCGCCTGGGCTTTGCGATGGTGGAGCCTCAGGATGCCGAGCTGATCGTCATTAACACCTGTGCCGTTACGGGCGAGGCCGAGGCCAAGACCCGTAAGGCCGTTCGCCATGCACTGGCCTATCCAAACGAGCCCTATGTGGTCGTGACCGGATGCGTGGTCAATTTGCACCCCGAGGAGCTTCTGGAGCTTTCGGACCGCGTGATCGCCGAGCCGTCCAAGATCGATGTCGCCGAACGCGTCTGCGAGGTGCTGGGCGTTGAGTCCGATGACGTTCCCGCCTGCAGCGACGGCGAGGTGGTCGACGCACTCGGTCGCTCGCGTCTGGGTGTGAAGATCCAGGACGGCTGCAACCATCGTTGCACCTATTGCATTGTGTGGAAGGCTCGCGGCCCCGAGCGCTCCGTGCCGGTCAAGTCCGTGCTCGAGCAAGTTCGCGAGGCACAGGAGGCCGGCGTGCCCGAGGTGGTGCTGACGGGTGTGAACCTGGGCGCCTACGACGGCAAGAGCGCGACTGACGAACACGTCGAGATCGATGAGCTGCTCGAGGCGATCATGGAGCGCACGTCTATTCCGCATGTGCGCATTTCCTCGGTCGAGCCCATGGATATCTCCGAGTCCCTGCTTAAGGTCATGGCGCGCTATCCGCAGCGCATCGCTCCGTTTTTGCACCTGCCCGTGCAGTCCGGCTGCACAAGGACACTGCATCGCATGGGCCGTCCCTATAGCGCCGAGGCCTTTGAGGAGACGGTGCGCATGATTCGCGCCAACTTGCCCCAGGCGTCGCTTTCGTGCGACGTCATCGTCGGTTTTCCCGGCGAGACGGACGAGGAGTTTGAGGAGTCGCTGGCGCTGTGCCGCCGCGTGGGCTTTTCGCGTATGCACGTGTTCCGCTACAGCAAGCGTCCCGGTACCCTTGCTGCCGATATGCCCGACCAGGTGCCGCCCGAGGTTATGGCCGAGCGCAGCCGTCGTATGCGAGCCGCGGCGCAGGAGCTTGCCATTGCCGACGCTCGCCGTCGCGTGGGCACCGTCGAGCGTGCCGTGCTCGAGTATGGCGACAACCTGACGCTCGGTTCGTTCCATCATGCCCGTCTTGACGATACCTGTGGACTCACAGCCCCGTGCCTGCTCGATGTTGCTATCATCGGAGTCGATGATTCCGGCTTGGTCCATGCACGCAGGGAGGTCCATGGAAGCCTCGAAGATTAGACTTACCGTTCCCGAAGGTATTGACCCCTCGCGCGTTTTGGGTGCCGGCGACGGCGTCCTTCGTGCGCTCGAGAGTTTGGTTCGCGCCCACGTGGTCGCCCGTGGCGATAGTATCGCCGTGAGCGGTGACCCGGACGAGGTCGAGCTCGTGGCACGCTTTTTCGAGCATGCTTTTCGCGAGGCGGCCGCCGGACGCACGCTGTCTTCCGACGATGTCTCTCGCTGCCTGGCCGTCTTGCGCGACGGTGAGCACGAGGCTACGTCGCTTCGCGATGATGTGCTGCTTTCGTATCGCGGTCGTGCCATTCGCCCCAAGACGCTCGGCCAAAAGCGCTATGTGGATGCCATCCGCTCGCATACCATCACGTTTGGCCTGGGTCCCGCCGGTACCGGTAAGACCTATCTGGCCATGGCGCTCGCCGTTGCCGCGCTCAAGCGTCACGAGGTGGGCCGTCTGATCTTGACGCGTCCGGTTGTCGAGGCGGGGGAGAACCTGGGCTTTTTGCCCGGTACCCTTGAGGAAAAGATCGATCCCTACATGCGTCCGCTCTACGACGCCCTTTTTGACATGATGGATCGCGAGCGCACCGATGAGCTTATGGAGCGCGGCGTGATCGAGATCGCCCCGCTTGCCTACATGCGCGGCCGCACGCTGAGCGATGCCTTCGTGGTGCTCGACGAGGCCCAAAATACCACGCCCGAGCAGATGAAGATGTTCCTGACGCGCCTGGGCTTTAACTCCAAGTTTGTGATTACCGGCGACCTGAGTCAGCGCGACCTGGTTGGTCGTCGCGGCGGTCTTGCTGACGTTGAGCAGATTTTGGGCCGTGTCGACGATGTCGCATTTTCGCACCTCGAGCGTGCCGACGTGGTGCGCCATGCCTTGGTGGGACGTATCGTCGAGGCATACGATACTTATGATGATGTGCGCGAGAAACGCGCACGTGACCGGAAGGAGTCCCGTTGAGTGTATTGATCAGCAACGATGCCGAGCTCGATACGCTGCTCGACGCGCAGGAGGTGGAGCACATCTGCGAGGTTGTGCTTGCCGCCGAGAGCGTTGAGCGTGAAGTCGAGATTTCCCTTTCGTATGTCGACGAGGACGAGATGCACGAGCTCAACCACGAGTGGCGCGGCATCGACCGCACCACCGATGTGCTCTCGTTTGAATGCGACTCGGCCTTTGACGATGACATTCCCGCCGATGAGACGCTCGAGCTCGGCGATATCATCTTGGCCCCGGAGGTCATTGCCCGTCAGGCCCCCGGTTTTGGCAATAGCCCCGCTGACGAGTGCCGTCTGATGCTCGTTCACGGCATGCTGCACCTGCTGGGCTATGACCATATTGATGACGACGAGGCCGAGGTCATGGAGGCCCGCGAGGACGCCATCCTGCGCGATCTGGCGCTCGAGCGCGGCGAGGACCCCAAGCTAGTCCATGTCGGCCCCATCACCAACCACGCCCACGACTAGGAGCCGTCTATGATTCCCGGATCTAACAAGGACCATCCGTCCTTCTTAAAGTCGTTCTCCTATGCCATGGAGGGCTTCGTTACCGCCGTCAAGACCGAGCGCAACATTAAGGTCATGCTCGTGGCGGGCGTGTGCACCGTCATTGCCGGCTGTATCGTGGGCCTCGACATTGCCGAGTGGGCCACGATTATCATCTGTTGTGGCCTGGTGATTCACGGCGAGCTGTGCAATACCGCCATGGAGGCGATTGTCGACCTCGCGACCCAGGAGCTGCATCCACTGGCCAAGCGCGCGAAGGACATCGCCGCCGCCTCTGTATACATTCTTTCCATCACCGCCGCGATTGTGGGCGTGCTGGTATTTGCCCACGCGCTCGGCTTTATTTAGAAAGGGATTCCCATGTCCGACAATATGCAGCCTACCGATGAGATCCTGGACGACGAGACTTTGGACGCGGTGGATACCGAGGGGCTCGAGGGTGTCGAGGAGTTCGATCCGTTTGAGGGCATGAGCGATGAGGAGCTCGACGCCCTGTGCGACGAGGACGACAACCTCGCGGGCTTTGGCGACGTTGAGCCTGGTTTTCGCAGCGGCTTCGTGGCCCTGGTCGGACGCCCCAACGCCGGCAAGTCCACGCTGCTTAATGCCTGCTATGGCAAGAAGGTCGCCATCACCTCACCGGTGGCCCAGACGACCCGCCGCCGCATGCGCGCCGTCGTCAACCGTCCCGGCTACCAGCTGGTCTTTGTCGATACCCCGGGTATTCATAAGCCCAAGGACGGTCTGGGATCCGAGCTCAACAAGAGCGCGTTGTTCGAGCTGAACGATGTCGATGTCGTCGCGTTTTTGATTGATGCCACCAAGCCGATTGGCAGGGGAGACGCTTGGGTTGCCGAGCGCGTCAGATGCGCCCGTTGCAAGAAGGTCCTGGTGCTCACCAAGGCCGATGAGGCCGATCCCGCACAGGTTATGGAACAGCTCAAGGCCGCCCACGAGCTCATGGAGTATGACGACGAGATCGTTACGTCGTCGGTCAAGAACTTCAACGTCGATGCCTTCATCGAGACCGTTGCGCACTTTTTGCCCGAGGGTCCGCGTTGGTTCCCCGAGGACATGGGTACCGACGCTTCCGATGAGACGCTCGTTGCCGAGTTTGTGCGCGAGAAGGTCTTGCGCCGCACCCGTGATGAGATCCCGCACTCCGTTGGCGTGATCTGCGATGCGCTCGAGCAGACCAAGAAGGTACTGCGCGTGCACGCCACCATTTACGTCGAGCGCGAGGGCCAAAAGGGCATCATCATCGGCAAGGGCGGCGAGATGATCAAGCATATCGGTATCGATGCCCGTCGCGATCTTGAGCGCATCTTTGGCACGCAGGTCTTTTTGGAGCTGGACGTGAAGGTCAAGGCCGGCTGGCGTGACGACGAGGCCCAGATTCGCCGCTTTGGGTATAGCGCCGAGGACTAAGGGCGCGCAGCGACCATGGCAGGCTCACGGACATATCGCACAAAGGTACTCGTCCTCGATAAGACCAAGCTCAAGGAGACCGATCTGATCTTGACGATGCTTGATGAGCGAGGTCGGCAGGTTCGTGCCGTGGCAAAGGGTGCCCGTAAACCCGGTGGGCGCCTGGCTGCGCGCTGTGAGCTGTTCTGTACCGTCGACATGCTGCTCGCGCATGGGCGGTCGCTCGACGTGGTTTCCCAGGCCGAGCTTATGGAAGCGCCGCTCGGCGCTGCGCCCGATTACGAGACGACCTGCGCCGCAAGCGCGATCGCCGAGGTCGCGCGCGTGTGCTCGTTCGAGGACGCCGAGGACCCGTTTACCTTTGCCATAACGCAGCGAGCGCTTGTCCTGGTGGGCAGCGGGCTCGACACAGCGCATATGGATCTGCTCGTGGCGGCCTTTGTCTTTAAGCTGCTGTCGCACGTTGGCTACCGACCCGATTTTTCGGCCTGCGTGCTGTGCGGAGACCCCATGCTGTCGTATTTTTCGCCCCAGGCCGGCGGGCTCATGTGCGGCTCGTGCGCGTCGAGCGTTCCGGGTGCCGAGTTGGTGTCGACCGGTGAGGTCGCATGGCTGCGCGCCCTCATGTCCATGACCTTCGATGCGCTCATGGCCGAGCGAATCGACCCGCATACGGCGGCATTCTTGCTCGGGCTTTCGCATGTTTGGGCCGCCACGCACACCGATCAGCGCCTCCGTGCGATGGAATTCATGTTGGGTCGGTGATGATGCGCAGGGGCGGGCTGCTTGTGGTAACATATCGGCCTGTTAGTACCTCGACCTTGGTTGCTCGCTCCACCGGCGGCTTCCCAGTCCGAGGCGAATCGAGTCGCCCGATGGCGACGCAAAACGAAAGGTGAAACAATGACTGTTTCCAAAGAGCGCAAGGCGGAGCTGACTGCCCAGTTCGGTAACACCCCGGTCGACACCGGCAACCCCAAGGTTCAGGTCGCCATCCTGTCCGAGCGCATCAAGGAGCTGACCGAGCACATGAAGTCCCACCAGAAGGACTTCCACACCCGTCGTGGCCTGCTCATGCTCGTCGGTCGTCGTCGTCGTCTTCTCTCCTACATCAAGAAGAACGACATCGTCGAGTACCGTGAGCTCATCAAGGCTCTGGGCATTCGCGACAATATTCAGTAGCGAACTTGTACATGCTAAGAGCGTCCTGCATGCGGGACGCTCTTTTTGTGTAAGGGCGTGAACAATCACGCTCTGAAGCGTGGCGGGGGCAGGGGGCCCGCGTCACATGAGAAGCCCGCAGGCAAGGGGCCTGTGGGGTAAAGGAGAACAATGACACTCGTATCCAAGACCTTTGAGCTGTACGGCAAAACCTACACCTTTGAGTCCGGCGAGCTTGCCAAGCAGGCCACTGGCGCCTGTCTGGTCAAGCAGGGCGACACCACGATGCTCGACACCGTGGTCGTCTCCAAGGAGCGCAAGAACTATGACTTCTTCCCGCTGACCGTCGACTTCAACGAGAAGATGTACGCTGCCGGCCGCATCCCGGGTGGCTACCTCAAGCGTGAGGGCCGTCCCAGCGAGAAGGCCACGCTCACCGCGCGCATGATCGACCGTCCGATTCGCCCGAGCTTCCCGGACGGCTTCCGCAACGAGGTACACATTGTCGCTACCTCGCTCGTCGCCGACCAGGTCAACCCCTTCGACGTCATCAACGTCATGGGTGCCTCCCTGGCCATGACGCTCGGCGGCGTGCCCTTCGAGGGCCCGCTTGCCTGCGTGCGCATCGGCCGTAACGTGGAGACCGGCGAGTTTATCGTCAACCCCACCTACGAGGAGCGCGAGAACTCCGATCTGGACCTGGAGCTGGGCGGATCCGCCGACTTCATCTCGATGGTCGAGGCCGGCGCCGAGGAGATCTCCGAGGACGACATGCTCGCCGCCATGAAGTTTGGCCAGGAGGCCCTTGCTGCTTTCTGCCAGGCTCAGGACGAGTTCGTCGCCGAGTGGGAGCAGGTTAACGGCCCCATCGTCAAGAAGGAGTACCCGCTCGACCAGCCCGTCGAGGAGGTCCAGGAGCGCATCTTCGCCCACTACGACGAGATGGCTGCCGCCCTTCGCGACGCCGACAAGCTCTCCCGTATCGGTAAGGTCGAGGCTCTGAAGGAGTCCATCCGCGCCGAGTTCACCGAGGAGGAGCAGGCCGCTTGGGAGCGCGAGATCCCCGTGGTGCTCAAGAAGCTCGAGAAGAAGGCCATGCGCACCATGGTCGTCGAGACGGGCGAGCGCGTGGA
>ENA-OOWV01002171-OOWV01002171.1-human-gut-metagenome-genome-assembly--contig:-NODE-2171-length-11236-cov-5.546463_pt1 | contig 11236 bp, 13 predicted proteins | sample MGYA00241584_ERZ501337 | MGnify/ENA primary metagenome ERZ501337 (study PRJEB25962, sample SAMEA2042744) | human gut metagenome | biome: human gut; feature: human-associated habitat; material: faeces... | reverse complement strand
GAAGAGCGCCTGCAGCACCAGAAGAGCATGCATGAATATTATCAGAGCCAGATCGCACTGCAGCGTGCCATGCAGCGTCTGCAGGCTGCATCCAAGTACAAGCGCTGAGACCTGAACCCGCAAAAACACCCGCTTTTCTGGGGAATTTTCCCCGGAGAACGGGTGCTTTTTGTTGTGCGGGGCCGGAGGCCTTGACAGAAAGCACTCGATATGATATGATTTTGATATCACAAAGAAACGCTTCCGACCCTGATAAGGAGGGACTTGTTATGGAAGAGAAAATTTTGAATACCCGCAAAAACGGCATGGCGGTACTGCTGCTGACCCTGTTGGGCTATGTGGCATCCATTGTCCTGTTCATTTACAGCATCACCCTGCTGGATGCAGACCGGATGCTTCTGGGCTTGCCGCTGCTGATCTTGTCCATCGGGTATTGGATCGCAGGCATCTTCCTGTTCTGCGGCCTGAAGGTGCTCAAGCCGCAGGAAGCGCTGGTGCTCACCCTGTTCGGTGATTACATTGGTACCCTGAAGGGACAGGGCTTTTACTGGGTGAACCCCTTCTGCACCGCTGTCAACCCTGCCGCCGGTACCCGCCTGAGCCAGAGCGGTGACGTGAGCAGCAAAGAAAACGGCATGGCTGCCATGTTTGGCCAGAGCGGCCAGAATGCCCAGGTCAGTGCCGAATCCATGAGCAGAAAGATCTCCCTGAAAATGATGACCCTGAACAACTCCCGGCAGAAGATCAACGACTGCCTGGGCAACCCGGTGGAGATCGGCATTGCAGTCATCTGGCGGGTCACCGACACCGCCAAGGCCGTGTTCAACGTAGACAACTACAAGGAGTATCTCTCCCTGCAGTGCGACAGTGCCCTGCGGAACGTGGTGCGGGTGTACCCCTACGATGTGGCCCCCAATGTGGACACCACCGGCGACGGTGTGGCCGATGAGGGCAGCCTGCGCGGCTCCTCCGAGGTGGTGGCGGCCCGCATCCGCGACGAGATCCAGAAAAACGTGGCCGAGGCCGGCATCGAGGTGGTGGAAGCCCGCATCACCTACCTGGCCTACGCGCCGGAGATCGCAGCGGTCATGCTGCAGCGGCAGCAGGCCAGTGCCATCATCGACGCCCGCAAGATGATCGTGGACGGTGCCGTGGGCATGGTGGAAATGGCACTGGACCGTCTGAACGAAAACAAGGTGGTAGAGCTGGATGACGAGCGCAAGGCAGCCATGGTGTCCAACCTGCTGGTGGTGTTGTGCGGCAACCGCGACGCCCAGCCCATCGTGAACAGCGGCAGCCTGTACTGATGGCCGAGCCCAAAAAGCAGGTACCCCTGCGCCTGAACGCCAAACTCTACGATGCCCTTGCTGCCTGGGCAGAGGATGATTTCCGCTCGGTGAACGGACAGATCGAATATCTGCTCACCGAGTGTGTGCGCCAGCGCAAGAAGAACGGGAAATATGTTTCAGATCAGATCGACGTACCGCCGGAACTGGACCTGAAATAAAACAGACGAACCAGCCCCGGCTGTGGAAGGTAGTTTTCCATAGCCGGGGCCGGTTGCGTTTATGTGACAGAAAAACATAAAAAAACAGGAAAGATGAAATAAAATCTATTGACAGTTGCGGAAGTGTGACGCATAATAAATAAATGAGGTGCTCTAGAATCCCAGAGCGTTTCGGACCAAAGCAAGGAGCAGCGATCCCGTTGAAGAAACAAGAACAAAAAAACAAGACGGTTTTTCATGCTGTAGCAGCATTGCTGGCCGTTCTGGCGGTCGTGCTGGTACTGTACGGCGGGGGCCGCTGGCTGGAGAAACGGGCAGAAAAGCCGGAGACCCGCACCCAGCTGCCCCAGGCCGACCAGGAGACTGTGGAAGTGGACGGCGTGACCTACCGCAAAAAAAGCCGCCTGACCACGATCCTGGTCATGGGCGTGGACCACGACACCCAGGACAGCTACGAGTACCGCAAGGCCGGCCAGGCCGACTTTCTGCGGTTGGTGGTACTGGATGACGCGGACAAGACGGTGCAGCAGCTGCAGATCGACCGCGATACCATGACCTCCGTGACGGTGTTGGGCTTGTTGGGGGACCGCTACGAGCCGGTGACCGAGCAGATCTGCCTGGGCTATGCCTTTGGCGATGGCCGTCAGACCAGCTGTGAGGTTACCGTAGAAGCGGTGGAAAACCTGCTGGGCGGACAGACCATCGACCAGTATCTGGCCATGGGGCTGGACGGCATTTCCACCCTGAACGATCTGGCAGGCGGTGTGACCGTGACGCTGGAGGATGATTTCTCCGCCATCGACCCGGCTATGACCAAGGGTGCGACCCTCACGCTGCAGGGCGAGCAGGCCGAGACCTATGTCCGCTCCCGCCGCAGTGTCGGTGTAGGCACCAACGAGGCCCGCATGGCGCGGCAGGAAAGCTACATCCGACAGCTGTCGGTGCAGCTGGATGAAAAACTGCAGAAGGATCAGAACTTTGCCGTGGACGCCTACGACGCCCTGCAGCCCTACCTGACCACCAGCATGGCCAAAGGTCAGCTGGTGAACGAGGCCTGGGCGGCAAAGGACTACACCCGGCTGGACACCATCAAACCGGATGGCACCTATCAGGTCGGGGAGGATGGCTTCATGGAGTTTTACCCGGAGGCTGCCAGCCTGCAGCAGGCGGTGCTGCAGCTGTTTTACGAAAAAGTTGAATAAGCGTGCCCAAGACACGTTTAGGATAAAGACGCTCTCAAAGCCGAGAGAACTGGTCTGAAAGGGGTATATTTTTATGAAAATGAAAAAGATCGTTTGCGCCATGGTCTCCGCAGCTCTGCTGGTGAGCATGGCTGCCGCTACCGCTTTTGCTGTGGAGTCTGTGCCCAGCAAGACTGGCACCGATGCCGATGCAGGCAAGACCGACGTTTCCGTTTCCGGTTCTGTCGGCAGCGAGGGCCTGAAGGTGGAGGTCAAGACCACGGAGGACTCCAGTAAGGAAGAGACCCAGCTGAAGGGCGAGGGCGTGGAGCAGTACCTGACCACTAAGGCTGTGGATGCAGCTGCGAAGATCCTGGGCAGTGAGAAGGACGCCGTGACCGTCAGCGAGATCAAGGAGATCAAGGTCTCCGGCTACAAGACCCACATGGGCAAGATCACCGTCAAGGTCCCCATGGCAGCTCTGCCGGAGAGCGGCACCACCGTTGCCGTGATCATCCGCATCAAGACCCCCAACGGCAACATCGTCAACCTGCCCCTGGCCGGTGTGGTCGTGGAGGAGACCGTTGTGGTGAACGGCGTGGCCCGTAAGGTCCGTAAGGTCCAGCTGGAGCTGGATGCCACCACCATGACCAACCTGCAGGCAGGCAAGGCCTACATTGCAGCTGTGACCAGGAAGTAAAAACAGAACGACTTTGTCCTGCGGCGCTCTCTTCCGAAAAAGAGAACGCCGCATTTTTCACGGAGAAAGCCAAGGGATTTTAAAGGAGCAACGAAGTGCAGCGAGATACTTTAACGCAGGAACCTTATCGTTCCGAGGTGCGGCCGCAGCAGGAAGAAGATACCATTGATCTTCTGGAACTGTTCATGGGTCTGCTGGCCCATTGGACGCTCATTGCAGCCACGGCTGTGGTGGGTGCCGCCGCAGCAGGAGCGGTGCTGGCAGCACTCTATACCTTTTTGCTGGTGACCCCCCTCTACAAGGCCACCTCTACCATCTATGTGGTCAGCCGCAACGACTCGGTGCTGAACCTGTCGGATATTCAGATCGGCAGTGCCCTGACCAGCGATTACATCAAGGTCTTTGAGATGTGGGAGGTGCACGAAAAGGTCATCAGTGCACTGGATCTGGACTATACCTATACCCAGATGGACAACATGCTCAGCGTGACCAATGCCAACGACACCCGTATGCTGGACATTACGGTGACCGATGCAGACCCCGAAGAGGCTGCAGCCATTGCCAATAAGTATGCTGAGGTGGGCGCAAGCTACATTGCGGAGAAGATGAAGACCGACGAGCCCACCATCATGTCCTCGGCCCGGGTACCGGCCAACCCCTTCAGCCCCAGCAAGTCCAAGAACATCCTGCTGGGCTTCCTGGCAGGCTTTGTGCTGTCCTGCGGTGTGGTGGTGCTGCGAGTGCTGCTGGACGATACCTATAAATCCGCTGAGGAGATCCGCAAGTACACCGGCATGGTGGTGCTGGCCTCTGTGCCCCTGGTGGGTGGCACCGAGCCCAAAAAGGGCAGCAACTTCCAGCGCCGCATGAAGCGCCTGAGCAAAGATATTCGCCGCCGTGTGGGCGGTACCGGGAGGAAGGCATGAAACAGCTGAAGATCACAAAATTTCCGGAACTGGACTATGCAGGCAGCGAGGCCTTCAATACCCTGAGCACCAACCTGTCCTTTGCAGGTGAAACGGTCAAAAAGATCATGATCACCAGCTGCCACGCTTCGGAAGGCAAAAGCTACCTGTCCATGAACCTGATGCGGACCCTGGCCCAGCGTGGCATGAAGGTGGCCCTGGTGGACGCCGACCTGCGCCGCAGCGTGGTAAACGCCCAGTACGGCCTGCAGTTTGAGGACGGCCGCAACGACGACAAGGGTCTTTCCCACTTTTTGGCCGGCATGGTGGGCATGGAGGAGGTCATCTACCAGACCGACATCCCCGGTGCCCTGATGGTTCCGGTGGGCCGGGATGTGCCCAACCCCCTGGCTCTGCTGAGCAATCATCACTTCAAGGACCTGCTGGACGCCCTGGCCCAGAGGGTGGATTATGTGCTGGTGGACGCCGCCCCTGTGGGCGTGGTCATTGATGCTGCCGAGATCGCAAAATCCTGCGACGGCACCCTCATCGCCGTGCAGTACAACGATGTGCGCCGGCAGGAGCTGTTGGATGTGAAGCAGCAGATCGAGCAGAGCGGCTGCCCCATCCTGGGCACTGTGCTGAACCAGGTGGATTACGACAGCTACCTGAGCCGCAAGTATTATTACCGTACCTACGGCAAATACGGCTACTACAACCGGTACTATAAGCACAAGCATGCGGCTGAAAAGAAATGAGCGGCTTTACAGATTATCACGCGCATTTCGTCTATGGTGTGGACGACGGTGCCCGCACGCGGGAAGAGATGTTTGCCATGCTGGATGCGGCGGCGGCGGATGGGGTCACCCGTCTGTTTGCCACCTCTCACAGCACGCCGGGCATGGAGCCCTTTCCGCGGGACGTGTATCAGCGGCATCTTGATTTTGCACGGGCTTACTGCGCCGAAAAAGGCTACGACCTGATGCTGGAAAGTGGCTCGGAGCTGCTGTATACCCCGGCTGCGGCCTATGCGGCGGCCGAGCACAGCCTGGTCACGCTGGGCGGCACCGACTGGGTGCTGCTGGAGTTCGTGCCCGATGTGGCGGCGGCGGAAGTGGAAACGGCCCTGCGGCAGATCACCGGCAGCGGCTACCGGGTGCTGCTGGCGCACATTGAGCGCTACCCCCGCCTTGCCCGCAGCGGTGCGCTGCCCCGCCTGAAGGAACAGTACGGCATCCGCTGTCAGGTCAATGCGGCCACGGTGCTGGAGGGCGGGTTCTTCCAGCGGCGGCGGCTGGATCGCTGGCTGAAGGAGGGCATCGTGGATGCCATCTCCTCGGACGCACATAACTGCACTACCCGGGCCACCCGGATGCAGGCGGCCTATGAGCGGCTGTGCGGTATACTGGGACAGCCGGATGCGGATGCGCTGACTGGCAGAAACAATGCCTTGCTGCTAGCTCCATAAAACAGTCAGAATTGCCATTTTCGGGGCGGATTTCTCGTCAAAGTGCCAAAAGCACGACGAGAGTTTCCGACGGGAATGGCTTTTTGGCTTTTTTTGCCCGAAAGAACTTGCTTAAAGAACGTCTGCGTGATAAAATCATAAGGAATAGGGGAATTTGCTTACATACGTCAGGAGGTGATATGGATGAAAATTCTGGTCGTAGACGACGGACAGCTTGCGATCAATTCTCTGATCCGTATCTTGTGCAGAGTGGCACCGGATTGCGATTATATCAGTGCGATGACCACAGACGATGCGTTGACCTGGTTGCGTCAGGGTCCGATGGATGCAGCTTTTTTGAATCTGGAGATGCCGGGGATGAACGGCCTTGCCCTGGCTCGCATGATCCAGAAGATCCAGCCGCGCTGCAATCTGATCGTGGTGACCGAGCATCCGGAATATGCGCTGGAAGCCCTGCAGATCTTTGTGAGCGGCTTCCTGCTCAAACCGGCTAACGAGGCTGATGTGCGCAATGTGCTGGAAAATCTGCGGTATCCGGCCGAGGATGTGCCTGTGGGCGTCAAAGTGCAGTGCTTTGGCAACTTTGAGGTGTTCGTGGGCGGGCGTCCGCTCTCGTTCAAGCGCAGCAAGAGCAAGGAGCTGCTGGCCTATCTGGTGGACCGCAACGGTGCCACCTGCACCAACGGCGAGATGCTGGCCGTGCTCTGGGAGGACAAGCCCGACACGGCGTCCCTGCACAGCCATCTGCGCAATCTGATCTTTGACCTGAGCCATACGCTGGAGGACGCCGGCGTGCGCGGGCTGCTGGTGCGCGGCCGCAGTACGCTGGCCATCGACACCAGCAAGGTGGAGTGCGATTATTACAACTTCTTGCGGGGAGACCACTCCACCATCAGCAGCTACCGCGGTGAATATATGACCCAGTATTCCTGGGCCGAGGTCACCCGCTCGGCACTGCGCCAGCAGGCAGCAGCCAGCCAGAAAGGCGGCCTGCCCAGCTATTACGTCCCGCCGACCGGCCTCTGAGCCGACAAACTCACAGCAAAAACAAAGCCCCGTGTGTTCCGCATCGTGAACACACGGGGCTTTTGCTTATGAGATGAATTTCCGGTTACTTCCGGGTGTGGCTCTCCCAGCCGCTGGAGGCGACCGCCTGCTGGTCCGGGGTGCACCACATGGCCTCCACGCCGTCCAGCGACTCCACCAGCTTCTGGCCCTCTTCCAGCGGCATGCAGAACAGGCCGGTGGTCAGGCAGTCGGCCATGCCGGAGTCCGGGCACAGCACGGTCACGCTGTTGAAATAGGCAGCCGGCCACAGGGTGTCCGGGTCGATCAGGTGGTGATAGCGCTTGCCGTCCACCACAAAGTAGCGCTGGTAGTCGCCGCTGGTCACCAGTGCCATGTCGCTCATGTTGATGGCGGCCCCGAACAGGGAGTCGGTGGTGTACACCTCCGAAGCATTCCACGGGTTCTCCACGCCGCCGGTCCACTGGCTGCCGTCGGGCTTCTTGCCAATGGCACGCAGGTTGCCGCCCACGCTTACCAGTGCGCTGGTCAGGCCCCGGGCCTGCGCGGCCTGGCACACCATTTCCACGGCGTAGCCCTTGCCCACGCTGCCCACATCCAGCGACATCTCCGGGTCGGCCAGATACACGGTCTTGGCCTGCTCGTCGATCACCACATTGTTGATGTCACAGTGCTGGGCTGCGGCTTCCAGCTCCTCCTGAGTGGGCAGGGTGTTGTCGGCATCGTTCTGGTGGCTCTCGGCGGCCTCGCGGTAGTTGTGCCAGATGTTCAGCACGCTGCCCATGGCCACGTTCAGCTTGCCGTTTGTGGTGTCGTACATCTGGCGGGCCAGCTCCAGCATGGACAGGATGCGGTCATCCACCTGCACGGGGGCCTTGCCGGCGTTGTCGTTGATGGTTTTCACATTCACCACGCCGTCGTAGTCGTTGTAGATGTCGTACAGCTGGTTGTAAGAGATCAGGTCGGCGTGCAGGGCTTCCATCTGCTTGGTGAACTCTTCCTCGCTCTCGCAGTAGGCGATCACCTGGGTGACGGTGTCGAACACATCATAGAAGATGGTGCTGTAGCGGGTCAGCTCCTTCTGGGGCTTGGCGGCACAGCCGGCCAGCACACTCAGACAGAGCGCCGCCGCCAGCAGTCCGGCGGTGAGGCGGTTGAACAGGGTGGTTTTCATCGGGTCTGGTTCTCCTTTGCTGCGGTAAAGGCGGTGTGCTCCTCCTGCAGGTGGGCCAGCAGGTCGCCGAACACCCAGCTGCGGTTGGTGGGGGTCACCACGGCCTTGAGGGGGATGTTTACCTGCGCCTGCTTCAGCAGGTCCAGCAGGGTGTCCACGTCCTTGTCCTTGAAGTTGGCCAGCACCAGAGCGGACGGGTAAGCCCCCGGCTCCAGCACCAGCGTGCGGGCGGATCTGGTCTCCACTTCACCCAGCAGCTGCGCCACGGTCTTGCCGGCGTCGGCAGGGGACACGGGCAGGACCTTCATGCCAAGGGCAGGGGCCATGCCGTCCAGCTTGCCGCGGTCGCCGGCGGAAAGGTTCCAGCCCAGCGCCAGCGGCACCCCGGCGTTCTGGTTGCGTGCAATGTGTGCTTTCATATCCTACCTCTTTCACGGCAGGGAATTTCCCCTGCACGAATTTTTCCGATAACAGAGTATACCACATTTTTGCGCAAAAGGAAACGAGGGAGTGTCTCGTATCCCATCCAAGAAAAGGATTCCCCTTTTCTTTTGTTCTCTCTTGTTTCTGCTTTGCAAAAAAGCTACAATAGATTCAGAAACATTCATCACCGTACAGATTGGAGAACAGCGATTATGGAATTTGTATTGAAGCTGTTTGATGATATCCTGCTCTCTTTTACAGCGCATCGGACGTTAAACGGCACAGAGGTCCATATCACCTCTTTTGATCCATCCAAAAGAGCCAGGCTTCCTCTTGGCATGGAAGCCACCGATTCATCTTTAGAGCGTTGGCTCCGGCATCGCACCATTCCTGCCAATCGGGCTTATGTTCAAAATTTTCTCTCCAAAAACGGTCTGAGCGAGAATGATTTCATCGGAATTTTGTCAGTCTGCAAAGGTCTTTCTCTGATCGACTGCTATTGGGTCACGACCCCCGATGATAAAAAAACTTTTCAGCAGGTCAACCTGTTTGACAATCGTTTCAGCCAGGTTTTATCGCAAATTGCTTTTACCGGCTATGGCAGTTCCCCGCTTTCAAAGTTTCGTTCTTCTCCTGAGTTTACAACAAACGGGATGCTTCCAAAAGCCTGGCGCAGGGTGAAAGGTGAAATTTACCTTTATAAGGGCGGTACAAGCGGTTTTGCCAATACCGGGAAAGAGCCTTTTTCCGAATTCTATTCCGCTCAGGTTGCAGCCGCCATGGGGCTCGACCATATCTATTACAGTCTTTCCATGTGGAAAGGCCAGCTTTGCTCCACCTGTAAACTCTTTACCAGCAAAGAGATTTCTTTTATCCCCGCTTCCACTTTAATGGATACTTCCCGTATTACAGAGATCATCGCCTGGTATGACCGCCATGGCTGGAAAGAAAGCCTTTCTGACATGCTGGTATTTGATGCCGTGATCCGCAATACAGACAGACATCTTGGAAATTTCGGTTTTCTGGTAGAGAGTCACACGAACAAACTTCTTCAGCCTGCCCCCATCTTTGACAATGGCTTATCTTTGTATTGCTATGCATTGGATTCCGACCTTGCAAACATTCCCCAGCAGGAAAAGACATTATCTCCTGCGCTTTATGCTGATTTTGATGAAGTTGCCCGCCATGTCATGGAAGCAAAGCAACGAGAGGCTCTTCGGCATCTGCTGAATTTCCACTTTAAAAAGCATTCCCGATATAACCTGAGTTCTCAACGCCTGCATCTTCTGGAAGCAGCGATCCAATCCAAAGCCCGCGCTTTATTGGATTGCTGAGTTTTCATCGCATCAAGCAATCTCCTCATTCTTTCTTTTCATCGATTCGGTCTGCATAACCCAAACGATCCATCCAAAAGGAGAAACACTATGGAACCCATTCTTTCTGCCCCTTGCACCCCGGCACAGCGTCAGCGGGATGTGCTGCTGGGGGCCCTTGTGGGGCTTGCCCGCTCCACGGTCAACGAGCCCAAGACCGAAGACACCGACCACGTCCTTGCCGCCGGGCTGCGGCAGGCGGCGAACGCCGACGCTGCCGAGGAAGCATTGGCCCGGATGACTCGGATCGTGGAGACCGAAAAGCACCGCGTGGCTCCCAACTGCGCCACCTGCACGATGCGCTGCGGCAACACCGACAATTACGATTTGGCCCGGTTGTGGACGGCCCCGGAAAACATCCGCGCCCTCAAGCTGCGGATGCTACGTTGTGTGTTCCAGCTGGCGCAGGGCCGCCCGGATGCCGCCGCCCAGGAAGTGATCGACCAGGACCTGTTTGTGCTGGCCGAGGACTGGGACGAAACCCTGCTCCTGCCCGTGGTCCAGCGGGCGGAGGCACTCTGCGGCCGATAAACTTTCCTGTAACCGCCCCGGTGTTTTGCTGCCGCGATCCGCCGGGGCGGTACTGTTTTTTCGCCCGTTTCAGCCCTTATTTTCAGCCGTAAGGGCGTAATTTCTGCAAAAATGAGTTTGCCGGGCCGTTTCTTTGCGAAATTGGACCGGATTTTTGAAAAAACGCTTTACAAATGACGCACAAAATTTTATTATATAAGCAAGTGTTTCCAAAAAAGATTGGAACATCGCACCTAAGTTTTCCGGAGTCATCCAAACCGTTCCCACGAACATGCATTTTTACGAAAGAAGGTAGAAGATATGTCCGAGAAAAAGACTGCTGTCCCTGCAGCACCGGCTGCTGAAGTGCCCGCCTCGGAACCGAAGACCCGCAAAGCTTCCGGCACCCCTGCGCGCCGCGGCCGTCCTCCCCTTACTCCTGAGGTCTATGTGGAGTACGGCGGAAACCAGTACAACATCACCGATGTGGTCGAGCGCGCCAAGGCCGATTACCGCACCACCCACAAAGTGGGCGTCCAGTCCTGCAAGGTTTACGTCAAACCCGAAGAGGGCGCTGCTTACTACGTCATCAACAAAGCTTCCGGCAAACTGGAGCTGTAATTTTCCCTGCGATGACTCCTCTCATACTCCCCCAGCCCCAAGAAAATATGAAACAAAAAAGACTGCCGCAGAAAGGTCATTCCCTCTGCGCAGTCTTTTTTGTTATTTCCGGGTGTTACAGGCCGTACAGCTCACTGAATTTCCGGGTCAGGTAGTCGGTGTAGTAGTGCGGGTCAAAGGTGCCGCAGGCGTTCTTGACCACATCCGCCGGGACATACAGCCCGCCGTACTGGTGCACTTTCTCGTGCAGCCAGGCTGTGATGGGGGCCAGATCGCCCTTTGCGATGCTGTCCTCCACATCCACGTCCTGCTCCATGTTGTGGAGCATCTGGGCACCGTAGGCGTTGC
>ENA-OOWV01002151-OOWV01002151.1-human-gut-metagenome-genome-assembly--contig:-NODE-2151-length-11317-cov-8.127864_pt1 | contig 11317 bp, 14 predicted proteins | sample MGYA00241584_ERZ501337 | MGnify/ENA primary metagenome ERZ501337 (study PRJEB25962, sample SAMEA2042744) | human gut metagenome | biome: human gut; feature: human-associated habitat; material: faeces... | reverse complement strand
ATTTTAAAAGTGCAAAAATGAGAGCAGGACTATCTAAAAAATTTGGAGAACTAGTTTATGTACTAGTAGGAATATTAACCAAATTTGCTTTAGGAACAGACTTAATATTATATTTTACAGTAGGGTACATATGCTTTATGGAAATATCAAGTTTAGCAGAAAATTGCGATAAATTAGGTGTAAAAATGCCAGACAAACTGAAAGAAAAATTAAACAACGACAAGGAGGAATAGTTATGGAAGATAATATTATAGAAGAAACAATAGAATTTTCTCAAGAACTATATGAAAAGAACATACAAGAAAACATATTTGAAACTGAATATGAGGCAGGTGAAGATAATGCAAATAACTAATGTAAAATGCCCAGAAAGTAAATATTCTATTAAATGTCCAGATATAACAACAAAAACTGGAATAACCATACATAATACAGCAAATGATGCGTCAGCAATGGCAGAAGTATCATATATGTTAGGTAGACCTGATAAAGTATCATTTCATGCAGCAGTAGACAACTACAGAGTTGTAACAGGGTTACCGTTTGAACGTTCATGTTTTGCTGCTGGAGATGGAAGATATGGAAAAGGAAATGCTAATAAAATAAATATAGAAATATGCTATTCAAAATCAGGTGGAGAAAGATTTGAAGAAGCAGAAAACTTATGTGCAAGTTATGTAGCATACTTATTAAAACAATATGGTTGGGGAATAGATAAAGTAACAAAACATCAAGATTATAGCGGAAAATATTGTCCACATAGAACTTTAGATTTAGGATGGACAAGATTCTTAAATAAAATTAGAGAACATTTGGATATTCAAACAAAACCAGTAGAACCAATAAAAGATGTAGGAGGTAATTTAGAGATGGCAAGAGTATATCAAAATGGCAGTACGCCAGAGCCAGTTTATTCTGACACAGGACTAACAAATAAAATAGGAAGTTTAAACCCAAGAGAAAGAGCAGAATATTTATCAATAGATAATGACAGACCTTTAGTAAGATACAAAGTAGATGGAACAAATAGATATAAATGCGGATATGTACTTTGGAAAGGTGGATGTAAATAAGATTTTAAGAGGTAAGTTGATTAATTTCAATTTACCTCTTTTTCGTATTTTTCTATAATCGGTTTAAAATATTTTTCTTCAGCATCTTTGCGGGCTTTAATAGCATCTTTTTTATTTGAAAATGCTTTATTTAAAACTAATTTCTTTTGAAATGATAAAGTTGCTATCCATTTATTTTTTGAAGAGCACCAATGTACTCCACGAACACCACTATGATTATTAGAGTTTGCTTGTTGTTTTGATATTAAATCAATATTAGTATTATCTTTAAATTGACGATTATGTAGTTTTTTCATAGACTGTTTTTGTTTTTCTTTTTGATAACATCCACAACTAACTGCTAGACCATTTACAAGTCTTTTTGAACTTATTTCAACAATATTTCCACAATCACATTTACATTGCCAAACAATCGAACCACTATCGGCACGATTGTCTGTTTCTGCTATTACAGATAATTTTCCAAATCTTTTACCTGTTAAATCATTTTTATTATATTTCATAATCTTCTCCATTATTGAATAGCTATTGTAGTAATATATTTTCCTGCTGAAAATCCATCTAATCTTTGTTCTAAATCTAATTCATTACATTCGTATATTTCAACTTTCTTTGAATTTCCTGCTTCTTTTCTTATTGATTTATCAGATATATATTTTGTATGAGTTACTTCTGTTCCATTTCCATATACATAAACTAATTTTTTCATAATTTTTCTCCTTTTTAGAGTGCTAGCCATTTGGTCTAGTCTTATCTCTTTTGTTAAATATATTATATCATACTCGTACGAGTAAATCAATACTTTTTTTAATTTTTTTTCAAATATTTTTTTGCACAGTCTGTAATCCAACTTGCAATTGATTTTCCTTCACTTTTTAATTTTTCTTTTAGTTCATCTCCGAGTTCTTTATCAATATCACCTAAAATTCTAGTGTATTTTTGTTTAGACCACTCATATTCTTTTTTTGTATTTCTATTCATTTTTAACACCTCTCTTGATTTTTTTTATATTATCATATATAATATTTATATGCAAGAGAGGAAGTATCCTCTCTCGGCTTAGTCAAACATATGATGTATGATCATTATGTCTTGCCAAAGCTGTTTGCGTTTTGCTTGTAGCTTTCTCATTTTGCGGTGTGAAGCTATAAGCTTTTTTATTTGTTGTAACATATGTATCACCTCCTTGACTATATTTATTATACTATACTCGTACGAGTAAGTCAAGTGCTTTTTCAAAAAAAGTTAAAAAATTTTTAAATAGTTGAAAATACTGAAAAATAAAGGTATATAATTACATTAATTAGAAAATAAAACGGCTTAAAATGGATTGTGAAGGGTTGATTTTTGGCGGAAAATAAGTGGGAAAGTATTGATTTTATTTCTAGAATATGTTACAATTATATTACAAAATATTACAAAAATATATTTTTTTCATGATATTTTTGTTAAAATTATTTACTTTTTGTAATTTTTTGTATATATTTCTCTTAATAAATATTTTGAAAGAATCAAAATACGACACTTTTTTTTCTTAATATATGCTAAGATGACTATTAAGAAAGGAAGTGCACTTATGAGAAAGATAGGAGGAGTAAATATGAATACAGTAGCTCATTTAGGTAAACTTACTAAAGAAAAAACAACAGAGAGATATTGTAGCGTATATGAATCTCTCAAAGAAAGTTTAAAAGAAGTTAAATTAATAAAACAAGGTAAAGCAAAAACAAAAAGTTGGAAAGAACTTTACAATGACTTAAAAAGCGATGAGGAGAGCGATTAAAATTGGAATACAATATAGTACCCACAAGACAATTTGAAAGAGATATTAAACAATATAAGAAAAAATTTAAAAATGTAGCAGATGATGTTAATGGAATTGTAGAAGAATTAGAAAAAGGAAACCTTATAGGAGATGTTATACCCAATTTAGAAATGAAAGATAATGATAATAATGTTGTAAAAGTTAGAATAGCTAATTCTAATACAAATTCTGGAAAATCAAATGGCTATAGGTTAATATATTATGCAGAAAAAAGTGATGGTACTATATATTTATTGACTATGTATTACAAGAAGGAAAAAGCTAATATTACGAATAAAGAAATCCAAGAATTAATATTAAAATATTGTTTATAGAAGAGAACTAGCAATAGTTCTTTTTTTCGACACCGTTCGACACACATAATTAACATAATATGTTATAATACAGATGAGGTGATGATATGAACGAAGCATATAACAAATCACTACAAATGATGAAATATTTAAAAATAAGACTAACAAGAAAACAATATACAGAATTAGCAAAGAGATTTAACTTGTTAAGTATACAGAGTTTGCAATTTATGTCAAAAAGAAGTTATGAAAGCATAATGAGAGCGATTTTAAAAGAAGCATAATTAGTCCCATTTCGGGGACTTTTTCTTTTGGGAATATCTAATATGTTATTTCGACTTTAATAATGATACAGATAGAATGGAAACATATTATAGAGGAGAAGCTGAACCAATGCCATACAACACAAACGGTACATTAAGAGTAAGAGAATTTAGAGGGTCAAGTAATTCAAATATATTATGGACAACAAAAAGAACAATGCAAAGTTGGAATAGTCAAAGATACATTTTTGGTGCACCTATACCAGTAGGATTTGCATTTAAAAGACCATATGAAGGTGGACATGGAAATCAGAGTCAACATTATGCTGGAGTTGCTTTTGATGTTGGCCAAACATTAAGTTCAACTCAAAGAACTAGACTATGGAATTCAGCAAAAAATTCAGGGGTTTGGTATTATGTAGAACCAATTTCTTTAACACCAACATGGGTACATTTTGACAAAAGATTTGGAAAACCAGCATGTTCAACAGGAGGTTTTCCTCAATTAAAAAGAGGAAGTTTAAGTAATTATGTTTGTATAGCACAAGATGATTTAAATACATTAGGATTCAGAACAAATGGGCTTGATGGAATATTTGGAGCAGCAACTCAAAGTGCGGTAATCAATTATCAAAAATCAAGAGGTTTAACTGCTGATGGAATAATTGGATGTAATACTTGGCGCTCATTACAGGAAGCTGTTGTTGGAACAGGACCAACAAGTACAACGATAAATTAAAAGTTGTCAATAGGGACGCCCCTTTTTGACAACTTCAATTAATTTTATTCTTCATCCATTTTTGTTTCAGCAATTGTTTTTGCTACATTATAGATTAATTTTTGTTTCTCAGGAGAAACACTCTTAATTAAATCTGTAAATTCTTTATCTAAATAATTTTCTGAACTACTAGAAGCACCATTTAATAAATAACCTTCTGAAACATCTAATAAATCACATAATTGATTTAATCTTTTTAAATTAATATGTGAATTTCCTCTTTCAACTCTACTTAAAAATGCAACAGAAATATCAATTTTATCTGCTAAATCTTCTTGAGTCATATTTTTAGCAAGTCTTGCTTGTTTTATTCTAGAACCGATTACACTATAATCAATAGCCATTTTTATCACCTTCCTTTCGCTCAACTTGTTTAATAGGTATATAAGCTTGTAATGCTTATTGTTATTTAAAAATTTTATGATAATAATATATCATTTAACTTATAAGTTTTGAAGTAACAAAAAAAGAAAAATAAACTTATAAATAAATAATATAATTAAAAATATAACATAAAATATAATTTTTGTATAAAATTATTACAATTTTATAAGAATATTACTTGAAATACTATAATATGATGTTTTTAATATATTTCTCAGGTTCCCTTCATGAAGTTAACAAATTCTAAATCAAATGCTCTAACAAACCCCGAATACAGGACCCTTTAGAGTATTTGTTTAAGAATTTGTAACACTATTTTGGTCACATTCGAAATATATTAAAAACATCATATTATAGTATTTCATGCAGTATTCTTATTAGAATTCAATAAAAACTATAAAAATTAACAAAAAGTAAAGAAAAACACAATAAAAAAGAGCAAATAAAAGAAAAATAAAGTAAAAATTGTAAAATTAGGTATAACAAACTAGAAAAAAATAATAAAAAAGTCAAAATAAGGTATACATAATTTGAAAAAGGAAAGAATATATAGTATAATAAAAAATGTTCGCACTTAAAAATAAAGAAGGAGAGTGGATTTTATTAGTATAAAAAAATTAAAATTTTATACAAAAGAAATCAAAAAAATTTTAAATATCACTTTAATATCAATTGGTTTTATAATTGCGCTAATATTAATAAAATATAAACCAATGTATGAAGTGAAAATTTCTGGAGAAGAAATAGGATATATAGAAAATAAAAAAGCAATTAATGAAACAATAAAAAATAATATAGAAAATTACAATAACAAAACAATAGAGAAGATAGAGTTAGCAGAAACTCCAGAATATGAATTAAAATTAGTAGAAAGAACACAAAAAGAAAATGAAAGTGAAGTAATAGTTGCATTACAAAATGAACTAGAAATAACATATAAATATTATGAAATAGCATATGATAATGAAAATGTAGAGAAAGTAGAAGATAAAGAAACAGCAGAAAAACTAGTAGAAGATATAAAAAAATTATCATCTGAAGAAATAAAATTAGAAGTTAATGAAAAGACTACTAATAATGTACAAGAATTAAACACGAATACAATAGAAGTTGCCGAACAAAATTTAATAAAAAAATTAGATTTAAAAACAGAAGAAAATACAGAAATAACAAATATAAATGGTATTAAAATTGCAACAATACCAGTTTCAGGAACAATATCATCTAGATATGGAGTAAGCAGTAGTATAAGGTCATCTAGACATACAGGATTAGATATAGCAGCAAGCAAAGGAACACAAATAAAAGTAGTAGCAGATGGAACAGTAATATCAGCAGAGTATAGCGGTTCATATGGATATTTAGTAAAAGTGGACCATGGCAATAGTGTCGAAACTTGGTATGCGCATACAAGTAAAATGTATGTAACAAAAGGTGAAAAAGTCAAAGCAGGTGATGTTATTGCTTTAGTAGGAAGTACAGGAAATTCTACAGGGCCACATTTACATTTTGAAATTAGAATAAATGGAGAACATGTGAATCCACAAAATTATTTATATTAATAATTTTTAAATAAAAAGTATACTTTATAACAAGTATGCTTTTTTGGTTAGTTACCGTATAATAGTTACAATTCACGGCCTTAGAAATTGTTTTCAAAAATAAGTTGACAAATTTTTCTAATAATATATAATAAAAAAGGATAAAATAAATACCAAGGAGGAAATCTTATGGCAGAAAATCTAGAAGAAGAAAAAATACAAAAGATGATAGACGAACTAGTTGCAAAAGCAAAAAAAGCATCAGAAGAATACTTAAAACTAGACCAAGAACAAGTAAACAACATTGTAAAAGCAATGTCAATGGCAGGACTAGAGCATCATATGGAACTAGCAAAAATGGCAGTAGAAGAAACAGGCAGAGGAATATATGAAGATAAAATAACAAAGAACATGTTTGCAACAGAATATATATACCACAGTATCAAAAACGAAAAAACTGTTGGAGTAATAAATGAAAATGATGAAGAAGGATATCTAGAAATAGCAGAACCAGTTGGAATAATTGCAGGAGTAACACCAGTAACAAACCCAACATCAACAACAATGTTCAAATCAATAATATCTGCAAAAACTAGAAATGTAATAATATTTGGATTCCATCCATCAGCACAAAAATGCAGTTCAGAAGCTGCAAGAATTTTAAGGGATGCAGCAGTTAAAGCAGGAGCACCAGAAAATTGTATATTATGGATAGAAGAACCATCAATTACAGCAACAAGGCTATTAATGAACCACCCAGATGTAAACCTGATATTGGCAACAGGAGGAACAGGAATGGTACGTTCAGCATATTCATGTGGAAAACCAGCACTAGGAGTAGGACCAGGAAATGTACCATGTTATATAGACAAAACTGCAAAATTAAAAACATCAGTAAATGATTTGGTATTATCAAAATCCTTTGATAATGGAATGATATGTGCATCAGAACAAGCTGTTTTAGTTGATAAAGACATATATCAAGAATTTGAAGAACTAATGAGAGAATCAGGATGCTATTTTGTAAATCCAGAAGAAAAACAAAAATTGCAAAACTCAATGTTTGAGTACACAGAAGAATATGGATACAAACTAAAATCACATGTACCAGGGCAATCACCATATACAATTGCAAAAGAAGCAGGATTTGAAGTACCAGAAGACACAAAAGTAATAGTTGTATATGAAGAAGGAATAGGAAGAGAATATCCATTTTCAAAAGAAAAACTAAGCCCAGTTTTAACATATTACATTGTTGAAAATGAAGAAGAAGGAATTGCAAAAGCAGAAAGATTATTAGAATTCGGAGGACTTGGACATTCAGCAGCAATTCACAGTGAAAATCAAGATACGATTTTGAAATTTTCAGAAACTTTAAAAGCAGGAAGAATAATAGTAAACTCACCATCAACACATGGAGCAATAGGAGATATTTATAACACAAATATGCCATCACTTACATTAGGATGTGGCTCATTTGGAAAAAATTCAACAACAGCAAATGTGTCATCAGTAAACTTAATAAATATTAAAAGAGTTGCGAAAAGGAGAGTTAATATGCAATGGTTTAAAGTTCCAGAAAAGATATATTTTGAAGCAGGTTCAATAGCATACTTGGAAAAAATGCCAGATATAGAAAGAGCCTTTATAGTAACAGACCAAGGAATGGTCAAATTAGGATATGTAGATAGAATCTTATATCATTTAAGAAAAAGACAACACTATGTACATTCAGAAATATTTAGTGATGTAGAACCCGACCCATCATTTGATACAATTAAAAAAGGTGTAGAGCAAATGAATAGTTTTAAACCTGATGTAATAATTGCGATTGGTGGAGGAAGCCCAATGGATGCGGCAAAAGGAATGTGGCTATTTTATGAACATCCAGAGGCAGATATTGAAGGCCTAAAATTAAAATTCATGGACATTAGAAAACGTACTTACAAATTTCCTAAATTAGGGGAAAAAGCAAAAATGGTAGCAATACCAACAACATCAGGAACAGGTTCAGAAGTAACATCATTTGCAGTAATTACAGACAAAGAAAAGGACAGAAAATATCCACTAGCAGATTATGAATTAACACCAGATGTTGCAATAGTAGACCCAGACCTAGTTATGAGCCTTCCAAAATCAGTAACTGCAGACACAGGAATGGATGTACTAACACATGCATTAGAAGCATATGTATCAAATATGGCATCAGACTATACAGATGGTTTAGCAGAAAAAGCAGTTGAATTAGTAATTAATTATTTAGAAAAAGCATATAATGATGGAAGTGATAAACTAGCAAGAGAAAAAATGCATAATGCAAGTACAATTGCAGGAATGGCATTTACAAATGCATTTTTAGGAGTTAGCCACTCAATTGCACATAAAATAGGTGCAGAGTTCCATTTACCACATGGTAGAATAAATGCAATATTATTACCATATGTTGTAAAATACAATGGAAGCAAACCATCAAAATTTGTGTCATTCCCTAAATATGAATATTATATAGCAGACGAAAAATATAGCAATTTAGCTAAGAAATTAGGACTAAAAGCAGATACAGTAGAAGAGGGTGTTAATAGTTTAGTAGAGAAAATAAAGGGGTTAAATGAAAGTTTAAATATTCCAAAATCTTTTAAAGAGGCAGGAATTGACGAAAAAGAATTTTTGGCAAAAGTTGATATTCTTGCAGACAGAGCGTTTGAAGATCAATGTACAACAGCAAACCCAAGAGTTCCATTAGTTTCAGAAATAAAACAAATACTATTAGATAGTTATTATGGGAAATAAGGTGATAAAGTGAAAATAGCAGATAGAATAAAAAAATTTATGAATAGAAATAATCCAGAATTAATAGCAGATAATGTAGCAGATGCATACAAGGAAAGAAAACAAAATAAAGAAAAAGATCCAATGGATCATACTGCAGAAGAGGTAATGCAAATATTAAAAACACATCCAGATATAAAAAGATCAATATTGGCAAATATTTTAGAAAATGATAGTATACCAGATAGAGTATTTGAAAAAGTAGCAACTAGAATTTCAAAAGATCCTGAAATACCAGACAGTGTAATACCGGAAGCAGTAAATAGAGCAGATGCAAGCATATCAATGGAATCTATTAATAATATATTAGAAAATGGAGAAGTAAACGCAAAAGACAGAATTGAATTAATAAAACAGGTGGAAGACACAAAAAGCAAAAAACAAGGTGTAAAAAGCGAATTAAAAAGATTATATAAAGATTGCGATACAAAAAGAGATGCAGAAGTTACAGACAGAATAGAAGAAATAATAAAAATTCTAAACAAAGAAGATATAGATAAAGACATACAAGGATGGATACAGACAGTAATTGCAAGAAAAATGGCAGAAAATTTTTATAGTGACACAAAACAGGGAACCAAAATATTCACATTTACAACAATTGAACCAATAGAGGATATGATAGAAAAAGACATAGCAACAGATGTAAAAAATGAATATAAAAAAATAGAAGAAGAACAACAATCAAAAAAAGGAAGATTTATCAAAGAAGAATTTGAAACACAGCTGTATAAGGAATTAGGGAAACAAATCGGAATAAGATATGAAGAAACAGGAGCTTTTATAATTCCTCAATCAAACAACATAAAGAAAATGAACGAAGAACAAAAGAATAGATTTATAAAAGCTATACAAACATATTCTAGAAAGCAATTAACTAAAGATGAAATAATAGATATAGATGAGCAAATAAGAGGAGTATCTGAAAATTCGCAAATAAAAGAAAGCACAATAATAAAAACAATAAAAGAACTTCCAAAAGAAGGAAAAAAGGGCAAAATAGATATGATTACAGATATTTTACAAAATCCAAAAATGTATGAAACAATAAAACAATTGCAAGAAAGCGGATTATTGGACAAAATTGAAAGCATGCCAACTGATAAAAGAGAAAAAACTATTGGTATAATAAACAGTGCAGTAGAAAAAAGAAACAAATATAAGGTTGCAACAAAAACACCAAAAGCAAATAGCGCAAAATTTAGCAGAAAGCCAATAATAGAGGATGAGGGAAGATAAATTTTATTTTATCTTTCTTTTTTGTATATGAAAACAATAAAAATCTTTTTCACACAAAATTTACACAAAAAATAACATTTGGGAATAATATAAAAATAAAATACCCATATAATATAAATATGAAAAATATGGGAGCAAAAAAAATTGAAAATTAAATAATAATCAATTAAAAAGCACCAAAGAAAGGTGGAAACCAAATGAAAGAAAATAAAGAATTACAAAAAATTGAAAATATAATGGAGATAGAAATACCAATAGATACCACAAGTAAAGAATTTGAAAAAGTGATGTTTATATATCAAGTAGCATTAAAAGAAATCAACACAAAACTAGAAATATTAAAAGATGAATTCAAAATATTTTATAAATATGACCTAATAGACCACATAAACACAAGAATAAAATCACCAGAAAGTATTACAAAGAAAATGAAAGACAAGAGTTTACAGTATACATATAAAGAAATGATTAAGAACATTAACGATATAGCAGGAATAAGAGTAATATGCCAAATTCAAAAAGATATTTACTCAATAAGGAATTTAATTACAAAAATACCAGGAATAAAAATACTAAAAGAAAAAGACTATGTAAAAAATCCCAAAAAGAGCGGATATTCAAGTTATCATATGATTCTAGAGGTTCCAATTACATTGTCACAAAATTTGATATATGTAAAAGTAGAACTTCAAATAAGAACATTAGCAATGGATTTCTGGGCCAGTATTGAACACAAAATGAAATACAAACCAGATAAAGAGGTTACAAAATCAACTTCGAAAGAACTTGTACAATGTGCTAAAATGGTAAATAAATTGGATAATAAAATGATGTTATTAAATACATAAGAAAAGACAAAATTTTCTGACATTATTTTTGGTTACAATTCATGGTCTTAAAAATTTTTGTGTGTAAGTTGCAACCTCAAGGATTATATTTTTGATATTATATCCGTTTGATTGAAGTGAAAAATATAAAATTTTAAATATAAAACTGAGGAATGCTCACGGAAAAAATATATATATGTATATGATTTGAAACATTTTCTCGGTTCAATACGCAACATAAGAATTTCTAAAATAAATTTATGGC
>ENA-OOWV01002147-OOWV01002147.1-human-gut-metagenome-genome-assembly--contig:-NODE-2147-length-11339-cov-6.345090_pt1 | contig 11339 bp, 9 predicted proteins | sample MGYA00241584_ERZ501337 | MGnify/ENA primary metagenome ERZ501337 (study PRJEB25962, sample SAMEA2042744) | human gut metagenome | biome: human gut; feature: human-associated habitat; material: faeces... | reverse complement strand
GCCGGTCTGGTCTCAGCGGCCCCGGCACGGGCTAAGTTTCCTGCTCTACAGTCCTGCTCACGACGGAGGCCACATTAAGTGGCCTCCTGTTCGTGCGGAACTCGCGATAAACTTAACCCCCACACCCCTCACGCGGCGGGCAACCGTCGTTGGGCTTATCGCTGACACGATTAAACCGCTTGCATATCGTCTGCTGGCTTGGCACGGTACAATACTTGCAGCTTTAATTCATGAATTAGTGGAGTTATTGATGGCAGAATCTCGTGCGGAGCGTAGGGCTCGTCGTGCTTTGGTGGAGGCGGTTGAGGGGTCGAAGGAGGAGAAATCTTCTACGAAATCCAAGTCTTCTAAAGCTGCAAAAAGCAAATCGGCCAAGGGCAAGGCTAAGGCCAAGCGTCCCGGCTCTCGTCGGAACGAGGATAAGGCATCTCAGACTCGTTCCAAGCGTTCGCATAAAGATTCGGCTTCGTCTGCGCGTAAGGCCGTTGATCCCAAGTCTCCTTGTTCCATCATGAAAGCTTGCGGTGGGTGTACGGCGCTCAATCGTCCTTATAAGAAGCAGCTCGCCGCCAAGCAGGCTGCTATGGAGGGGCTTTTTGCTTCGCTTTGTGAGCGTGAAGGCATTGCTGTAGATCCTATTCGCGGTATGGGAGTCACCCTGGGCGACCCGGGCAAGTATCCTTCGCCGCGCGGTTTTCGCCATAAGGCCGCCACTCCGTTTGCTCCTGGTAAGGAGGGTGCTGTCCGCTGCGGCTTCTTTGAGCGCGGTTCGCACAGAATCGTTGCTGTGCCCGAATGTCCTGTCGAGGCGCCGGGCGCTCGTCAGATTCTCAACGGCATCGCGCGTGAAGCTGAGCGCCTGCACATTCCCGCCTTTAACGAGGACAAGCATCTGGGCTTGCTCCGCTATGCCGTCGTCCGCTGCGGTTGGCGTACCGACCAGGTCATGGTTACGCTCGTGACCGCCCAGCGCGACCTACCGCATGCGCAGGAGTTCTTTGAGGCCGTCGCCGCACTCGATTCGCATATTGTCACCGTCGCCCAAAACATCAACGGTCGCCCCGGCAATGCCATCTTGGGCGAGGAGACTCGTATCGTCTATGGCGCCGAATGCATGCGTGATCAGCTGCTCGGCTGCGAATTCGACATCTCCCCCACCGCGTTTTATCAGACCAACCCGCAGCAGACCGAACTGCTCTATCGGCTCGCTATCGACGGTATGGATCTGCACCAGGGCGATGTGCTCATGGATGCCTATTGCGGTAGCGGAACTATCGGCCTGTGCGCAGCCAAAGCCGCCCAGGACAAGGGCGTCGGCATTATGCTGCTTGGCGTGGAGCGCAACCACGCCGGCATTGCCGACGCACGTCGTAATGCCGAGCTCAACGGCCTCACCCGCAGCGCTTGGTTTATGGCTGACGATGCCACCGACTACATCCTAGATGCCGCCGACAACAACGAGCGGGTCGATGTCCTTTCCATCGATCCGCCGCGCGCCGGCTCTACCCCCGAGTTCCTCGAAGCTGCCTGCGCGCTTAAGCCGCGCCGCATCACCTATATCAGCTGCAACCCCGTGACTCAAGAGCGCGACCTGCATCAGCTTCTCGACGGAGGCTATCGCCTGCTCAAGATCACGCCCGTCGACATGTTTCCTCACACCGACCACACCGAAACCGTAGCGGTCCTCGAACGCCGCTAACCAACCTCAGTAGATTTTTGGGACAAGAAAGGGGGCGACCCGTCTGGGCCGCCCCCTTCGCTTGGTTTATAAATTCCGCTACATCCCCTTGCACAGGTCGCACACGCCGGCTGCCGCCATCTCGCGCAGCAGCGTCTCGCGGTCGCGCGTCACGATCAAATCTAGCGGGAAGTGAATCTCGTCGAGCATCTTGCGCGCGTGATCGAGCTTGCCAATGGCCATGCCAATGTGGGCATCGGTTGACACGCCAATGCCCACGCCCAGCTCGGCGCAGCGCTCGGCGATCTTGCGGCATACGGCCCAATGCTCAGTGTCGACACCGTGTTCAAGACTATGGTTGTTGATCTCGATAATCTTGTGCTTGGCCTTAGCTGCCAACAGCACCTCGTCGATATCGAACGGCACGCCCGAACGCCCGTGTGACCCAGCATGAACACCTTGGGGTACTCCAGGGCATTGATATACATCTCGGTCGTCTGGGCCAGCGTCGCGCCTTCAGCAATCTGTGGATTATGCACGCTCGCAACCAAATAATCCAAATTTCGCGTAACCAAATCGAACAGCGAATGCTGACGGCTGTACGAATCACCGGCAATATCGAGCGTGACAGGAGTGTCCTCGCCAAACAGGCTTCCGTCCAGCGAAACGATATCGGCCTCGGCACCACGCAGCACCAGCACGCCGCTCCAAATGCGCGGCCAGACATCCTGGTTGATAAAGAATTGGTAACTGCGCAGGTCATTGGGGCAAGCCGTAACCATAGAGCTCAGATGGTCGGCAGATCCGAGCACCTGCAGGCCACGCTCTGCCGCCCAGTACACATTCTCCTCAATGGTCGAATATGCATGCGCAGAGAATATCGTATGGGTATGAATGTCACAAGAAAGCAGGTAGGGCATCAGGTCTCCTTATCTGGCACGGCCGTCGCTTATATTCATTGTACGCATAGCCTTCGATAGTCGTAAAACCACTCCATCCCAAAGACACAACGTCCATGACAACGGGGTCTGGCTTAACACCAAACCCCGTTTCACGTAAAACATTGTAGGCAGAGCGCTTTACTTTTAACGATACTCGTCCGCCAACTGTTTCCAAGCGGGTAGCGAATTGATAATCGTTTCGTAACTCACGCAATAGCCCAGGCGGAACCAACCCGGCATACCAAAGCTGTCCGAGGGAACCGCAAGCAACTCATACTTCTTTGCACGCTCGCAAAACGCATTCGCATCGGGTTCCAGCGCCTTCACCCACAGGTAGAATGCACCATCCGGCTCAACATAGGTGTAGCCGTACTCCGCTAGTGCGTCGGTAAGCGCGGTGCGGTTGCGCGCATAGGCCTCGACATCGCTCGGCTCATCGATGCAATCGATGATTACGCGCTGGAAGAGTGCCGGTGCGCATACAAAACCTAACGTACGGGCAGCACCCGCAACAGCCGGCATCAGACGGGCAGCCTGCGGATTGGTGTTGGGAACCAAGATCCACCCCACGCGCTCGCCCGGCAGCGACAGCGACTTGGAATACGAGTAGCACACGATGGTGTGCTCGTAGATCGAGGGCACCCAAGGCACCTCGGCACCGTACACAATCTCGCGGTACGGCTCATCCGAGATGAGCATAATCGGATTCTCGGGATCGCGCTGAGCGTTGGCCTCGCGCAGAACATTGGCCAGTCGCGTCAGCGTGTCGCATGTATATACGGCACCGGTCGGATTGTTGGGAGAGTCAATGATGACGGCCGCCGTCTTATCGCTGATCGCCTTGAGCACGTTGTCCACGCTCAGCTGGAACGTATCTTCATCGGCGAGCGCCTCAACACACGTACAGCCGGCCTTCTCAATCCAAACGCGATACTCCGGAAAGTACGGGGCGATAACAATAACCTCGTCGCCCGGGTTCGTAACGGCGTTGAGCGTGCAGGTGAGCGAAGCCGCGGCACCCACCGTCATAAATACGTCTTTGCCCTCATAGCTCGTGCCAAAGCGGCGGTTGAGCGATTCGGCCACAGCGGCACGACATTGCGGCAGGCCCGGTGCGGGCGTGTAGCCGTGCAGCTGGTCGCTCGGCAGCTCCAGGGCCTTCTTAATCGACTCAGCCACAGCAGCGGGTGCCGGAACGCTCGGATTGCCCAGCGAAAAATCGAATACGTTTTCCGCACCGATCTGCGCCTTGCGCTCAAGGCCATAGCTAAAAATCTCACGGATGATGGAGCTTTCCGCACCGCGAGCATACATAGTTTCGTTGATCATCTGTTCCCCTTTCGCATAGGCGCTATTGTACGCTTTAGCCGAGCACAGTGCCGCAGCAATGTTGATTGGGGACAGACTTAAATGCGTGAAAACGCTCATTTAAGTCTGTCCCCAATCAACAGACGGCCCCATATCGCTCAAAAGAAAAAGCCTCCGCAGGTTTCCCCGCGGAGGCTTTCGCCACAAAGACTATTTGTCGGCGTCGGTGTCGGCATCGACGACGGCATGGTCATCGTCAGCATCATCGGATGCGGCTTCGGCATCCTCCTGCATGGCCGCCTGCGCAAAGGCCGCGGCATCAGCCGCCAGCTCCTCCTCGCTCATTCGAGGCACGCGCTTCTTGGTCGGCATGCCGGCCGCCTTGGCATTGCGCTCCTCCTTGGCCGCCAGGATATCGCCCTCGCGCTCAAGGTAGGCATTCCACTCGTTGTCGAGCAGGGCGTTCACGGCGTCGCCCTCGACGGTCTCGCGCTCAAGCAGCACCTTCGCCATCAGATCGAGCTGATCGCGACGGGCGTCCAGAATCTCGACCGCACGACGATGGGCCTCACGCATAATGCGCTGGACCTCGATATCGATGCGGCGCGCCGTCTCCTCGGAGTAATCCTGGTGATCGGCGTAATCGCGACCAAGGAACACCTGATGTTGCGCCTCGCCAAACACTTGCGTGCCCAGCTCCTCGCTCATGCCCAGGCGCGTGACCATCTCGCGCGCCATCTTGGTTGCGCGCTCCAGATCGTTGCTCGCGCCCGACGTGATGTCATCGCACATGAGCTCCTCGGCAACGCGACCGCCCAAGAACACGGCGAGCTCGTCGAGCATCTCGTTCTTGGTCTTGAGGAAGTGGTCCTCCTGCGGAAGCTGCAGCGTGTAGCCCAGCGCCTGGCCGCGGCTGACGATCGAGATCTTGTGGACCGGATCGGAGTGCTCCAGGATGTGACCCACCAGGGCGTGACCGCTCTCGTGGTAGGCAATCGTGGTGCGCTCGGCCTCGGTCATCACGCGACCCTTGCGCTGCGGTCCGGCAATCACGCGCTCCATCGATTCCTCGACCTCGTCCATCGAGATCACGGAACGATGGCGGCGGGCAGCCAACAGCGCAGACTCGTTGAGCAGATTTGCCAGATCGGCACCAGTGAAGCCAACGGTCATCTGGGCGAGCTTCTCAAACTTAACGTCCTCGTCCATCGGCTTGTTCTCGGCATGCACGCGCAAGATCTGCTCGCGGCCCTTCACATCCGGACGGTCGACCGTAACCTGACGGTCAAAACGACCGGGACGCAGCAGCGCCGGATCCAGAATGTCGGGGCGGTTGGTGGCGGCGATCAGGATGACCGACTCGCTTTCCTCAAAGCCGTCCATCTCGACCAGCAGCTGGTTGAGCGTCTGCTCGCGCTCGTCGTGACCGCCGCCCAAGCCAGCTCCGCGCTGACGTCCCACGGCATCGATCTCATCGATGAAGATGATCGACGGGGCCTGGGACTTGGCCTCCTTAAAGAGGTCACGCACACGGCTGGCGCCGACACCTACGAACATCTCGACAAAGTCGGAACCCGAGATGCTAAAGAACGGCACGCCCGCCTCGCCGGCAACGGCCTTGGCCAGCAGCGTTTTACCGGTGCCCGGAGGGCCAACCAGCAACACGCCACGCGGGATCTTGGCGCCCAGCTTGCGATAGCGATCCGGATCGCTCAAAAAGTCACGGATCTCCTCGAGCTCCTCGACTGCCTCGTCCACTCCGGCAACGTCTTCAAACTTGACGTTGGGGCGTGTGGCCTCGTTGGTCTTGGCGTTGGTCTTGCCAAACTGCATGTTCCTGTTGTTGGCGCCCATCATCTGGCGCATAAAGTAGAACATGATGGCGATAAGGGCGATCGTCGGAAGCACACTCATCGCCAAGTCGCCCCAAAAATCGGGATCGTTGGTGTTGACGATGTACTTGGTATCGGGGTGCTCCGCCATGAGCTCGGCAAGCGAATCGGAGCCGACATAGGTCGAAGAGAAGCTCTTGAGCTCGCTCGTATCGCCCTTGTCCTTTTTTGTCTTCCAGTAATGACCCGTCACGCTTCCGTCTTGAACCGTATAGGTCAGATCTTCGACGCAATCCTGCTTGATGGCGCTGACCATCTCGCTCGTCGCGAGCTTAACGGTATTGCTGGAGCTGGCAAAGCCGGAACCCTTATTAAAGAAGGCATAGCCCAGAAGCGCGCAAGCCAAAAGAAAATACAGCCAGCCCGTACGCGTGGGCTTCTTGCCTCCGGGCATCCCCGGGATCTTAGGCTCCCGGGGAGTCTGGGAATTGTTATCGTTATGGTCGTCGGGCATCTTACGAATAAACCTCCGGTTTCAAAATGCCCAGATACGGAAGGTTACGATAGCGCTCGGCATAGTCGAGGCCGTAGCCCACCACAAAGGCATCGGGGCAATGGGTTCCAACATACTTGGGCGTGATGGCCGAGGTGCGGTCCTCAACGTCCTTCCACAGGAAGGCAGCGACCTCCAGCGAAGCGGGCTTGCGGCTCTCGAGGTTCTTCATCAGGTACTTGAGGGTCAGGCCCGAGTCCAGAATGTCCTCGACGATCAGCACGTCGCGACCACGGATGTCGATATCCAGATCCTTAATGATACGCACGATGCCCGAAGACTTCACACCGTCGCCATAGCTCGAAACAGCCATGAAATCGATGTTGGTCGGTAGCTCAATCTTGCGCATCAGGTCGCCCATAAAGACAACGGCACCGCGCAGAACCGCGATCAGCACCAGATCCTTACCCGCGTAGTCGCGAGTGATCTCCTCGCCCAGGCGAGAAACGATGCCGTCGATATCCTCCTGCGTAAACAGAACCTTCTCGATATCCGGATGTTGAGAAGCCATGACAACCCTTTCTTGTGCTTAATCGCCCACACACCGCCGTATGGACGCGAACTACACATTCTAGCAGCGCACGGGGTATATTTTCCAGCCCGCGCACCATCAGCGCGGGAATACCGTCAACGCCGCACAGAATAGCTGGCGTAGGACGCTATTCCGCATCGACCACACGAAGCAGATATGCCACGCGCGTTGCGGCCGTGCACTTAAAACGCTCGTCCGCGCGAACTCCGGCGACCCACACCACGGCACCTCCCGGCGCCGTCCTCACCATGGGCACGCCGGCGCGCTCGGAAACGGGAATGCGAGCCTCGCCTAGCAAGTCGGATACTTTCTTGCTTCGGCCACTCATCCCTAACGGGCACATCACGTCTCCCGGTGCGGGACCGTCCACCCACAGGCGCGCCAATCGCGCCTCGACAGGGATCTTGCCACGCGAGCCCGCCAGGATCCGCTCACTATCGCTGTCGGCAAAACCCAGGGCAGCCGCGTCTACCAAAGCTGTCACTTCCCCGGCAGCCGCAAGCTCACGGGCGCGACGCACGATATCGCATCCCGGCTCAACGGCCATCGGTTCTGTGACCAGCATACGTCCCCCGCCCAACGGCAAACGACCGGGTACGGTAACCCAGTCCGCGACCAGGCCCTCGCGAGCCGCCGGCGCCTTAAACGCCAGCATGCCAAACTCAATGCGTGCGTCAATCCCCGCCGGAAGCGCGACCGAGCCGGCGCCCTCGGCAACGCAGGAAAGGACTCGCTCCACATGTCGCATCTCTGGACGAGCGTCCGGATCGATGCGCTTAATCGCCAGTCGCACGATGCGCCGCGCGATTACCACCTCGGCCGCAGCAAGGCGTCTGGCATCGAGCACTAGCGCGCCCGCCGCCTCCTTGCGCAGGCAGCTTCGAAACGCCTGCGCCGACAGCTGGGATAGAAACGCGTCTTCGTCACCCAAGATCTCACAGGCGGCGCCAATCGTCTTGCACACGCTCGCATTACGCTGTGCCACCACTGGCATTACCCGATGGCGCACGTAGTTTCGCAGATACGAGATATCCTCATTGCTCTCGTCTTCACGCCACGGCTGACCATGTACCTGTAGATAGCCCACAAGCTCGCCATGAGTTAGGTCGAGCAAGGGACGCACCACGATATTCCTCCGGCGAGGAATGCTCGATAGACCAGCGGGCCCCGAACCCTTAATCGCGTTCATCAAAAACGTTTCCGCGCGATCCGAAGACGTGTGCGCGGTGCAGATACGAGCCGCCGTTCGCGGCGCCCCCGTCTGGGCGCAGAGTTCGCGAACATACCTCCGCGCCGCGGCATAGCGCACCTCGCGGGCCGCGGCCTCAATATTGCCCGACCCCCCATCAAAATAAGCGTGCTCCACACACAGCGGTAAACCATATTGCGCGCAGAGCTCACGCACAAAGGCCTCGTCGCCATCGGACGCCTTGCCGCGCAGATGATGGTTTACATGCAGCACATGCAGGCGCTCGCGAGCAATGGGGGCAACACCGCGTCCGTCTTGGATATCCAGCTTTGATGTGCACGCCATAAGAAGCAGTGCCGTCGAGTCCGCGCCGCCTGATACCATGAGCACGACAGGAGCTGCCTGCTGCCTCGTCCGGGTCTCATCGACTGCCCCAGGCACGGCATGGTGTCCGTAATGCTGTGATACCGTTGGCATTCGCTTCCTCCTTTATTCGTCCGCACCCATTGTATCCTTTGGAATCTTATGTCTTGCCTGCACCTTCATATCCTCGGCAGTGGCTCTAAAGGCAACTGCGCACTCATCGAGGGCCCGCAGGGGCTCATTATGGTCGATGACGGACTGTCTCCCCGCGAGACATTAAAGCGCATGGCAGAACTGAGGCTCTCGGCAGACAACGTCTCGGCTCTTCTCATTACTCATGAGCATAGCAATCACATCAAGGGCCTCGATGTCTGGTGCAAGCACTGGCACGGCCCCCTCTTTGCCAGCAGGGGCACTCTTTCGAGCAAAGAAAATCTTTCGCATCTGCCTGTCGAGGAATTCGATCCCGGTGACACCCTATCCATTGCCGGCATCCACGTGCAAACCTACTCAACGTCACACGATGTCATCAATCCAGTCGGCTATCGATTCGACACCCTCGATGATTCCATCGGCTTTGCCACCGACACCGGAGAGCTATCGAGCCAAGCCATGAACACCCTCAAAGATTGTCGAGTCCTCGCACTCGAAAGCAACCACGATGTGACCATGCTGCGCGAGGGAGAATATCCCCGCTTTCTTCAGGAGCGCATCCTGTCTGAAAGGGGACACCTCTCCAATGGCCAAGCCGCCGAAGCCGCGCGCGAACTTGTTACCGATCGCACCGAACAGCTCATTGCCATGCATATCAGCCAAGATAACAATCGTCCGAGCCTTACCGTCAAAAGCTATGCCAATGCTCTGGCCGCAACCCTGGATGACGAGGTCGGCAGCTCCGCAACCCTTCTCCAAGGATCGCGAAAACTCTCGATACGCCCTGCGAGTCAGTATCAACCGGCAACCATTCAATAGACTGTCCTAAACAACAAAAGGGGCCGGGAATCGCTTCCCAGCCCCTTTTGTTGTCTTTTAATAGCGAAGAACACCAACGAAGTTATTCGATGGAGATCTTCGTAACGTTCTTCTTCTCGACGATCTTGGGAACCGTAACGGTCAGGATGCCGTCAGCGTACTTAGCCGAGAGGCCCTCGCTCGAAGCGTCCTTAAGATACACGCCACGCGTCGCGCTGTACGAGCTGAACTCCTTCTGCAGAAAGTTCTTGCCCTCGTTCTCCTCGTCTTCCTCGACATTCACGCTAATGGACAGACGGCCCTCGTTAAGCTCGACATCGATATCGTCCTTGGCGACGCCGGTCAGATAAGCCTTGACCTCATAGCCATCGCCCTTATCCTCAACGTCAACGGGGAACGCCTTAGAGGCAATCGAGCTGTTCGCTAGGTCGCTCATATCATCAAACAGATCGAACAGCGAGCTTGCAGAGGGACGAACGCCAAAAACCGAACGATAAGGAACCATGCTTGCCATGTTTACCACTCCTTTATAGGACTGCCGAGTCATCTTCCAGGTGACTGGGACTTCTTTTGACGCTCTTATATATGCCCACCCAGTGCTCATATATACATCGACTATAAAGTTTTTTGAGTCCAGTACTATAAGCATATCTAAGTGCGTATGACTTAGGTTTTAGGAAGGTTAAGGTTCTTTGAACCAGAGCTTAAATACCGAGTATGTCCCCAGCTACAAATAACAAGGGGCTTACAATGAGCGCGTACACGTTGTTGGTAACGAGCTAAAGGGCATCATGGACGACCAAAACCAGAACAAAATGTTTATGCCGACGCAGGGGGAAGATACTTCCACGCAGCCGCCACGGTTCCATCGTCCCCACATCTCGCAAGAGCCCATTAATGATCCGGAGCCCGAGTATGTGACGAGAAATCGATATCAAACACTCGAGGATGCCCAAACGGGGCGTAAACATATGGGCGTCGCCTCGGGAGACCCTGTATATCTGAAAGACGCACCATTATCTAAAAACAGCGCAGCTAGTGATGAGCCGATGAAAGCATCCGCCACTCATCAACAAAGAGGTCCTCGACCAAAGCAAACCTTGACGCATTCGGCTCGCTATCTCGAAACGCCAAAACAGGGAAAATCAATCTTCGTTTCATCAAGTAAACGACGCAAGCAGCATCGACTGACAATCCTGCTTTTGATCATTGTGGCCATAGCAGTTGCCCTTGTTATTCGATTTATCTTCTTAAAATAAAGGCTCAATACCAAAAACGATAAGATCGTCTGGTGTAATAGAGTCATTTACGCCCCATAAACGCAAAAAAGGGGGAGGCCGCGAGGCCTCCCCCTTCTCAGTTCAAGCGTACGGCTCGGTGCCGTCCACCGGTCAGCGGCGCCCTGGCCTCCCACGGGCTGACCCCGCAGTACTCTCGGCGCGATGGGGCTTAGCTTCCGGGTTCGGAACGGGACCGGGCGTGCCCCCCATGCTCTGGCCGCTGACCGGTGGGCGGCGCCCACCGTTACGGTGTCCGGTGTCTCTCACGTGCCCTGGGGGCCGCATGGCGCATAGGGGAGATGACTCGGGGGCATCCTCGTGCCCGGACCGCGCATGGAGCGCTCAGTCCCGCGGGCCGCGAGGTGCGGTTCCGGAAGAGCTCGGGCGATTAGTGCGGCTCGGCTGAGGACGTCGCCGCCCTTGCACCTGCCGTCTATCGACCAGGTAGTCTACCTGGGCCCTTACCGGAAGGAGAACTAATCCCTGGAACGGCTTCCCGCTTAGATGCCTTCAGCGGTTATCCGCGCCGCACGCGGCTACCCGGCCGTGCCGTTGGTCGACAACCGGTTCACCGGAGGTGCGTCCACCCCGGTCCTCTCGTACTGGGGGCAGCCTCCATCGATTCTCCTGCGCCCACGGAGGATAGGGACCGAACTGTCTCACGACGTTCTGAACCCAGCTCGCGTACCGC
>ENA-OOWV01002146-OOWV01002146.1-human-gut-metagenome-genome-assembly--contig:-NODE-2146-length-11344-cov-3.962796_pt1 | contig 11344 bp, 10 predicted proteins | sample MGYA00241584_ERZ501337 | MGnify/ENA primary metagenome ERZ501337 (study PRJEB25962, sample SAMEA2042744) | human gut metagenome | biome: human gut; feature: human-associated habitat; material: faeces... | reverse complement strand
AACCCACGTATCCAGCTTGGAAGGCTGGTGTTCTACCATTGAACTACACCCGCGTCTTAAAGACAAGTAATATGATATCACATCTCAGAAAAAATGCAAGCCTTTTTTTTATTTTTTGATCACTTTTATTACTTTTTGTCCACTTTATTTTCTGACCTCTATTTTATCTATTTCGGTTCTTTTCCTTCCATTTCCACATATACTTTATCAATCACCTGTTTTCTATCCGATCGGAGTTCCTTTTATGTTTTCCAGATTAAAATCAAAAAATATTATACGGATCTGTTTTCTTTTCCTCGCGGCTTTCTTTGTGGGAACCGGCACTGCATTTCTGCATGATCATTTCTTTTCAGCCGCTGTTCCCACCTCTTCTGAAGGCAACTGGGGGCTCAGCTTCCAAACTGATGGGGATCCCCCTGTCGGCAATGCCACATTTGACGAGTTGAAAAAATTTGATGCCTTTTACGCACAGGACACCGGCGAAAAAGTAATCTACCTTACTTTCGATGCCGGTTATGAAAATGGAAATACACCGGCTATTCTGGAAGCTCTTACGAAACATCAGGCTCCGGCAACGTTCTTCGTCGTCGGCACACTTCTGGAAAGCAATCCAGAACTTATCAAACAGATCCTCGCTGCCGGTAACACCATCGGCAACCACACCTGGCATCACAAAGACATGTCACAGATTTCTACAATGGAATCCTTTTCTGAAGAAATCCAGACAGTTGAAAAACTGTATCAGCAGATCACCGGACAGGAAATTTCCAGATTTTATCGTCCACCACAAGGCAAATACAGCGAAGCCAACCTGAAAATGGCACAGGATCTTGGCTATCATACCTTCTTCTGGAGTCTCGCCTACGTCGACTGGTATCAGGATAGCCAGCCATCCCACGAAGAGGCTTTTGAAAAGCTGCTTGGGCGGATCCATCCCGGTGCCATCGTTTTACTCCACAGTACGTCCTCTACAAACGCTGAAATCTTAGATGAACTTCTCACCAAATGGGAAGAAATGGGTTATCATTTTGCTTCTCTTGATGACCTTATAAAAGCTACTGCATCTTAGGAATTTTTCTCTGTCACTTTATCGGAGGATTCTCTAATCGATCAGTCCATATTTCTTCATCGCATAAGCAATTCCATCTTCTTCAACGGTCTTTGTAACAAATTCTGTATAAGGTTCCAGCACCTGGTCATGCGCGCCCATCGCAATCGCATGCCCGGCATGCCGGAACATTGCCAGATCATTGCTGCTGTCTCCAAATACATATGACTGATCTCTCGTCATTCCAAAATGCTCCAGTACCCAGTCAATCGCAGTTCCTTTTGTATAGCCCTTGAGGATACATTCAAACGTATTACTTCCACGGTCGATTACTTCCATATCATCTTTGATAAATTCAAAAAATGCTTTTACATCACTTTTTTCGTCCGTATAAATAAAGATTTTATCATATGGACATCTTCTCTGCTCCATATAACGCTCGATTCCAAGTCCACGGTTATTCATGTATTTTTTTGTATTTTCCAATCTGTCAAATCTTGAAACTCTTGAAGTGAAATACACATCTTCTGCTCCCTCAAAAATCCCATCAATCTGACATTTTGTCATATAATCAGCGATCTCATCGCCCCTCTCCGGATCCAGATGCTTTTCAAAAATAATTTCTTCATCAAATGTAAAATAAATCCCACATCCACACAAATATCCATCAAATGGAAGTTTTTTCAGTTCCACCGGAACACTGCAGTATGTTCTTCCTGTATTGATAAATAAAAAATGTCCTGCGTCGTGTGCCCTTTTAAGTGCATCTACCGTACTTGCGGGAATCTCTTTTGTAATCTCACTGAGTACGGTCCCATCAATATCAAAAAATAATGCTGCTCTATTCATTCTACCTTTTCCTCCCGGTTATACTCCAATTACACGATACTCATTATACTCATATCTCACCATTATGCGCAACCCTTTTTCATTTTCTGCAAAATATCTGTGATAAATACCATTTTGACTTCTCCATATAAAAGTAATATAATAGATGTTGTACAATTTGAAAAAGGGGTAATAATAATGAATAAAAGAATCGATAAGAAAAAACAGAAAAGAACACTTGAATCAGCAGTAACTGCTACAGCTACATCATCAGCACCGGCTACAGCAACTCCTGTTGTAGAGATAAAAGAAGTTGTAAAAGAAGTCAAAGTACCAGTAGAAGTTCCTGCCAAAAATCCTGCATTTTATGTTCAGTACCAGAGTGCAGAATATACTGTAGCCGCTATCACAGAACGTGTGATCGCTGACTGCAATGCAAAGGGACACGCTGTAGAAAATCCGGAAGCTCTCTCCATTTATCTGAAACCAGAAGATAAAAAAGCATATTACACCCTTGGAGGGTTCAATGGATATATTGAATTATAAAGGAGTATTTTATGGCGCTTAACTTTCAACAGCTTGGAATGCTTGCAAAACTGAAATCCGCATTTTCCACTTTTCAACAGGAGCATCCTAAATTTATGCCTTTTATTCATGCAGTAAAAGGAGATGCATGCCGCAAAGACAGCATCATCGAAATCTCCGTCAAATCTCCGGAAGGACGGAATTATACCACTAATTTCCGTGTTACCGAAAAGGATTTGGAACTTATCCAGATGCTGAAAGATATGCAGGAAAACCAATAAAGTAAAAAAAGCAGGTAAGAAAGGATAAAATTTCTTACCTGCTCTTTTTCTATCTTACTTTAGCATTTCTTTGCTAATACAAAGGAATGGCCTTCCATTTTTATTGCCTGAAGGCTGACTTTTTTACCGGTATATAAATCCATATACTCTCCCTCTTCTTCGATCCAGGCTGTCCGGTCCTCTTCTGCGAAATTAAAAAGTGCTGTCATCTGCTCGCCCTCCAGTTCCCGCACAACTCCAAGGATTCCATTTTCCCAGGTATCAAGCGTCCAGACATTTGCCGATGCGTCAAATACTTTTTCCTTACTTCGGATGGATCTAAGTTTTCCAATTCCATCAAACAGTTCTTTTTGTACCGTTCCGTTTCTCTTTCGTCCGTCTGCCAGCTTCCAGTCAAATTTTCCTCTGTGGATATACCTGGAATCAACCCGTTTTTCCGGATCATTTTTATAAGTATAATCATTTACCTGACCAATCTCATCTCCACTGTAAAGCATTGGAATTCCGGATTGCACCATCATATATGCATGCAGCATCAGATCAAATCTGACTGCTCTTTTTTTCTTTTCTTCATTTTGTTCAAATCCGGCACTTTCAATTCCACACATGGAAGCTGTCGTTGCACAGAATCTGGCATCTCCTGTTATCGGATCTTCATTATAAAGTTCCCCGCGGCTCACACTTTCTGCGATCTTTCCCGTGAAGAAGTCATTCAGATATCTTTTGTGTGGGACTTCCTGCATTCCCCAACCAGAAAGAGTCTGGAAATCCAATCCCCATCCAATATCATCATGACATCTGAGGTAATTTAAGAAAGTATACTCTTTCGGAAGGTTGTTCATAATATCAAGCTGCATCCGTAAAAGTCTGGTATCTCTCGTCGCAACCGTATTCCATGTAGTAGCCATCATGGTTACATTATAAAGCATATGACATTCCGGCTTTTCTATGGTACCAAAATAAGGAACTACTTTTTCCGGTTCCATCACGACTTCCCCTAATAATACAACCGACGGACACACAATCTCCCCGATCATACGCATCATCCTGACTATCGTGTGTACCTGTGGAAGATTTCTGCAGCTTGTCCCCATTTCCTTCCAGATATAAGGAACTGCATCGATCCGCAGAATGTCAATCCCCTGATTGACCAGGAAAAGGAAATTATACATCATTTCGTTAAACACCCTCGGATTCTTATAATTCAGATCCCACTGGTAAGGATAAAAGGTAGTCAACACGTAGTGTCCAATTTCAGGAAGCCAGGTGAAATTCCCCGGTGCAGTTTCCGGAAATACCTGTGGCACTGTTTTCTCATATTCTCTGACATAGTTTTCATTGTCACAGAAAAAATACCGGCTCATATATTCGCCTTCACCCATTCTTGCCTTCTGTGCCCATTCATGATCTTCGGAAGTATGGTTCATTACAAAATCCATACACAGATTCATGTCTTTTTCATGGCAGGCTTCAGCCAGATCTGCAAGGTCTTCTATGGTTCCAAGTTCCGGCTTTACTTTTCTGAAATCCGCAACCGCATAGCCTCCATCGGATCTTCCCTTTGGCGAATCGAGAAACGGCATCAGATGAACACAGTTTACACCACATTCTTCCAGATACTTAAGCTTTCCTTTGACTCCTCTTAAATTTCCGGCGAAATTATCAATATACAGCATCATTCCCAGCATGTTTTTTTTACGATACCACGCCTGATCCTTTTCCTTCTCCAGATCTCTCTTTCGAAGTTTCTCATTTCTTGCATGATAGTAATTCTGCATCTGTTCACAGAGCTCTGCAAACATTGCTTCATTATCATATAATTCCATATAGAGCCAGCGAAGCTCATCCATATGCTTCGCCAGTCTCTTTTCAAAAATATCATTTGTTTTTCTCATTTTTACTCGACCATTTCCAGATAAATCTGATATGCTTTGTACTCACCAAATTCAAGCGGCATCGGAATTCCAACTTCCATCAGCGCCTCTGCCGGATAAATTTTTCCGGTATTTGAATCTTTATAGAATTGTCCGGCACACAGACCTTTCATTTTTACATAATTTACTGTCATGTTTCCATGGATTTCAAGCATAACTACATTTACAAGTACTTCTTTCCCATCTTCTGATGCAAATTCCCATGCGCCGATTTCTTCTGCGAATGGATTACTCAGTCGATAGTAAAGTCCATTTTGTACAAGCTGTGCATATTTTTTGTATTCTACTATCTGTTCCCTGATCTCTCTGCGCTCTTCATCTGTCATTTTCGCCGGATCCAGTTCATAACCGAAGGTTCCTGCCATGGCACAGACACCTCTTGTATGGAGTGATGTCTTTCTTCCTGTCTGATGATTCGGAACTGCAGATACGTGAGATCCAACTGCAGATACCGGATACCCAAAGGATGTTCCGTATTGGATCCTTACACGATCCACTGCATCGGTATTGTCACTGCACCAGATCTGTGGTGTATAATACAGCATTCCCGCATCAAAACGACCTCCACCACCACTGCAGCCTTCGATCAGAAGGTCTGGATAGCGGCTTATAATACGCTCCAGGAAATCATAAAGTCCAAGCATGTAGTCATACTGCACACTGCCCTGTTCTTCTGCTGTCATAGAATATACTTCTGCCATACTTCGGTTCATATCCCATTTTACATATTCGATATTTCCCTGATCGAGCACCTGACACATCTGCTCATAAACAGCATCCACAACTTCTTTTCTCGAAAAATCAAGGAGCAACTGGTTTCTTCCTTTTACCGGTTTTCTTCCCGGAATCTGAATTGCCCAGTCCGGATGTTCACGGTAAAAATCACTGTCTTCATTTACCATCTCCGGCTCAAACCAGAGCCCGAATTTAACACCTAACGCATTGATCCTGCTGATCAGGTCACCAAGACTTCCCTGCAGCTTTTCTTCATTAACCTTCCAGTCGCCAAGTCCACTGTTGTCATCATTTCGACTTCCAAACCATCCATCATCCAGTACAACCATATCGATTCCCAGATCCTTTGCCTGCTCGGCAAGATGATAGATATCTTCTCCCGTAAAATCAAAATAGCATGCTTCCCAACTGTTGATCAGTACCGGTCTTACTTTTTCTTTATATTTTCCGCGACACAGATTTTTACGGATACATCTCTGCAGATTCTGGGAAAGCTTTCCGAGTCCCTGATTGCTGCAGGTTAAAATAACTTCCGGAATCACAAATTCCTGTCCTTTTTCCAATGGATAAGAAAACTGCTCTTCCTGCAATCCCATCTGCATTCTTGTCTGTCCAAACTGATCCTTCTCTACTTCTGCTTTAAATCCTCCGCTGTATACAAAGGACATTCCATAACAAGTACCTGCGTCTTCCGTCGTTTCTTTTTCTGCCAGTATCATCATCGGATTGTACTGATGGCTGGATGTTCCTCTGCGGCTTCCAATTACAAAAGCTCCATGTCCTACCGATGTTCTTTGCATATTTCTTTCCATCGCATGGCGGCCGTAAAATGAAATTACGTCAAATTCACCATGAACGAAATCGATACACGCTGCTTGGGCTTTTGTCAGTCTGATTTTATCTTCTTCTGTATTGATCACTTTTGCACTTCTTGTGATCACATCATACTCCGGAAGAACTCCATAAAGTAATTCTACCTGTAATCCTGTCACCTGATCTTTCATATAAATGATCAGAGTCTGGGCTTCCTCTTCGGCAGCATAAACTGCCGGAAGTCCCTTCAAATTGTATTTTCCATCACAAATCTCATATCCCTGATATCTAAGATCGCATCCAAAAGAACCATCTGCATTTACAAGATCAAGCACCGGACTCCTGAAATCTCCTGTCAGTCGACACGGAAATTCCTGTGGCAGCACATCAAGGGAATATGTTCTGTCATTTCCTGTATCATGCGGATTTCCTGAGAAGCCACGGTCTGCATAGGTCAGAAGATAGTCCATAACTCCATCTGTCTTTCTTCCATAATATAAATGCAGTAAAAATCCATATGCATCAATTTGCATCTGATACGTTGTATTTTGGGTATGTAATGTAAATGTTTTTGCTTTCTCGTTGTATATGATTCCCATATTCTTCTCCTTAAGCTTCTGTCAAATTTATTTTACTGCGCCATTTACAACACCGTTCAGAATCTGTTTCTGACAGATCAGATAGAAAATCAAAATCGGAAGCAGTGCCAGTAAATAGGATGCAAATGCAAGATTATAATTGGTTCCAAATTGTGTCTGGAATGTCATCTGTGCAAGTGGCAGTGTGTTCACATCACTACCTGCCAGAATTACAAGTGGTGTCATAACATCATTCCATGTACCAAGTGCTGTAAGTACCGCTACTGTTGCATGCATCGGTTTCATGATTGGGAAAATAACGCTCCAGTAAGTTTTCCAGGTTGTTGCCCCGTCTACATGTGCAGCCTCTTCCAGTGCCAGCGGAATATTTTTCAGATAACCGGAGTATAAGAGCACATTCATCGGCATATAAAATACAAGATAACACAAAATAACACCGAAAATATTGTCAATTCTCATCTGTGCTGTCTGCTTCACAAGTGGCATCATCAAAATTGCAAATGGAACAAACATACCGCTTACAATATAAAGATAGGCTACTTTGTAAAATTTACTGGTACTTTTACTTCTTCCGATCACATAACCGATCATAGAATGAATCAGAATGGAAAGAACTACCGTTACAATCGTTATCAGCACACTGTTGCCCAGTGAATGCCAGAAATCTGTTACACGCATTGCTTCTGCAAAGTTAGAAAAGCTCCAGCTTTTTGGCAGTGATAAGATTCCGGAAATACTGTTTGTCATTTCCGACGGTTTCTTAAATGCAATCACAACTGTAAGATAAAGAGGAAAAATAACGGTTACAAGACCCAGAATCAATAAAATTGTGATTGGCCAGTTTACTCTTTCTTTCACCTTTACTTTCATTATAACTGTTCCTCCTTATTTCCCAAAAAGTTCATCTGTAATACAGAGATCACAACGATCACTACAAAGAACACAACTGCATTGGCACTCTGGAACCCAAACTGTCCTCCGGCCATACCATTGTTATAAATCAAAAATGAAATTGATTCTGTACTCTGCGCCGGACCTCCTTTGGTAAGAGCCATGATCTGATCAAATACCATCAGAAAATTCTTCATACAAAGTACCATATTGATGGTAAAGAATGGAAGGATCAGTGGAAATGTCAGATTCTTGAATTTTTTCCATCCGGTCGCTCCATCAAGAGAACCTGCTTCGTATACATCCTCCGGTACCGTCTGAAGTCCGGAAATATAAATAATCGTATTCATTGCAACAGACTGCCATGCACATACAATTACGATCGCAACCCATGCCCATTTTGAGCTTGCCAGGATACTGTCACCTTTTCCGCCCATCATTTTTACAACTGCCGGAAGAATATAAGTGAAAAAGTAATTGAAAATATAGCCCACTACAAGTGCTCCTAAAATATTTGGAACGAAATACATTCCTCTGAGTGCACTTTTAAATTTAATTTTACTGTTTAATCCAAGAGCTAAAACAAGACTTAACACATTTACAACTATTGTTGCAACAATTGCAAGCTTGAATGTAAACAGGTAGGATTTCCCGACTCTTGCATCAGTAAATAAGTCTGTATAATTCCGAATACCTACCCAGTCAAACTCGCCATATCCTCGAAAATTTGTAAAACTATAAATAACACCTTTAATAAGTGGCAGCGTATTAAAGCAGAAAAACAACGCAAGTATCGGTATCGTAATCAGTAAAAATGTCCGCTCTCTGCCATTCATCCTTTTCAATTTATTCATGATCTGTATCCCTCCTACTTGCCTGCTTCATAATCTTCCATCATACGAATGATATCCCTGTTATATCTGATCCAGTCTTTGTCAAACTTTTTCAGGAATGCGTCAACATCCTGGTTTATGAGAAATGTCTGGATTTGTGCATCGACTGCCATTTCTGACGGATAATAGTGGTCCTGGTAATCCGCCATACGGTTATCCTGAATATATGGTTTCATATCTTCCAGCTCCGGAGCCAGTGCAAAATCTTCATCTTTACAAGGCACTGCATTCTGCGCATCTAAGTATGCCTGGATATTTTCATGATCCATCAGAAAATCAAGGACTTCATATGCCGCTTCTTTATTTTCACATGCATCCATCACGCAGAACTGAAGGTCTACTCCTGAATTTAATACATTGTCCTCTTCAGAATCATTAGCCGGCATAACAAAAGATCCGATATTCATATCCGGATTTACAGATTTGATCTGCGGAATTGCATAGCTTCCGATTGTATACATCGCTGATTCACCATTTGCAAATGCAGTACATGCATCGTTGTATCCGTATCCAAACGGTCCATCTTCACCATAATTTAACAATTCAAGCATTTTTTCTGCCACTTGCGGATATTCTTTGGAGAAGGTTGTTTCTCCCTTATTCACCTGCTGACAAACATCGGATGGTGCAAGTCCGACTGCAAGTGCATTCCAAGGTGCAAGGCAGGTCCAGGTATCTTTATATCCAAAATAAAGTGGCTGGATTCCTTCATTCTGAATCTCCTCGCAAAGAGAAATAAATTCATCCCAGGTCTGCGGAATCTCCCATCCATGTTCCGCAAACATATCTTTGTTATAGAGCACTCCTGCCGCATTTGCCACATACGGAAGCCCATATGTTCCTTCTGTCGGAACAAACTCCAATCCTTCAATAATATCCAGATAAGCAGGTTTTACCTCACTAAGTCCTTCATAATCTGAAAGGTCAGCCAGTATTCCTGAATCAACAAAATACGAATAATTGATATCTCCTCCGATTCCGATAATATCCGGATAATCTTCTCTGATAAAACGTGTTTTCAAAATTGTTGTCGCATCATTTGGGGAAGATATTTTTAAATGGATATCATCATGTGTCTCATTAAATTCTTTTTCGAGCTGTTCAAATATATCTACCGCCTCTGGTTTATACTGAACAAGTTCGATTTCCACTTTTCCGCTTTTTGGATTTTGCTGACATCCCTGTAATACAGCTGATGCCATCAGAATACAGGACATTCCCAAAACAATTGCTGCTCTTTTCCTTCTCATTTTTTCTCCTTCCTCACAGGTATATTTTCACTTTGCTACTCCTCGATATATCAAGTACTTTGTTTATATTTGCATTATAACATACCATTATGCGTTCAAGAATAGCATTGTATTTGATGTTTTATTCCAAAATGCTATTTTTTTCTATTTTTTTGTAAACGAACTAGCATTTTGGTATATTTCGGTTGCAATCCATTTTCAGATTAAGTAAAATATAGATATATTCACTGAATTACCAGCTATTGAACACAACTTTAACAAAACACAACTAAATGAAAGGAATCTGTATGAAAGAGCTCATGTTTTCTGTATTTCCAAGCGAAAACTTTGTTGACCTTGGATTATATCAATTCGGTTACGAACAATGTAAACCTGCACATAGTTTTGGTCCTGCCGTCCGTAATCATTTTCTTTTTCACTACATTATCTCCGGCACCGGAATTTTAATGGCAAATGATTCTCACGGTGTAACACAGACCTATCACGTAAAAAGTGGCCAGGGCTTTATGATTTTCCCCGGTCAGATCAATACTTATATCTCTGATGAAAAACTCCCATGGGAATATACATGGATTGAATTTGACGGACTACGTGCAAAGGAAACCATTGAACTTTCCGGACTTAGTTTGGATAATCCGATTTATAAAGCTACTTCTAAGGATCTGCGTGAAATACTGAAAGAAGAACTTCTCTATATTGCAAGTCACGGAGACGCTACACCATTTCACCTGATCGGGCATCTTTATCTTGCAATTGATGCTCTTATTCGTTCTACTTCCATCATGCAGACATCGAAAATCAGCCGTCTTCAGGATTTTTATATCCATGAAGCCCTATCTTATATAGAGCAGAATTTCCAAAACGATATTTCTGTCGAAAACATCGCTGCTGTATGCGGATTAAACCGCAGTTATTTCGGAAAAATTTTCAAAGACGGAATTGGAAAATCTCCTCAGGAATTTTTGTTGAATTATAGAATGATTAAAGCTGCTGAATTATTAAAACTGACAAAGCTTTCCATTAAAGATGTAGGTAATGCAGTCGGTTATCCCAACCAATTACATTTTTCCAGAGCATTTAAAAATATTTATGGAATATCGCCAAGAGACTGGCGTAATCAGAACAGACTTAAACAATAATAGAAAAAGAATGCTGCAGTTCAGACTGTGCATTCTATTTTTATTATTTAATATGTAATAATAAAGAATGTGCCTGGGCTCGTAGTGCCTTTTATTTAACAGGAAGTTCCTACGGATTTTGCTATGCAATAAAAAAACTGCAAACCCTTACGGTTTACAGCTCCCTTACTTTCTACATGTACCTTCAAAACCACATACAAATTTAAATCTTTACTCCATCCATTCTTCCTTACCCTGTCCTACCTTCTTGGTTATGCCCTCGACCGATTAGTAACAGTCAGCTCCATGCATTACTGCACTTCCACCTCTGCCCTATCTACCTTGTCGTCTTCAAGGGGTCTTACAACTTGCGTTGGGATATCTCATCTTGAGGGGGGCTTCACGCTTAGATGCCTTCAGCGTTTATCC
>ENA-OOWV01002143-OOWV01002143.1-human-gut-metagenome-genome-assembly--contig:-NODE-2143-length-11354-cov-3.293743_pt1 | contig 11354 bp, 8 predicted proteins | sample MGYA00241584_ERZ501337 | MGnify/ENA primary metagenome ERZ501337 (study PRJEB25962, sample SAMEA2042744) | human gut metagenome | biome: human gut; feature: human-associated habitat; material: faeces... | reverse complement strand
AAAAAGCCGAAACAGAAACCACACACGGTGCCTGTTTCGGCTTTTTCGTTACATACTTTCAAAGGGATGAGGTAGAGCGGGCCGGTGCTCGTGGTAATAGCAGGACTGGTCTTGCGACCATTCTATAAAGTGCTCATTCCCCATACGAATCCCCTCAAAAATACAAATTACTCACACTCGCGAATCTTCTTTCTCAGCGGCAGTACCATCGCCGGAGATACAGACAGCTCGTCCAGTCCCATCTTCAGGAACTCTTCTGTCAGTTCAAGGTCTGCTCCAAGTTCTCCACAGATTCCGATCCATTTTCCTTCTGCGTGTGCATTATCTGCTGCCATCTTGATCATAGCAAGCACTGCCGGATGATGTGGATCATAGAACTCATCAAGCGCAAGGTTCTGACGGTCAATTGCCAGTGTATACTGTGTCAGGTCATTTGTTCCAACACTGAAGAAATCAACTTCTTTCGCAAGTTCGCGGCTCATCATAACTGATGCCGGTGTCTCGATCATAATACCAAGTTCTACGTCTTCCTTAAATGGAAGTCCTTCTTCTCTCAACTCTGCCTTCACTTCTTCGATGATCTCTTTGATCTTACGAACTTCTTTTACAGAAATGATCATCGGGAACATAATGGAAAGATTTCCATATACGGATGCACGGTAAAGTGCACGAAGCTGAGTCTTGAAGATCTCCGGTCTTGTCAGGCAGATACGGATTGCTCTGTATCCAAGTGCCGGGTTCTCTTCTTTTGCAAGATTGAAATAATCAACCTGCTTGTCTGCTCCGATATCAAGTGTACGAATGATGACTTTCTTTCCTGCCATGCTTTCTACAACCTGTCTGTAAGCTGCAAACTGCTGTTCTTCTGTCGGATAAGTACTGTTCTCAAGATAAAGGAACTCACTTCTAAACAGACCTACTCCGCCTGCATCATTCTTAAGTACTGCACCAAGATCAGATACGTTACCAATGTTCGCATAGACATTGATCTTCTGTCCGCTCTTTGTCACATTCTCTTTTCCTTTAAGCTGATTCAGAAGTTCTTTCTGCTCAAGGTCTTTCGCACGCTTCTCCTGCATCTTTGCAAGTGTCTCTTCATCCGGATCCACATAGAGTGTTCCTGTAAATCCATCAATGATAGCCATCTCTCCGTCATATTTCGGATTAAGAGCTTCTCCCATTCCGATTACAGCCGGAATATTCATTGTTCTTGCAAGGATCGCTGTATGAGAGTTAGAAGAACCATACATTGTGGCAAATCCAAGTACCTTCTCTTTGTCAAGCTGTACTGTCTCACTTGGTGCGAGATCATCTGCAGCAACAATACAAGGTTCTGTCATCTCACGTGTTCCGTTGCTCACTCCGCAGAGAATATCAAGCACACGCTCGGAAACGTCCTTCACATCTGCTGCACGTCCCTGCATATATGCATCATCCATAGATGCAAACATCTGTGCAAAGTTATCAGCTGTTGTCGAAACAGCATACTCTGCATTTACACTTTGTGTACGGATAATTCCTTCAATAGATTCCAGATAATCCAGATCATCAAGCATCATCTGGTGAATCTCAAAGATCATGGCGTTGGCCTCACCTACATCTTCAATAGCTTTGTCGTAGAGGTCTTTCAGCTGGTCGATTGCTGTATTCTTAGCCTCTTCGAATCTCTTCCATTCTGCATCCACATCATCTACATGTGTTCTTCTGATCACCTTTTCGTTTCTCTTATAGAACATCAGCTTTCCAATGGATACTCCACCAAATACGCTTTTTCCTTCAATCGTTATCATATACACAAATCCTCCTTGAAATAAAATATTTCATAGACATTGGTTAAATTATATAATACTTCAATTCTTTTTTCAATCGACATCCTTTATTTTTCCAATCCATTCGTAAAATAATCTTTCCTCGCACTTCTATTTTTTACCAATCTTATAAATCCGATATGCTAAATGGTATTTACAAATTGTTGAAATCGATTTTACGTCACTTCACATCTTTTTGTCATTTTTCTACAAATCAAAAAAGATTACATTTGACTTTCTTTGTTAAACATGCTACAATAGACAAAGTGTCACTATGAATTTATACTGACACAATATTACAGTTTTCAGCGCATTGTAAACTGTGATGATTTAACAACTTATATTCTTTTAATGGAGGGCAACACAATGACAGGTACAGTAAAATGGTTTAATAACCAGAAGGGTTACGGATTTATCTCTGACGCTGAAGGCAATGACATTTTTGTTCATTATTCAGGACTTGTAATGGATGGATTCAAATCTCTCGAAGAGGGCCAGGCTGTTGAGTTCGAAGTAACAGAAGGCGCTAAAGGACCTCAGGCTGTTAACGTAGTGAAACTTTAATCAAGACTTTATGTACCTTTTAATTAATAAATAGACCGTATTTAATTTTTAAAAGTAATACAGAAATTCGATTAACAAAAAAGAGCTTTTTAAGCTCTTTTTTTGTTGCACACCCCGGCAATCTACATTACGCTTACACGCGAAATGCAGTTTTGCCGGATATAATTATTTTATTAACAAAGTGGATATTTTGCAGTCAGCTCAGCAACCATTGCTTTTGCTTTCTCTACATTTTCTTCACTTTCGATTACCATTGCAATAATCTCTGCGATCTTATCCATATCATCTTCCTTCATTCCACGTGTTGTAACCGCTGGTGTTCCAAGTCTTACACCACTTGTTACAAACGGTGAACGAGGATCATTCGGAATTGTATTCTTGTTCGCTGTTACATGAGCATCATCAAGACGCTTCTCCAGCTCTTTTCCGCTTGTCTCTGTTCCCGACAGGTCTACAAGCATCAGATGGTTATCTGTATCTCCCGAAACAATCTTAACTCCGCGTGCTTTCAAACCGTTACAGAGTGCTTTCGCATTTTTAACAACCTGCTCCATATATGTTTTATACTCAGGCTCAAGTGCTTCCTTGAAGCAAACTGCCTTACCGGCGATCACATGCATCAACGGACCTCCCTGAATTCCCGGGAATACAGCTTTGTTGAAATTGAATTTTTTATTCATCTCTTCGCTGCACATGATCATTCCACCTCTTGGTCCACGGAGTGTCTTATGTGTTGTTGTTGTTGTCACATGCGCATACGGAATCGGACTTGGATGAAGTCCTGTAGCAACAAGTCCTGCGATGTGTGCGATATCTACCATCAGATATGCTCCCACCTCATCTGCGATCTCACGGAAACGCTTGAAATCAATCGTTCTTGCATAAGCACTTGCTCCTGCAACAATCAGTTTCGGTTTATGTTCCTTCGCAATACGAAGCACTTCATCATAATCGATCACGCCGTCTGCATTCACTCCGTAATGTGCTACATCAAAATATTTACCGGACATATTAACCGGTGAACCGTGTGTCAGATGTCCGCCATGATCAAGGTTCATCCCCATGATCTTATCTCCCGGCTCAAGCATGGCAAACATAACTGCCATGTTCGCCTGTGCTCCTGAATGTGGCTGCACATTAACATACTCACATCCAAACAGTTTCTTTGCTCTTTCTCTTGCAAGGTCTTCTACTACATCTACACACTGACATCCGCCATAATATCTCTTTCCCGGATATCCTTCTGCATACTTATTAGTCAGAGGGCTTCCCATAGCTGCCATGACTGCTTTGCTCACCCAGTTCTCAGAGGCGATCAGCTCGATATGGGAGTTCTGTCTCTCCATCTCTGCTTTTATTGCATCTGCTATCTCTGGGTCTGTGTTCATAATCTCATCGAAATCGTACATTATCTCTTCCTCCATTAAAGCTTTACCACGTCAAAGCGTTGTAGTCATTATAGCACAGCACTTTACATCCGTCTAGCGCATTTCCTACGAAAAATCAAACAAGGAAAGCTGATTACTCTGTGGAAGATTCCCAAATAATCCCAGTTCTGCCATCAGATCAATCACTGTCTTACTTACTTTTGTCCTCTGACGGAAATCATCCAGCGAGAGATATGGACCGTCTTTTGAAGCTTCTTCCACAGCTTCCGCCGCCTTATCTCCCATTCCTTCGATGCTGGCAAGAGACGGCATCAGTTTTCCGTCAATGATCTGAAACATCTTCGCCTTCGCCCGGTAAATATCAATCGGCATAAACTCCAGTCCTCGCGCGTACATTTCCTGGACAATCTTCATATCCTTCATGACATCCTGTTCTTTTTTCGTCAGAGTATCACTTCTTTTTTTATAATCTTTCATGTAATAATTCAGTTTATCCTTGCCCTGACACATGATTGCATAAGAAAATGCATCCGCACGGATTCCAAAATATGCTCCATAATAAGCAAGCGGATAATTGATCTTACAGTAAGCGATACGATAAGCCATCATAACATAGGCTGCCGCATGAGCCTTTGGGAACATATAGCTGATCTTCTTACAGGACCATATATACCAGTCCGGTACATCCTGGGCTTTCATCGCTTCTTCCCACTCCGGTTTCAATCCTTTTCCTTTACGCACACTCTCCATAATTGTAAAGGCCAGTGCACTCTCCACTCCTTTATTGATCAGATAGATCATGATATCGTCACGGGTACAGATTGCCGTAGAAATGGTTGCTTTTCCGGATTTTACAAGTTCCTGTGCATTTCCGAGCCACACGTTCGTTCCATGAGACAGACCGGAAATTCGGATCAGATCTGATAACGTCTGAGGTTTTGTATCCTGCACCATCTGGATAACGAAATCTGTACCAAACTCTGGAATTCCAAGACATCCAAGCTTACAGCCGTCGATGTCTTCCGGTTTGATTCCGAGAATTTCTGTACCATGGAATAGTTCGATTACTTTCTTGTCATCCAGCGGAATCTCCGTTGCAACGAAAGGATGCTCCTCATTATATTCATTTTCCATTGCATCGGAGGTAATATAGTCTTCCAATGTACGAATCATCGTAGGATCATCATGTCCGAGAATATCAAGTTTCAAAAGGTTATGGTCAATGGAATGGTAATCAAAATGTGTCGTTGTAATGCCACATTCCATATCGTTGGCCGGATGCTGCACCGGTGTAAACTCATTGATGCTGTGTCCGTGCGGAAGTACTACGATTCCTCCCGGATGCTGTCCGGTACTTCGCCGGATTCCGGTACATCCTTCTGTAATTCGTTCAATCTCACAGCCACGCTTTCTCTGACCACGTTCTTCATAATAGTTTTTCACAAATCCATATGCTGTCTTATCTGCCAGCGTACCGATCGTTCCGGCTTTGAATGTATGACCCTCACCAAAGAGAACCTCTGTATATTTATGAGCCTTCGCCTGGTAATCTCCTGAGAAGTTCAGGTCAATATCCGGCTCTTTATCTCCCTTGAAACCAAGGAATGTTTCAAACGGAATATCAAACCCGGCCTTGACCAGTTTTTCTCCGCACACAGGACAATTTCTATCCGGCATGTCGTAACCACAGCCTCCGGCAAATGCCCGAACCTCTTCAGACTCAAAATCACTGTAATGACATTTTTCGCAGTAATAGTGAGGACTTAGCGGATTAACCTCCGTGATTCCGGACATTGTCGCAACAAAAGACGAACCTACTGATCCACGGGAACCAACAAGATACCCATCCGCATTGGACTTCCATACCAGTTTCTGCGCAATGATATACATAACGGCATAGCCGTTGGAAATAATAGAGTTCAGCTCTTTCTCAAGTCTGGAAGACACCTGTACCGGAAGATCTTCTCCATACATTTCATGTGCTTTACGATAACAGATATCTCGAAGCTCCTGATCGGAATCCGCGATTACCGGAGGACACTTATTTGGGTTTACCGGTGAGATTTTCTCTACCATACGTGCGATCTTCTGTGGATTTTCTATAACAACTTCTCTTGCCTTCGCAGAACCAAGATATGCGAACTCTTCCAACATTTCATCTGTTGTGCGAAGGAACAGCGGTGCCTGATTATCTGCGTCTTTGAATCCTTTTCCTGCCATGATGATCCGGCGATAAACTTCATCCTCCGGATCAAGGAAATGAACGTCACAGGTTGCTACAACCGGCTTACCGAATTTCTCTCCAAGTTCAACAATCTCCCGGTTTACGTTACGCAGATCTTCCTCTGTATTGATATTCGGCGTTTTCTCATCTTCGAGCATAAACATATCATTTCCAATTGGCTGGATTTCATAATAATCATAGAAATCTGCCAGTCTCGCAATCTGCTGTGCAGACTGTTTTTCAAGAACCGCACGGTATAATTCTCCTGCCTCACAGGCACTTCCGATGATGATTCCTTCTCTGTGTTCATTAATCAGACTTTTCGGAATTCTCGGTCTTCTTGCATAATATGTCATATGAGATGCCGTGATCAGCTGATACAGATTATATCTTCCAATATCATTCTGTGCGATCAAAATAATGTGATGTGTCGGCATCTTACGGATTGCATTAACATTACGATCCCCAAACTTGTTCATTTCTTTTAAGTTCATGATATGCTGATCTTTGAGCATTTCAACAAATTTTACAAAAATTTCTGCTGTTGCCCCTGCATCATCAACCGCGCGATGATGATTTTCTAATGAAATTCCAAGTGCTTTTGCAACCAGATTCAATTTATATTTCGAAAGGGTCGGAAGCAGCACACGTGCAAGAGCCACTGTATCAACAGATGTGAACTCCCGTTCCAGACCAAGCACACGACAATTCTGTTCGATAAACCCAACATCAAATCCTGCATTATGCGCAACCAATGCGCCCTCACCAATAAATTCGAGAAACTGTGGCAGCACAACCTCGATTGTCGGAGCATCCAGCACCATCTCATCTGTAATACTTGTCAGGTTTGTGATTTCGAAAGGAATCGGGCGTTCCGGATTTACAAAGGTACTGAACTTGTCTACAATCTGCCCATTCTCAACCTTCACAGCTCCAATCTCAATAATTCTGTCACGGATAGAACTGAATCCTGTTGTCTCGATATCAAAAACAATATAGGTATCATCCAATGTCTGATCTTTTGCATTAACTGCAATCTCAGTTAAGTCATCGACCACATAGCCTTCCACACCATATAGAACTTTAAACGGATCATCTTTATCCAATGTCTCAATATAGTGATTTGCAACCGGGAACGCCTGGGCTACACCATGATCTGTAATTGCAATCGCCGGGTGTCCCCAGTCATGTGCTCTGCGGACGATATCTGTTACTTCAGAAACTCCATCCATATCGCTCATCTTTGTATGGCAATGAAGTTCTACACGTTTCGTTGGATTGAGATCTTGCCTTGAGACCGTAAAGTCTCCAATCTTCTTGATTCCGGTAATTGAACCAATTGTCAGCTCACCGTCGAATTTATCAATTGTCGTCACGCCTTTGATTTTAACGAAAGCACCTTTCTTCAAATCTCCGAGAATCTCCGGTAACTGATCATTTCTGGCAAACATCTTGATCGTGATTGTATCCGTAAAATCAGTCACAGCAAAGATAATGATCGTCTTCTCATTTCTGATCTCTCGTGTATCAAAATTGATAATCTTGCCATGAATTGTGATCTCACCCATCTCAGAAACAACCTGTTCCAATTTGATTGGCTCATCTTCAAAATTCTTTCCGTAGATCAGGTTCGGATCGTCTCCGATCTTCACCGGACGCACATAATCCTTCTTGCGGAATTCCTTCTTTTTGAACTCTTTCTTTCCGCCCGAAACGGATGCATTTCCTGAAGAAGATTTCCCTGAAGTCTCTGCTTTCTTTTCTCCGGAAGACGAGCTTCCTGATTCGGATGACTTCTTCTTTGCCTCCACAGCAGACTTTCGCTCCTCATATTCGCCTCTCTGTTTCGCGCGCCGTTCAAAGATTGCATTAATTTCCTGCTGAATCCTCTGCTCGTCATATTCTCTGCTTCCCTGACCCTCGTTTTCTTTATATGTAACCCGGATATCAACATTCATATGAAAACGATTCCTGAATACATCGTCCAGCAGATTCATGATTTCTTCTTTTCTTCCTTCGGAAACAATCGTATCAAGAAGCTCCAGACGGACGACATTTCCCTCTTCATAGTTCACTTCTGCCTGTGAAAACATGTTTGCAGCAAGGACACTGATTTCTTTCAGTTCAAGAATCAAACTCTCCTTGTACTCTTCCATCACCGCTTCCGGTGTATAAAGCTCAGACAGCTCATACTCTTCAAGAATCTGAAGTTTTACAGAAGATGTTCCAAAGAGCTGCTCTTTGATCCGCTGCTCCATCTGCCATATTTTCTTCTTTGGGATCAGATGATGGCTCTTTAAATGTACATGCAGAAAATCACGACCGGAATTAGTCGTGATTTTCTTAACTTCCACATCAGCAAAGAGGACTTTAAATTCCTCTTCTACTTTCAATGTGGGAAATACATGAAAAAATGTTTTTTCATTCTTTATTTGTTCCAATTCAATAACTCCTGTCTTAAAGTATCAAGAAGTTCTTCTTCCTTTACCTTCTTGATGATCTCACCCTTCTTGATCAAAAGTCCTTCCCCAATACCTCCTGCAATTCCGATATCGGCTTCTTTTGCCTCTCCAGGTCCGTTTACAACACATCCCATAACTGCAACTTTAATATCAAGCGGAATGTCTGCTACCATCTCTTCTACCTGGTTTGCAAGCTTGATCAGATCAATTCTTGTTCTTCCACAAGTCGGACAGGATACAACTTCAATACCTCCCTTGCGAAGTCCAAGTGTCTTAAGAATCAGTTTTGCTGTACGGATCTCTTCTACCGGATCTCCTGTCAGGGAAACACGGATTGTATTACCGATTCCCTCATGGAGAATGATTCCAAGTCCTACAGAAGATTTCACATTTCCTGAATATACGGTTCCAGACTCTGTAATTCCAACATGAAGCGGATATGGGCATTCCTTAGCGATCAGCTCATGCGCCTTCACACACATCAGAACATCAGAAGATTTAATGCTGACAACAAGGTTGTCATATCCCATAGACTCGATCAGATGAACTTTATCCAACGCACTCTCCACGATCCCTTCTGCAGTAACACCACCATATTTCTCAAGCAGATGTTTCTCAAGAGAACCACTGTTTACGCCGACACGGATTGGAACATTGTACTCTTTCGCTTTGTCTACTACTGCCTGTACCCGTTCTTTTGCACCGATATTCCCCGGATTGATACGAATCTTATCAGCTCCATTCTCAATTGCTGCGATTGCCATCTTATAATCAAAATGAATGTCTGCAACAAGCGGAATATGAATCTGTTTTTTAATCTCTTTGATTGCTTTTGCAGCCTCCATTGTCGGAACTGTACAGCGGATGATCTCACATCCTGCTTTTTCCAGACGCAGGATCTGCTCCACTGTGGCTTCTACATCTTCTGTCCTTGTATTTGTCATAGACTGGATTGCTATCGGATGGTCTCCCCCAATCACAACATCCCCAATTCTTACTTCTTTCGTCTGATTTCTGTACATGATCTGTACCCCCTGTTTCCACTGCTCTGCAAGTTCTTTCTGTGTCATCTGCTGAGGCAGAATCACCGTTTACTTTCCACTTTTTTCAAATGTCTTCTGACTTCCATATTCTGAATCAGTCAGTGTCAGTACGTTCTGTTCCACGCTGTATTCGTAAGCTCCTTCCATCACATCCGCAATATCCTGAAGCTCCTGTTTGGAACAGTCTTTTGTCTTTTCAGCCTGTTTTGCTATCTTTTCTTCGTTCACATGAATTGCAAAACGCTTATGTTCCATATCAATTGTATAATCAACAGGAACGCTGACTGTACTCTCGTCCAAAGTCTGCACAATATCCATTGTTCCGTTATTCTTGATCGTCAACTTCATTCCATCATCTGTGTTCTCCCAATTTCCTGTCAGAGGATTGGAAGTAAAAAGCTTCACAGCGAAAAAAACAACGATCAGAATAATCAGAACTGAAGTAACCGTCATAACTGTTCTCCAGGCTATATTTCTCTTTTCTTCATTATCTTTCAGTAACATAAGAATCACTTCCTTTGCATATTTATCTTATCCAAAAATACCGCCAATAATTCCATAGGAAATGACTGACATAATAAATGCTGCGAGGCAGACACCAACAACAACTGCCGGAAAAGCTTTTCTAAAGCGGATTCCAAGCAGAGCTGCGATCAGTGATCCTGTCCACGCTCCTGTTCCAGGAAGAGGAATTCCAACAAAAAGTACAAGACCCCAGAATTCATATTTCTCTATCTTGTCACTTTTACTCATTGCCTTCTTCTCCAGCTTCTCCACCATCGGCTTCAAACGCTTCGTTCCTTTCATCCAGTCAAAGATCTTTGTAATCAGTAAAAGGATGAATGGAATTGGAACAAGATTTCCAATCACACAGATAGGTACTGCTTTTGCAAGTTCCACATTCAAAAATGCAGGGCCTGCTGCAAGCAGTCCTCCACGCAATTCCAGAATCGGAACCATTGAGATCAGGAAGAGAATAAATTCCTTACCGACCTTTCCGCCCAGTGTCACCATAAACCAGTTGATCAAAGCTTCACTCATTCAGTTATTTCTCCTTTATATATGTTCTCAAAAAATCAAAAAGCGTCTCCATCTCTTCTCTTGTACCAATTGTAATTCTCAGATACTGATCGATTCGTGGTGCATTCCAATGTCTGACAAAGATATTATTCTCTTTCAAAGCCTGGAAAAGTTCGTTCGCATCAACCTCTGGATGTCTTGCAAAAATAAAATTCGCCTTTGCATCCGGGAAAACAAAACCAAGTTTCCTGAGCTCTTCTTTTGCCCATTCTCTTGTTATATCACTTATTTGCATAAGTCCCTTGGCACCTTTGTGAGATACAGCATCTTTTCTAAACTTGCTTTCAACTTTAATAACACTATATACTAAATTTTCATCTAAACCAAATTCCTTCGAATATATTTCAACATATTCTGAATACATTCTAGGATATAATATTTTATTAATCGTATCCTTTTCTATAAGTAAAGAAGTAAATAGTATTATAATAATAGCTAAAACAAAAAATATTTTTTTCTTAGCCACGCCAATTCTCCTTCATATATAATAAAAATTCTTTTGTTTTCTCTTTAAGTTCTTCTAAGTCTCCAGAATTGTCTAATACATAATCTGCATACTTTACCTTATCTTCTTGACTTATTTGAGAGCTTATCCTGCTTAAAGCTTCTTCTTTGCTGCAATTATCTCTTTTTTGTATTCTTTTTATTTGAATATCCTCATTACAAGTTATAACTAACACTTTATCAACTATCTCTAAATAACCAGCTTCTATTAATAAAGCTGCATCTATTACTATTATATTTTTATTAAATAATTTAACTTTTTCTATTTCACTTAGTATCTT
>ENA-OOWV01002134-OOWV01002134.1-human-gut-metagenome-genome-assembly--contig:-NODE-2134-length-11384-cov-2.150234_pt1 | contig 11384 bp, 8 predicted proteins | sample MGYA00241584_ERZ501337 | MGnify/ENA primary metagenome ERZ501337 (study PRJEB25962, sample SAMEA2042744) | human gut metagenome | biome: human gut; feature: human-associated habitat; material: faeces... | reverse complement strand
TCGTCACGCCACCAACATTTCTGTCCAAATCCCACGGAATACCAATTCCGATATGCGTATTCAGACGCAGCGGCTGATACTGTGTCAGTACACCAACTGTGTCGATACCAGAATTAATACAGTTACTTAATGGAAAATCAATAATGCGGTATTTACCGCCAAAAGCGACTGCAGGTTTCGCAACCTTTTGTGTCAGTACTCCCAGTCTGCTGCCCTGACCACCCGCCAGAAGCATGGCGATCATTTCTTTTTTCATCATCTCGCAATCACCTCTTGTATGTTATGATTTTCCATTATATCATACTTTTTCACATCCGTGAACATAATTTACAATTTTTTTGTTTTTTTCTTCTGTTTTTTATATTTTTTGCACACGTTTTTTTACCTCATAAAAATAGTGCAGTGCTTTTTATGTGTGTTTTGCACAATTATTTTTCTATTATATTGGTATATTTGCACATTGTTCTCATAAAAAGTAACACTTTTCATTTTTATCTGACAGAGGTATAATAAAAAGCATTAAAGATAAGGAGATTTTTATTATGTATCAGATAGACTTTCATAAACCGCTCTCCATCCATTTCATTGGTATCGGCGGCATCAGTATGAGTGGACTGGCTGAAATTCTTCTTGAAGAAGGTTTTACAATTTCCGGTTCTGATTCCAAAAAAAGCCCTCTGACCAGTCTTCTGGAAAGCAAAGGTGCGAAAATTTACTATGGTCAGCGCGCCTCCAATATTTCCGATTCTGTTCAGGTGGTTGTCTATACAGCAGCTATTCACCCGGATAACCCGGAATTTGCATGCGCAAAAGAAAAAGGCATTCCGATGCTGACCAGAGCGCAGCTTCTTGGTCAGATCATGCGCAACTATGATACTTCCATCGCAGTTGCCGGAACACATGGCAAAACCACGACCACATCCATGCTTTCTCACATTCTTCTCAAAGGTGAATGTGACCCGACCATCAGTGTAGGCGGTATCCTGCCTGCAATCGGCGGTAATATCCGTGTTGGACAGTCTGAAACCTTCCTGACAGAAGCATGCGAATATACCAACAGCTTCTTGAGCTTTTTCCCAACCATCGGGATCATTCTGAATATTGATGCGGATCATCTTGATTTCTTCAAAGATATTGATGATATCCGTCATTCCTTCCGCAAATTTGCAGAACTTCTCCCGGCAGAAGGTGCACTCATCATTAATGCAGATACACCAAAATACGAAATGATCACAGAAAATCTTCCATGTAAAGTGATCACCTACGGTCTGGAACACGATGCTGAATACACAGCCACAGACATTACTTATGACGAACTTGGCCATGCAACCTTCCATGTTCTTCACAACGGAGAAGACCTGGGCACATGTTCTCTGAAAGTGCCTGGCATTCACAATGTATCCAATGCTCTGGCATCTATCGCTGCAGGACAGCTTCTTGACCTGTCTACAGAAGTGATCTTTGATGGTCTGAAAGATTTCGGCGGTACAGACCGCAGATTCCAGTATAAAGGCAAAATTGGTGATGTAACGATCATTGATGATTATGCGCATCATCCGACAGAGATTGAAGCCACCCTTCACGCAGCCAAAAATTATCCACATAAGAAGATCTGGTGTGTATTCCAGCCTCATACTTATACACGTACCAAAGCCCTTCTTCCGGAATTTGCCAAAGCTCTTACCCTTGCAGATCACGTCGTACTGGCTGATATCTATGCTGCACGTGAAACGGATAATCTTGGCATTTCTTCCAGAAATCTGCAGGAAAAAATCGTCGAACTCGGTACTCCATGTGAATACTTCCCGACCTTCGACGAGATTGAAAACTTTTTATTAGAAAATTGTACACAGGGCGACCTGTTGATAACTATGGGCGCCGGAGACGTTGTAAATATTGGCGAACAACTCCTTGGCAAATAAGTTATCCACATTATCCACATGTTTATACACATTTTTATATGCGTATGGCATGTGGATTTTTTATGCAAAACTGGTTCACATAATATTTTGTCGATTTTTCATATTTTTTGCGATAATATACGAAATTTCGCCATTTTTCGCGGTTGCACATAATTTTATCCTCCATGTACTTTCCACATTATCCACATTATCCACATTCATTTGTGGAAATCCTCTGTAGAAAAATCGCCTATTCTCATTTGAAAAATGTTGTGCTATAATCCAAGTGTTCCAAAACAGCCGCATTATTGCGGAAAAGTCATAACTGTTCACAGGTAATATCCTGATGAAATGAACAGCATCGGAAAGTGAGCGATATTTCATGGCAATGATCACATTACATAATGCCTCCCTCCCGGAGGTTACAATCTTATCGAACACATTTATTGATAATTATATGCCGGAAGCTAATGGAGAGTTTGTAAAAGTATATATCTACCTTTTGCGTGCACTTTCCAGTGCTCCGGTTTCTTTCAGTCTGGAGCAGATGGCAGACCGTCTTCTCTGCACCGAGAGAGATATTCTCCGTGCACTGAAATACTGGGCCAAACAGCAGCTTCTTACTCTTGATTTCACAGACAATAATAAGCTTTGCGGAATTTCTCTTCTCACTCCTGTAGCTCCTTCCTGTCCGACGGATGCCGTGCAGGATGAGATTTCCGTTACTTCCGAACAGCCGAAGGATCAGCCTGTTGTCCGTACAGAAGCACTTACTCCGGATCGTGTAAATGAACTGAAACAAAACGAAGATATCATCCAGCTTCTTTATGTAGCCGAACAATATCTTGGCAAAACACTTTCACCTACAGAAATTCAAAAGATGCTTTTCTTCTATGATGGCCTTGGCATGTCTGCTGACCTGATCGAATATCTGATTGAATATTGCGTGGGCCACAATCACAAGAGCATCCGCTACATCGAGAAGGTGGCTCTTGCCTGGGCTGAGGAGGGGATTACCTCTGTGGAAGAAGCCAAGCAGTCCGGCTCCCGATATAATAAAGACTATTTTTCTATTCTCAAGGCTCTCGGAATCACCAACCGCAATCCCGTAGAGACAGAGATCACACTGATGGACACCTGGCTTCGAACCTATGGCTTTTCCATGGAGGTCATCCAGGAAGCCTGCAACCGTACTGTCCTTCAGACAGGTCAGGCCAGCTTCCAGTATACAGACAAGATTCTGGAAGGCTGGAAAAAGAAAGATGTACATACGATCGATGACATCCATACTCTGGATACCGAACACAAGAAACGCCGTCAGGACCGGAAAGCAGCATCCTCCAAACCTGCACAGCCTTCCAATAACCGTTTCAATAACTTCCAGCAGCGAGAATACAACTTCGACGAATATGAGAAGCATCTATTGAACCAGTAAAGTTACCGTGAACGAAGTGAACAGTAACCCAGTAAAGGAGAGTACCGTGGCTTTACAGAATTTTCAGTATGATATTATTATGAGAGAATACAGCCGGCGTCAGTCCCAGGTGCAGCATGATCTGGAAGAACGCCGCAAAGAAGCATTTATCCGTGTTCCACGCCTGCTGGAGATTGATCAGGAGGTTGCAGCCTTGAGTGCCAGAAAAGCCCGTTCTCTTCTGCAGGGCGAATCCGATACTGTAGAAGATCTCAAAAAAGACGTGGCCGCTCTGGCTCAGGAACGCCGTACACTTCTTCGCAGCAACGGATTTTCTGATGATTATCTGGAACCTCATTATTTCTGTCCACTCTGTCAGGATACTGGCTATGTTGACGGACAAAAATGTTCCTGTTTCAAAAAATCCGAGGTCGAATTACTGTACACACAGTCAAATCTGAAAGAGATTCTCAAAAAAGAGAACTTTGAACACTTTTCTTTTGACTGGTATTCTGATACAATGAAGAACGAAGCAACCGGATTAACAGCCCGCGAAACAGCAAAACGGGCTTATAATACTGCCCGGAACTTTGTAGATGATTTTGACAAGCGCGCACAGAACCTGTTTCTGTACGGCAGCACCGGAGTAGGCAAGACCTTTCTCTCTCACTGTATTGCCAGCGAGCTTCTCAAAACCGCACACTGTGTTCTGTATTTTTCTGCATTTGATCTGTTTGACCGTCTGGCTCAGACAGCTTTTTCCAGAAAATCCGAAACAGACCCGGGTGATGATTTTATCCTTGACTGTGATCTTCTGATCATAGATGATCTTGGGACAGAGCTTACCAACAGTTTTGTCTCCTCGCAGTTATTTTTGTGTATTAACGAACGTATTTCCCGTCGTAAATCCACGATCATATCTACGAATCTGAAACTTGAAGATTTTTCAGCCACCTATTCCGAGAGAACTTTTTCCCGGATAGCAAGTAATTACCAGATGCTGAAGCTTATCGGCAAAGACATCCGAATACAGAAAATATTTTTAGGAGGAAAATAAACGATGGCACAGTTAAACAACAAGGAACTGACAACACTTCCTGTAGGAAGGCTGGGGCTTATTCCCCTCGATAGCTGCCGCCCCCTTGGCGAAAAAGTAAATGAATGGCTTGTAAAATGGAGAAAAGAGCGTGAGAACCCTGAATTAGGCACCTGCGCTTTTGAAGGATATCAGCGTGATTCCTATATCATCAATGTCAAAACCCCTCGTTTCGGTTCCGGTGAAGGAAAAGGCGAGATCAGTGAATCCGTACGTGGTGACGATATTTATGTTATGGTTGATGTCTGCAACCACAGTATCAACTACACGATCAGCGGATACACCAACATGATGTCACCTGATGATCATTTTCAGGATCTGAAACGTGCCATTGCTGCAGTCGGTGGCAAAGCCCGCAGAGTCAATGTCATCATGCCATATCTCTATGAGAGCCGCCAGAGCAAACGTATCGGACGTGAATCCCTTGACTGTGCATCCGCACTCCAGGAACTGACAAAAATGGGCGTAGAAAATATCATTACATTCGATGCTCATGATTCACGTGTACAGAACGCAACTCCACTGCATGGTTTTGAAACTATCCAGCCGTCCTATCAGTTCATCAAGGCTCTCCTCAATAATGTAGAAGGTCTTCATATTGACAATGATCACTTCATGATCATCAGCCCGGACGAAGGAAGCATGCGCAGAGCGATCTACCTTGCAAACGTTCTCGGTGTAGATATGGGTATGTACTACAGACGTCTCGACTACACCAAAGTAGTTAAAGGCCGTCACCCAATCGCAGCCTATGAATTCCTCGGCCCAAAACTTGAAGGCAAAGATGTTATCCTGATCGATGATATGATTTCCTCAGGAAGCAGCATTCTGGAGATTGCATCTCTTCTGAAAAAACGTGGTGCCGGCAAGATCTTTATCTGCACAACTTTCGGACTCTTCACAGAGGGAATGGAAAAATTCGACGCAGCATACGCAAAAGGAACCTTTGATAAACTGCTTACTACAAACCTTGTTTATCAGGATCCGGAGCTTCTCGCAAGAGACTACTATATCAGCTGCGATCTGAGTAAATATATCGCTCTGATCATTGATACACTGAATCATGATATGTCTGTCAGCCATCTGCTCAACCCTGCAGACAGAATCAAAAAATGCGTCAATAATTACATGGCTCAGTATGACAAATAAATCCTGTCACTTCTTCACAGCACAATGCAAAACACCCTGCGGAAATGCAGGGTGTTTTTTATTCTCTTCCCAATCATAAAGAAATCTCATTGACAGAAATTCCTGTTTTCTGCAACACATCCAATTCCTGTTTTTTGCTTGTACTTATGATCACTTGACGACCGGAAGACTCTGTAAGCCATAAAACAGCTGCTTTCAGCCTTTCCGGATCGAAAGCACAGAACATTTCATCAAAGATGACCGGAAGCTTTTCTGCGCCACACAGGAGTTCTCCTGCGGCCAGTCTCATCGCAAGATAGATCTGTTCAACCATGATCAGACGCAGATTTTCAATCGGCAGTACTTCTTTCCCTGTATCAACGCTGATATGAAATTCATCGTCAACCATCAGTTCATGACAGGTACCACCGGTAATTCCGCTGAGAGTCTCCGACATCGTCCTCACCAGTCTGTTTCCTGTCTGACGATACATCTGTTCCGACAGTTTATCGATCGTATCCATTGCCAGATTCAGCGCATCAATCTCGACTTCTTCCATCAGAGGCAGATACGCATACTCTTCCATTTCACGAAGTTCTTCTGTCAGATTGGAAAGTTCCATATTTTTTTCACGTAATTCTTCATCCAGACTGCTGCGGCCGCCTTCCAGCTTATTCTGTCTTGTAATCCATCTGGACTTCATTCTTTTACGTTTTTCCAGTTCACGTACTGTACGCATTTCAAAATTCAGTTCTGCAATAAACGCCAAAATACCGGAAATTCCTACCAGTACCGCCGGAATCGTACTTCCTGCCTCCAGCGCCAGAAGCAACGCCCCTGCCAGCGCCAGAAATGCAGTCACACACATTCCCGCGATCTGTGCCTGATTTCTTGTTTCCAGTGCCCCGATTCGTTCGTCAAGAAGATGATATCCGTTACTTTCTTCATTCATACGAAGAGCATCTTCCTGTTCTCCAAGCTGATTCTTCTGATCCTCAGTATCACGGATCTCTCTGCGTATGCTTTTAATCTGTGCGGAAATTTTTTCTTTTGCCAGCTGGTCTGCCTTTTTGCGGCGTTCCACCTGCACCTGGTAACCTTTTCTTGTCATCTTGATCCTCTGGGAGGTTTTACCCAGATCCACAGAGCAGTCTCCCGTTGTCTGAAAGCCGGTCATCTGCTTCTGCACTTCACGTACGATTTCTGCCCCGGTATTACCTTTCAATGGAGAAATACAGATTGCATTCTCATATACAGCTTCACTGATACCCAGTGCCATTTTTTCCTCACTGATATGGTCCGCATCAAGAAGCTCTCCACTCTCCTCACAGAGAAGTTCACTGTAAGGTTCTTCTCTGTGAAGATCTCGTGTCAGCCGGTAGTTGCGCCCGCCACTCTCAAACCAGAGTACCCCTGCATAAGGAACATCCGTCCTTCCAAACAGCATACTCTCTATAAAAGCCTGGATTTCTCTTCTTGTTCGTTCTTTCTCCGTGTACAGTACATTCATGTCCGGAGAAAAAGCAATTGTCTGCCTGTAAATACTTCCAAAATCTTTAATTTCAATTTGCTTGATCTTCATATTCTTTTCCTGTCACTGGTCAGGACTTTTGTAGTCAAAAGTGCCTGAAGTCCATAGTAGAGTGCTTTTTTCTCCACTACTGTCAGATCTCTCTTTAAAAAAGTTTTGATATAGTCCCCGATCAGGGTCCCCCTGTACTGGCGATACAGGCTTTCCAGCTGATACGCAGGTCTTGATTCATCCATGATCTCCACAATATTTCCCAGTCCGTGAAGGCGTTCCGGCAGGAGGACATTATCCGGAGAAAGTTTTCCCTTAATGATCAGACGATATATATTTCTTCCGCCCCGCTTCATAACTTCCTTCCGAAGCATATCTTCCAATGCATACTGTGTGGTATTCTGATCTACCGCAAGGACCAGGTTCTGATAAGAACGAAGTGCAAAGGGGCGTAATTTCAGCTTAACGGTTTCCCCGTCAAATTCCCCTTCTATATATCCATGCTTTCCGACGTCATTTCGATTCTGTGGTTCCAGTGCACCTGCATAGACAATCTTATCGCGACATACTGTATGTGGTTTATGAGAATGCCCAAGCGCTATATAATCAAATCCTGCTGCTGCCAGTCTTGTAAAATCCATCGGACAATATCCGACTTCACCACCATGTGCGAGCAGCACATGAAAGCCAGGCTTATTTTGAGGTTTCCATTCATCATATAATGGTGTACGGATCTCCGGATGCTCATAACTCAGCCCATATACAAAAATCTGTTTGTCCGCGATCTCCACACAGGACTGCTGTTCCCTGTCAAAAAAGGTTACATTCCGTGACCAGACAAAATTTCTGTAAAACGAATCTTCTTTTATGTAGTCATGATCTCCTGCCATCAGAAAAACTCTGGTATCCGGTATAGACGCAAACAAATCGTCAACTTCTCTCAGTTCCCTGAGAAGAGGCTGACGATGAAAAAGGTCACCGGCTATAAACAACAAATCCACCGGATTCTTGCGGATACCCACAATGACCCGGCGGAATGTTTCCCAGATTTCTTCTTCCCTCTCATGACTCCACGGACAGCCCCGGTCAGGGACTGCCCCCAGATGTACATCTGAAAGATGAATAAATCTAATCATGCAAAAACTACTCCTTATTATAAATCGCAGTTGTTAACTGTTCTTGGGAATGGAATTACGTCACGGATATTGCCCATACCTGTCAGATACATTACGCAGCGTTCAAATCCCAGTCCAAATCCTGAATGACGTGTGGAACCATATTTACGGAGATCCATATAGAACTGATAGTCTTCTGCTTTCAGTCCCAGCTCATCCATACGTGCTTTCAGCTTATCGTAATCATCCTCTCTCTGGCTTCCACCAATGATTTCACCGATTCCAGGTACCAGACAGTCCATGGCAGCAACTGTCTTGCCATCCTCGTTCTGTTTCATGTAGAATGCCTTGATCTCCTTCGGATAATCTGTCACAAATACAGGTTTCTTGAAGATTTCTTCTGTCAGATAACGCTCATGCTCTGTCTGAAGGTCGCAGCCCCAGCTGACTTTGTAATCAAATTCATCATTGTGCTTCTCCAGCAGTTCAATGGCCTCTGTGTAAGTCACACGGCCGAAATCAGAAGTTCTCACATGCTCCAGTCTTTCAAGAAGGCCCTTGTCCACAAACTGATTGAAGAACTTCATTTCCTCAGGTGCATGCTCCAATACATAGCCGATAACATACTTCATCATGCTCTCTGCCAGTTCCATATCATCCTGAAGATCAGCAAAAGCGATTTCCGGCTCGATCATCCAGAACTCAGCCGCATGGCGGGTTGTGTTGGAATTCTCAGCACGGAATGTTGGTCCGAATGTGTAAATGTTGCGGAATGCCATAGCAAATGTCTCTCCGTTCAACTGACCGCTGACAGTCAGGTTCGTTGGTTTGCCGAAGAAATCCTCTGAAAAATCAACCTTGCCCTCTTCATTCTTCGGTACGTTGTTCAGATCCATCGTTGTCACCTGGAACATCTCGCCGGCACCTTCGCAGTCACTGCCTGTGATCAGCGGTGTATGCACGTATACAAAATCTCTCTCCTGGAAAAACTGATGGATCGCATAAGCAATAAGAGAACGCACTCTGAACACAGCTTCAAATGTATTGGTTCTCGCCCTTAAATGTGTCAGTGTACGAAGATATTCAAATGTATGTCTCTTCGGCTGCAGCGGATAATCCGGTGTGGAAGCACCTTCGATCTCAACTGTCTCAGCCTGGATCTCAAATGGCTGCTTCGCCTTCGGTGTAGCCACCAGCTGACCCTTAACAATCACAGCTGCACCTACGTTCAGATGGCAGATGTCGCTGAAATTCGCCATAGCATCATGGAAAACAACCTGTAAAGGCTCAAAATAAGTACCGTCATTCACAACAAGGAAACCAAATGTCTTGGAATCTCTGATGTTGCGCACCCAGCCGCCGATTTCGACTGTCTGACCGAGATAATTGTCGCGATTTCTGAAAATCTCTCTGATTGTTGTTAACTTCTGCATATAAAATTCCTCCGAATTGATTTTAAAATAGATGATAATACGCAATTACTTTTATTCTACCACAGCTTTCCGCAAAATACCATGAAAAAACAGAGGTGTTTTCATATTAAATATATGGTATACTGATAACAGTTTTAAAGAAAAATCATCCGAAGGAGGGTCATGCATGCACAATCGATCAAAGCACACATACTGTGCATCCCTGTTCTTCCTGCTATTGATATTGCTGTTTGGCAGTTCCTGCCTTCTGACCGGCTGTTCAGGCGGCACCCCATCGAAGGCAGAGGCAAACGCCGTTCACTCCGGCAGCTCGGATGCAGACGGCTCCGGCCAAAAGCGTGCCGATGCCTATGCCTCCCTTGTTCCCACCGCATCCGGTGAGACATGCTATGGTGATGACAGCGTTTCCATTGACGCCTCCAACATTTCCGATGGGTATGTGATGATCCGCTACACAGGCCGCTCCGAGAAAGCCAAGGCCCAGATCACCATTCCCGACGGTACCGTCTATACATACACCATCAAAGGCAGCGATTACAACACTTTTCCGCTGACCGGCGGCAATGGCGATTACACCCTCAAAGTCTATGAATGGGTAGTTGACAACAGTTACGCCCTTGCCTTTTCCAAGGATCTCTCCGTCAGCCTCAGCGATGAATTCAAGCCATTTCTCTATCCGAATCAATATGTCTGGTTCACCGGTGATTCCCAGGTCGTCGCCCTGGGCAGAGAATTATCCGACCAGTCTGCCGATGATCTGGACTACGTGCAGAACAGCTATTACTATGTGATCCGGAATATTTCCTATGACAACGATAAAGCCGAGAATACACCCACCGACTATGTGCCGGATATTGACACGATACTGGAAGAAAAGAAAGGCATCTGCTTCGACTATGCCTCTCTGATGGCCGCATTGCTGCGCTCCCAGTCCATTCCGACAAAACTGGAAGTCGGTTATTCCGGTGAAGCCTATCATGCCTGGATCAGTGTTTACCTCACGGAATCCGGATGGGTGGACAATATTATCGAATTTGACGGCAAAGACTGGGTACTCATGGATCCGACCCTGGCCGCCAACAACAGTTCCAAAGCCGTAGCCAAATATATCGGAGACGGCAGCAAATACACTGTGAAATACTCTTATTAATCCTTCATTCACAGTTTTCCTGTCAATCTGTGGATCTATACAATATCCTGCATTTATGGAGGGAATGATCATGAACAAATCACCACAATTAAAACCACTTTCCAATCCGGAACTTTCTTCTTTCAGCAGCCAGTTATCTCTGATCCTGCGTTCCGGTATCTCTGCTCTGGAAGGGATTTCTATCATGCTGGAGGATGCATCTTCAGAGGAAGAGAAAGCCATTCTCAACGCACTCTCAGAGAATCTTCAGGAAACAGGCTCATTGAGCGAAGCATTAGAACAGACACAGCTTTTTCCGGCTTATATGACACGTATGGTCCGGATCGGTGAAGAGACCGGAACACTGGACGATGTCATGGCCGCCCTCGGCGACCACTATGCCCGTGAAGATACCATTGCCCGAACGATCCGCAGCGCTGTCACTTATCCAATGATCATTATCAGCATGATGATCGTTGTTATCCTCGTATTGATCATCAAAGTCATGCCGATCTTCAACCAGGTCTTCATTCAGCTCGGTTCGGAAATGTCCGGATTTTCCAGAGTTCTGATGGACCTCGGCAATACCATCAACCGCTATTCCGTTGTATTCATTGCGGTTCTTGCAGTCATCGTCATCGGCTTT
>ENA-OOWV01002131-OOWV01002131.1-human-gut-metagenome-genome-assembly--contig:-NODE-2131-length-11387-cov-3.042711_pt1 | contig 11387 bp, 10 predicted proteins | sample MGYA00241584_ERZ501337 | MGnify/ENA primary metagenome ERZ501337 (study PRJEB25962, sample SAMEA2042744) | human gut metagenome | biome: human gut; feature: human-associated habitat; material: faeces... | reverse complement strand
TGGCCCCCTTCTTGCACTAGTCTCTCGTCTCCAGCCAAAGGGAAAATTTGCAAACAAATTTCAGCAATGGACTGTTAATTCCTTCCGTCCCGCTCTGCACTCTTCACTCTGCACTCTTCCTTTTTTGTTGTCAGAACGAATATTCTGCCCCGACGATGATCCGCCGGCCAGGCATGGGGTAGTTGTCCTGTCCGTTCATTACACCGCCCTGTTCCGCGTAGGCTGCGTTGTTCAGGTTGTAGAAGTTGGCAAAGCCGGTCCAGCTCTGATTGAATTTGTACCGGGCAATGAAATCCATGGTCAGGTACCTGTTTTCTCCGAATCCGGCATCACTGTACAGATTGTTGCTCCGCCCTTTCTTGCTGAGTCCATTAGCTGCCCGTACCCGGAGGTTCAGGTTCCATTTGGTATCATGATACCGTACACCGGCCTGGTAGTAGTTGGGTGCGTAGTTGTCATCCCGGATATACCCTTCTGATTTACCTGTTACTCTCACATAGGTGTAAGAAGCATCCACATCCCACAGTTTGTTCAGCTTGTGAGTTACATTCAGAGACAGCCCCCGTTTCTTTTCCCGCTCGATATTTTCTGCATAGGAATCAGAAACCCAGAGAGAAACTGGGACTTTTCTCCAGTTAATGGCATTGTAGAGATTGCTGTAGAAGGCGCTGATACCCACATCTGTTTTGGAATCCGCCTTGAAGTTGTAGCCCAAGGTATACACATTCCCGGTTTCTGCCTTCAGGTTTTCATTACCTACATACTTGCCATACATCCCATAATCTTTATCGTAGTACAAATCATCGATAGTAGGAGTCCGGAACACCTGATTCCAGGAGAAGTAAGCATTGCTGTCCTTGCTGAACTTCTTGTTGATGGAGGCACTGCCGGTGGTCCGGTTGCCGCTGCGGCTGTGGTCCGTAAACCGGATGCCCGTATTCAGCTGCCAGGTGGGAGCAAACTGCCACTGATCCTGGAGGAAAACAGCCTTGGTATTGTAGCCTTTTTTCCCGCTGTAATTTCCCTCACTATGCGCTTTGGCATTCCGGTATTCCAGGCCGCCCACCAGGGTATTGGTGTCAGACAGGACGAAGTTCTGCTGGCCTTCGATGCCCCAGTCCGTTTCATCCATGCTACCCTGGTTGAAATAACTGTAATAATTCCGGTAGGTCTGCAGATACCCGCTGTTCTTGGCATCCCGGTTCCAGTCATACCGCAGACCTACATTATTGGTTTTTTTATCAATCTGAGAAGGAGAGTAAGAATTGACACTGTAAGGATTGTTTCCATCCATGATGGAATAGTCATAGTTCAGGGTCAGTCCATCGCTTTCCGTAAAATCATGGGTCAATTTCAGAGAAATGTTGTCCTGAGTATAGTTGGACTGTCCCGGCCATTTTTTTGTATCCCCGTTGGTATCCTTGTATTTGAAGTAGGAAGCCTTGTTCCGGCTGGCCGCCACCTGGATACCGTTCTTGTCAACTTTGCCCCCTACGGACAGACCCAGATCCTGGTTGCCCCAGGAACCGTATCCCACCCGGATTTTTCCAGTGGTTTCTTCAGGAGTCTTGGTGATGATGTTGATGACGCCGCCTACCGCATCGGCCCCGTACAGGGTGGAAGCCCCGCCTTTCACCACTTCGATCCGTTCAATCATATCCACCGGAGGCAGGGTATGGGCATCAAAAGTGGATTTGACCATGGTTCCCATGCTGTGATTGAACCGACGGCCATCTACCATCACCAGTACCCGTTCATCCCCGTTGAGCATAATATGGGATTCATAGGCTCCCACCCCATTCTGCATCACCCGTGCCCCGGGCACATCCTCCAGGGCGTCGGTAACGGTCCGGTAGCCCCGGTCGGTGATCTGCTGGCTGGTGATGACCGTTACATCGGCAGGAGTATCTGCCTTGGTGTTCTTCAGCCGGTTGGCGGTAATCACGATGGTTTCATCCTTGCCGGTTTCCGGTGCGTCTGCAGCCCAGGCCACCCCGGTACTCCCCAGCGTCACCGCAGCCAGAACGGCCCCAGTCACTTTCCGTTTCCAAATTTTCTTCATCTTAAAACTTCCTTTCTTTTTCACGAAATATTCACCTAACAGTGTACTGTAAAAAAGAACTTCCCGCCAATAGGGGGAAGTTATGGGTTGCTATAGGTTTAAGTTATAGCAGAGGGAGGATTCTGTACATTGCGTCCAGCATCCTCCCTCTGTCAGCGGCCCCTAATACCTTACCCTTACCAGATACAGCCCCTGGGGCGGAGCGGCCATGCCGGCCTGTTTCCGGTTTTTGGCGGCCAGGACTTTGGCGAAGTCTTCTGTATCCCATTTTCCCGTGCCCACCCGGACCAGGCAGCCTACGATGTTCCGGACCATCCGGTACAGGAACCCATCCCCGGTGATGGTAAAGGTGTACAGGTCCCCCTCCTGGACCCACCGGGCTTCTGTCAGGGTCCGCACCGGGGAAGTATCCTGGCTCCCCTGGTTCTTGAAGGAGGTAAAGTCGTGCTTTCCCAGGAGCAGGGCCGCAGCCCGGTTCATGGCCTCCACATCCAGTTTCTCCCGGATCTCCCAGGTGGTGTTCCGCTGGGTAGGGTCCGGCAGGGGGGAATAGTAGATTTTGTACTGGTAGGTTTTGTCCACCGCATCGAACCGGGCGTGGAAATCGTCCCGGACCACTTCCGCCTCCCGGATGGCAATATCCGGCGGCAGATGGGGCTCCAGGGCCCGGCGGTAGTTTTCCGGAGGGATCCGGGATTCGGTGGCAAAGGAAATCACCTGGCCCAGGGCATGGACCCCTGCATCGGTCCGTCCGGCGGCCTTGATCAGGATGGGCTCCTTCAGCACCTCTGTCAGGGCCTTTTCCAGCACCTGCTGGACCCCCACCCCGTTTTTCTGCCGCTGGAACCCCTGGTAGTTGGTCCCGTCATAGGCTACCGTAGCTTTGATGGTCCGCTTCATGCAGGGAGCCCCCATCTCAGGAAGGCCAGCAGGGCAAAGAGTCCCAGCATCACCAGACCGGTGAGAGCATCCCCTTTGCCGTAGACCAGTTCATGCATCCGGGTCCGGCCTTCTCCGCCCCGGTAGCACCGGGCTTCCATGGCCAGGGCCAGTTCGTCGGCCCGGCGGAAGGAGGAGATGAACAGAGGGATCAGGATGGGCAGCATGTTTTTGGCCCGCTTCATGATGTTCCCGGAAGAAAAGTCCGCACCACGGGACATCTGGGCCTTCATGATCCGGTCCGTCTCTTCCAGCAGGGTGGGGATGAACCGGAGGGCAATGGTCATCATCATGGCCAGTTCATGGGCGGGCACCCCGATTTTCTTGAAGGGCCGGAGCAGAGCCTCGATGCCGTCAGTAAGCACAATGGGCGAGGTGGTGAAGGTCATCAGGGAAGACACCAGGAGCAGCAGCACCAGCCGCAGGGACATCTTCACCCCCAGTACGATCCCTTCTTTGGTGATGGTGATGAATTTCCACTGCCACAGCACTTCCCCCGGGTCCGTGACAAAATGGATCACCATGGTAAGCAGGATGATGATCCACAAGGGCTTGATGGACCGGAGCAGGAGTCCGGCCGGCAGTTTGGCCAGGGCCGCCCCCACCACGATGAACCCGATGAGGATCCCGTAGGAAAGGGGCGAATTGGCCAGGAACACCATGACCATGTAAAACAGCACCGCCAGGATCTTGGTCCGGGGATCCAGCCGGTGGATACAGGAATTCCCGGGATAATACTGTCCCAGGGTAATGTCTGTCAGCATGCTTTCCACCCCTTTGCTTTGTCAATGGCCCGGATCAGTTCGGCTTTGGTAATGGGCGTCCCTTCAATGGGGAGTCCCTGCTGCCGGAGTTCTTCCGCCAATTTCACGCTTTCCGGCACATCCACGGAAAGAGCTTCCAGTTTTTCCCGTTCATGGGTGAACAGTTCCCGGGCCGGGCCGTCCAGCTGGAGCCGGCTGTCGCTCATGACCAGGAGCCTGCTGGCGTACTGGGCTGCTTCTTCCATGCTGTGGGTGATCAGCAGCACCCCCATTTTCCGTTTTTCGAAAATCTTCCGGAGCTGGCCGAAAATGCTGTCCCGGCTGATAGGGTCCAGACCGGCACTGGGTTCGTCCATGATCAGGTAATCCGGTTCCATGGCCACCACCCCGGCAATGGCCACCCGGCGCATCTGTCCCCCGGACAGCTGGAAGGGGGACCGCTGGGCGAAACTGTCAAAATCCAGGTCCACGAATTCCATGGCGCTGCGGACGGCTTCTTCCACTTCCGGTTCCGTCTTCCCCTGGTTCCGGGGACCGAAGGCAATGTCTTCATAAATGGTTTCCGCAAACAGCTGGTGCTCCGGATACTGGAACACCATACCCACCCGGTTCCGGGCGGCTTTGGCTTCCGGTGTCTTGGCGGCCAGGTCCACCCCATCCACCAGCACTTTCCCGGCCATGGGATGGAGCAGCCCGTTGAGATGTTCCGCCAGGGTGGATTTGCCGCTGCCGGTGTGGCCGATGAGAGCCACGAATTCCCCTTTTTCCAAGGTAAAGGACACATCATCCAGGGCTTTCTTTTCCAGGCTGGTGTGGGTCATATAGGTATAGGAGATATGGTCTACTTGGATGGACATAATGCTTCACACAACTCCTTGTGGGTAATGATGGGCGGCAGCTGGTGCCCCTGTTTGTCCAGGGCATCGGCCACTTCTGCCGCCAGGGGACATTCCAGCCCCAGGCCCCGGATCCGGTCCACCTGGGTGAAGACTTCCTTGGGAGTCCCTTCCAGGACGATTTTCCCCTTTTCCATGGCGATGATCCGGTCCGCCAGGATGGCCTCCTCCATTTTGTGGGTGATGTACACAATGGTAATGTGCTTCTCTTTGTTCAGTTTCAGCACGGTGGAGACGATTTCCTTCCGGCCCTTGGGATCCAGCATGGCGGTAGGTTCGTCAAAAACGATGCACCGGGGTTCCAGAGCCAGCACCCCGGCAATGGCCACCCGCTGTTTCTGCCCTCCGGACAGGTTCCGCCCCCCCTGTTCCACCAGAGCATCCAGCCGGCCTTCTTTCCCCAGCACCACATCTTTGGCCTGGGCGGTTTCCAGGGCCTGCCACAGTTCTTCGTCGGTGGCATCTTCCTTGCCCCAGCGCAGGTTGTCCCGGATGGTGCCTTCAAAAAGCACCGCCTTCTGGGGCACCAGGGCGATTTTTTCCAGCAGATGGCCGGCCGGGTACTCCCGCACGTCCCGGCCTTCCACTTCCACCTGGCCCCGGGTCACATCATAAAAACGGGGGATCAGGTTCACCAGAGTGGTCTTGCCGCTGCCGGTGCCCCCGATGATCCCCACAGTACTGCCTTTGGGAATGGCAAAATCCAGATTGGTTACGGCTTCGGCGCCTCCGGCATAGCCAAAGGAAACATGATGGAAAGCCACGGCCGGTCCCCCGCTCACCGGTTGAAGGGGTCCGTAAGCAGCGGGACTGGTCATGGAACTTTCCACCTCCAGGATTCCCTGGATGCGGCTTGCACAGGCTGCCGATTTATTCAATGTAATCATCATACTGCCCAGTTTCACCAGTTCAATGATCATCTGGGCCATATAATTGTAAAGAGCCACCACATCCCCCTGGGCCATGGCCCCCAGTTCCACCCGGAGGGCACCCTGGCGGATCAGCACCACCGTGGCGAGGTTCACCAGCAAATAAGTGCCCGGTGTCATCAAAGCGGACCAGCGGCCCACATGAAGGTTCTTCCGGGTCAGGTCAGCATTCCGGCTGTCGAATTCCCGGATTTCCGCCTGTTCCCGGCAGAAGGCCCGGATCACCCGGACCCCGGTCAGGTTTTCCCTAGTGGTCTGGAGCAGTCTGTCCAGAGTTTCCTGGACCCGTTTGAACAAAGGGATGCTCCGGAGCATGATCCCCAGCACCACCACCAGCAGCAGGGGGATGGCCACGGCAAACACCAGGGCACTGGGCACATCGATGAAAAAGGCCATGACCATGGACCCGAACACAATGAAGGGACTCCGGAGCAGCAGCCGCAGAGCCATGTTCAGCCCGGTCTGGACCTGATTCACGTCACTGGTGAGCCGGGTGATCAGGGTATCGGTGCCCAAAGTGTCCAGTTCCCTGTAGGACAGTCCCTGGATATGGTCGAACAGAGCCTGCCGGAGCCGGGTAATGACCCCCACGCTGCCCCGGGCGGCGAAATACTGGGCGGTAAAGGAAAAGCCCATGCCCAGCACCATAAGCCCCATAAGCACCAGGAAGCAGCGGAACAGGAAGCCTTCGTCACCGGTGGAAAGTCCCTGGTCGATCATGGCAGCGATCACCAACGGCACCGCCAGATCCATCAGGGCTTCCAGCAGTTTGAACAAAGGGGCCAGGATGCAGTCCCAGCGGTACCCCTTAAAATAAGAAAGAAATTTTTTCATAATCAGCACCTCATTGCTTGAACTGTCTTTATCTTACCACCGGAAATACTATATAATAAATATTGAATCTATTGAGAACCATATATTTTCCATATAGGAGGATGCATTATGAACCTGGAACAGCTGAACTGTCTCATTGCAGTGGTGGAAGAAGGGTCCATTTCAGCAGGGGCCCGGCGGCTGAACCTGACCCAGCCCCCGGTGTCCCTCCAGCTCCAGCGGCTGGAAGCCCAGTGCGGGGTACGGCTGCTGGAACGGGGCGGACGGAAGATCCGTCTCACGGAAGCGGGGAAAAGCCTCTATGACACGGCCAAACGGATCCAGACCCTGACCCTTGCGGCCCAGGAGGACATGAAGAATTTCCAGCTGGGAAAAAAAGGCAGTCTCCATCTGGGGATGATCTCTTCTGGCGCCGGAGAACGGTTTTTCCGGGGGGTTCGGTATTTCGCCCAGAAGTACCCGGAGATTTCCATCCAGCTGTACGAAGGGAACACCTACCAGCTGCTGGACGCCCTGGAAAAGGAAACGGTGGATCTGGCCGTGATCCGGACCCCCTTTTCCAAAACCCGGGTGGAAGGAAAGGTGCTGTGCCGGGAACATTTCTGCGCCCTGGGGAGCCAGGACCTGTTCCCCCAACACCTGCCGGAGGCCTTTACCCTGGAAGATCTGGAGGAGCTGCCCCTTCTGGGATACCGGCGGTGGGAGCGGATCATCCAGGAAATCTGCCGGGGCCGGGGTTTTTCCCTGTATTTCCGGTGCCTGGCGGATGATGCCCGGAGCTGCCTCCAGTGGGCCCAGGCGGGACTGGGGGTGGCCCTGGTGCCGGAAAGCGTGGTGAACCTGAGCCAGAACCTGAATGCGGTACCGGTCCGGGAAGAAAAGCTGGAAAGCCAGGTGGTGCTGGTCCGGAAAAAAGGCCGGCCTCTTCACGAAACCGCCCGGCTGTTCTGGGAAAATTACTGAGGAGGGCGGTACCATGAAACTGTCTGCACAGGAAAAATGCAAACTAGCAGGCCTGCTGGCTCGTCACCAAACCCCCGACCCTGACGCGTAGGGGCGCGCCAGAGGCACGCCCTCCCCGGCCTCCCGGAGGGATCTTCCCTTTCCCCCTTCTCTTCTCTTGCTTTTTCACGCATTTTTGCTATACTTATGGTAGAAGGTATTACATGTATTACGAGGGAGGATTTCCTATGAGCACCATTTCTCTTCGGGTCAGCGATGAAGAAAACAAACTGATTCAAAATTATGTGGCCGCCAATAATCTGAATCTTTCTTCTTTTATCCGCAGCCTGGTGCTGGATAAAATCGAGGAGGATATGAAACTGGACGAGGACCGGATCCTGCGGGCCCGGGCACTGCTGAAGAAAGAAAAGACCTATGATCATACAGAGGTCTGGAAAGAGCTGGGCATTTAATATGTACCAGGTACGGTTCTCTGAACACGCGGTAAAAGAACTGAAAAAACTGGATAAACAAACGGCCCGTGTCATTAAAAACTGGGTGGTTAAAAACCTGGTGGATACAACAGATCCCCGACAGCATGGAAAATCTCTTACGGGAAACTTGAAAGGGGTGTGGCGATACCGGGTAGGAGATTACCGGCTGTTTGCCGAAATCCAGGATGATGTGCTGATTGTATTTCTTTTTGAAATTGCTCACCGACGGGAAGTTTATCGGTAATCAAATGAATTAGAGCTGTTGCAGGTATATGCAGCAGCTCATTTTTTTCAATAGGTAACAGTAAAAACCGGCGGCCGGGACGGGCTTCCCTGCGGGCAGCCCCTACCACGTTGGGGTCAGAGGACCAGCAGGAAATCAGAAAAACGGGATCAGCAAAAATCCCGTTTCTATAACCATCGGATTGAATGTTTGATACCAACACTGTAGTGGTGTGGCAAAGGCCAGCCCGTCCGTGGCCACCGTTTTTTTCATTCCCTGGAACCGCCCCGGCGTTTTTTCTCCATTGGCGTAAGACGGAAAAGCGGCCCTGCCGCTTTTCACTCTGCCCTCTTCACTGCTTTTCCGCCCTTTTCATCCAATCTACGAAAAATTTCTGGAATTCGGCAGCGGCCGGGGATAACGGAGCTCCTTTACGACTTACCAGAGAAAGGGTCATGGTCAGGGTGGAATCATCAAATTCCACAGCCCTTACCTTCGGATTCATCCGGGTAATCCTGGCACAGAGCTTTTTGGGCAGGAAGGCAACCCCATTGCCGCTTTCCACCAGCATGGTCATCAGGTCAGTCTGGCTGGTTTCCATCAGGATTTTAGGCTGGATGCCCCGTTTCTGGAAGCCTTCCAGGATTTTATCATGGAGGCGGTATTCTCCGTTGTACAGGATCACCGGTTCTTCCACCAGATCCCCATACCCCAGTCTGTCTCTTTCCCCCAGAGGACTCCGACCGGGAACCAAAATCTGATGCACATCCTGTTCAAACTGGATGCCGGTAAAATTCTGAGGATCCTGTGGCTTGAAGATGCCAAAGTCCAACAGACCGCTCAGAAGCATCCTTGCCAAAGGACGGGGTCCCTGCTCGATGAGTACGGTCTGGATCCGGGGATGGGTCTTTTTGAAATCCCCCAACACTGCCCCGAAGCTGGTGGCTGCCGTTATAGGCGGGATTCCGATATGGACTCTCCCTTCCATGTTTTCCGGACTGGTTTCCGGTACTTTCAGACGAGAAAAGGCACTGACCACGGCCTGGGCTCTGGGCAGAAAAGTTTCTCCAAAAGAGGTGAGTTCCACTTCCCGTTTGGTGCGCCGGAACAGGTCCGTCCCCAGCTCTTCCTCTAGTTCTCTCACCGTCCGGCTCAGAGTAGGCTGTGATACATGGATGGCTTCTGCTGCATGGCTGAAGTTCCGGTAGCGGGCAATTTCTATGAAGTACTGCAAATGACGGATTTCCACGGCAATCCCCTTTCCTGCTGTATTTGCATGGTATTTTCTTTCCAGTATACGGCAATCCACTCTCCGGGTCAAAGTCCTTGATTTTATATTATCCATTTTTCAAATAATACATATTTTTAATGGGTATTTCTCTTCTTCTCCCCGGCTTTCTATAATGAACTTGTACAAAGAAAAAAGGAGCGGATACCTATGAAAACCACATTTAAATCTTTGCTGAAAAAAGGAGACCGGTTCATCGGGACCTATGTTTCCTTTCCCGCTGACGACATGCTGGAAGTGATGAAGCTGGCCGGAATGGACTTCGTCATCCTGGATATGGAACATGACCAGCTGACCCTCCGGGAAGTCATGAGCATGATCCGTACCTGTGACGCCTGCGGGCTGGCGTCCATGGTGAGGGTACCGGGCCTCAACGAAACCATGATCCGGAAGGTGTTGGACATGGGTGCTTCTGCCGTGAAGGTGCCGGATATCCACAATGGAGAAGAAGCCCGTCAGGCGGTGAACTATGCCAAGTATCCTCCCATGGGAGTCCGGGGTGCCTGTCCCTACGTCCGTGGCAACGGTTATGGTACGGACAAGGTCCACTGCTATGAACAGGCCAACCAGGAAACAGCCGTCAGTGTAATCATCGAAGGGCTGGACGGCATTGCCCATATGGAAGAGATCATCGCCACTCCCGGCATCGATTCCGTTTCCGTAGGCAATATCGACCTGGCAGTGGCCCTGGGTGTACCTGGCCAGACTTTCCACCCTAAAGTCATCGAAGCCGTGAAGGAATGTGCCCGGCTCTGCGAAAAATACGGAAAAACCTGCAGTGCTCAGGTACGGACGGTAGAAGATGCCAGAGAATTTGACGGCTATCCGGGGATTTCCCATTTTCATGTGGAATTTCCGCCCTATGTGCTGTACAAAGGGTACAAAGCCCTCTGTGACGGGCTGAAACAGGAATAAAGGAGTGCCATCATGAAAATCACTTTGGATCTGCTGTCCACCACAGGGGTTGCCGCATTTGCAGTCCTTCTGGGCAACTGGCTGGTTGCACGAGTCAAACTGTTCCGTGATTTCTGCATTCCTGCTCCGGTGGTTTCCGGTCTGCTGGTAAGCATCGTACTGTGCATCCTGAAGGTCAACGGGATTTTGACCATTGTCTGGTCCAAGCAGCTGATGGGTTGGTCCATGAACCTGTTCTTCACGGCTGTGGGCCTGGGCTTCACCGCCAAACTGCTGCGCCAGGGAGGCCGGCTGTGCATCAATATGGCCATTACCTCCTGTATCCTGATCACCCTCCAGGATGTGGTAGGCGTGGGACTGGCCAAACTGATGGGTGTCCACCCTCTGATTGGTGTGGCCTGCGGTTCTGCAGCCATGTACGGGGGCGTGGGGACGGCCGGAGCCTTCGGTCCCATTTTTGAAAAGCTGGGCTGCGACGGAGCTACGGTCATCGGTGTGGCCGCCGGCACCTTCGGTATGGTGGTAGCCTCCCTCTTCGGAGGTCCGGCAGCCCGGTACCTGATCCGCCGGGACCATCTGAAGCCTCTGCCGGAAGATGCTCCGGCGGCTGTTCAGGAAGGCAAGACTGAAGCAACTCCCCTTTCTGTAAAACGGATGATGAACGCCTTTTTCATCCTGCTGCTCACTGGGGGCCTGGGAGTTCCGGTACATGCACTGCTGAAACAGATTCCCTATGTGGAAATGCCCTATTTTGTCGGCTGCCTTTTCGCCGGTGTCATTGTCCGGAACGTGATGGAAGCCCGGGGACAGGAACTGTATGAGGACGAAATGAACACGCTGGAACACATGATGCTGTACCTGTTCATTTCCATTACCCTGATGACTCTGGACCTGACCAAACTGGTTTCCGTAGCCGGTCCCATGCTTGTGATCCTGGCCAGCGAAGTGGTTCTGGCCGTACTGTTCGGCATCTATGTAGCCTATTACGCCTACGGAAAGAATTACAATGCCGCCGTCATGGTATCCGGCCTGGTAGGGGTCGGACTGGGTGCCGCGCCCAATGCCGTGCGGCCTCTAGAGCCTCCTCCACGCTGTGGACGG
>ENA-OOWV01002129-OOWV01002129.1-human-gut-metagenome-genome-assembly--contig:-NODE-2129-length-11391-cov-8.525318_pt1 | contig 11391 bp, 7 predicted proteins | sample MGYA00241584_ERZ501337 | MGnify/ENA primary metagenome ERZ501337 (study PRJEB25962, sample SAMEA2042744) | human gut metagenome | biome: human gut; feature: human-associated habitat; material: faeces... | reverse complement strand
AGCGGACCGAAGTCTGTCATGGCACCTACACCCATGAAGATCAGGGATGGTAAGATACTCCACTCATCAAGGATGTAGAAATAATGAAGAAGTCCACCTACACCATTGGACATATCTTCCGGGTTTGCCATAATGTCCGGATAGATATTTACAAGCAGCATACCGAATGCGATAGGAACAAGCAGAAGCGGCTCGAATCCTTTCTTGATAGCAAGATAAAGGAATACGCAGGCTACTGCGATCATCAGGTAATTGCCCCATGTCAGATTGAAGAATGCTGTCTGGTGAATCAGGTTGGACAATGTTTCTGTTACATAAGACATTTGACTACCTCCCGTCTTAGTTCATTGTTGCTAAAGTATCTCCGTTTTCTACAGAGGCACCTTCTGCAACATCAATGCTTGCGATAGTACCGTCCTGAGGAGCTACTACAGGGATTTCCATTTTCATGGATTCAAGAATAATTACGCTGTCTCCGGCTTTTACTGCCTGTCCAACGCTTGCTGCTACTTTGACAACTTTACCAGGTACGGAAGCAGTTACTTTTACTGCGCCGGCGCCTGCTGCAGGTGCTGCTGCTTTCGGAGCTGCTGCAGGTGCTGCCTTAGGTGCTGCTTTTGGAGCTGCTGCAGGAGCGGATACGCTTCCTGTTTCTTCAACAGTTACTTCATATGCTGTACCATTTACTGTAATTGTATAGCTTTTCATTTTAAAATCCTCCTAAATAAATGACAATTATCTTCTATTTCTTTTTACTTTACGGATGGAACGAACTACGAAGCCATCTGTTGTAGTTCCTTCTGCTGCTGCGATAGCTGCTGCGATAACAGCTACCAGCTCTCCGTCATCTGCAAGGTTCTCTTCTGCCTGTGCAGGTGCTGTCTGTGCGATGGCTGCTGCCTCTGCCTCTTTTGCAGCTTTGGCTGCTTTTGCTTCTGCTGCTTTCTTTGCTTCCGGATTCGGAATAAATCTAAACAGAGAAATCAGAAGGCTTAATAAAATCAGCATTACGAATACAGTTCCAATACCCATCAGAGTATTAAGACCTGCTCTCTGAAGAGTCTTGCCCATACCATACTGTACATCTACAGACATGGAAGTCGGTGTTCCCTGTGAGTCAAAGACATATACAAAGTTTGCTTCTGCTTTCTCAAATTTAAGAGGAACAGTAACTGTGTACTGATCATCTTTGAAAGTTACAGTAGTTTCACCATTGCTGTCCTTCTTTGCGCCAAGTTCATCCTTGGATGTCTGCCAGGACTGCATGGCACTTGTTGTAAAGTCATCTCCTGAACTCATGTAATTCTCGATTTCTTCATCTTTAAGCTGGACAATGGCATCTGTCAGTCCTTCTGCTGTAGTTACCAGTGTGGACTTAACAGTATCATCAACCTTATCTGCGGCAAATACCACAGAGGTGCTGCCAATCACCAGCGCAGCCATTACGAGAAATGTCATGAATACAGAAGTTATTTTTTTGATCATTTTCATATGCGTCACCCCGCTTAGACCGTTCCATGTTTCTTAGACGGACGATCTTCTCTCTTTGTGAACAGCATCTCAAATGCACCGATTACATATTTTCTTGTGTCAGCCGGGCTGATCACAGTGTCAACATAGCCTCTTGCTGCTGCGGAGGCAACACCATTCTGAAGCTCTCTGTACTGAGCAGCTTTCTCATTCAGTTCAGCAGCATCTGCATCTGCATACATGATCTTGGCTGCCAGGGAAGCATCCATCATACCGATCTCTGCGTTATCCCATGCATATACAAGGTCTGCACCGATAGATTTGCTGTTCATTGCCACGTAAGCTGTACCGTAAGCTTTGCCGATGATCACGTTTACCTTCGGAACTGTTGCGTCTGCGAATGCAGCTACCAGTTCACCTACGGATTTCGCCATCATCTTCTCGCTGCATAAGGTTGCCATGAAGCCTGTTGCGTTTGTAAGTGTAAGTACCGGAATATCAAAAGCGTCGCAGAATTTCACGAAATCTGCTGCTTTTCTTGCGCCTCTTGCAGAGATGCTTCCGTCAAATGTTTCTACTTTCTTACCTTCTGCGTCATATACTTCGCTTCTGTTTGCAACAGCACCTACTGTAGCGCCGTTTAAACGGATAAAGCCTGTAACCATGTCTTTTGCATAGTCTGCTTTTGTCTCGAAGAATTCACCGTTGTCAGCGATCTGGGAAAGTGCGATTGCTGTGTCACCTGCACAGTTTGCAAGATCTGCGCATACACGGTTAAGATCATCTGTACACTCTGTGTAATTGTCTGTGTCTTCATTATTAGAAGGAAGAAGTGATACTAAGGAACGGATCTGGCCAAGAATCTCATCCTCTGTACCAACGCCATCGATCACACCTGTCTCTTTGCTCTGGAAATCAGCTGCTGCTGTGTCGCATTTGTCTGTGTTGTTTCCTTCCAGTGCATTTGGTGTGTTGACGAACATTTTTCCTTTTTTGGATTCCATGAATGTGAAATCTGTCAGAGACGGGATAACTGCCATACCACCGCCGCATGTTCCGAAGATTGCTGTGATCTGCGGGATCACACCGGATGCCAGTGTCTGTTTCAGATAGATCTGTCCGAAAGCTTCCAGTGCGTCTGTTGCTTCCTGAAGACGGATACCTGCACAGTCAACAAGTCCGATAACCGGAGCGCCTGTTTTCATGGCAAGATCATAAAGTCTTGTGATCTTCTTTGCATGCATTTCACCAACAGTACCGTTTAATACAGATGCATCCTGGCTGTATACATAAACCAGTTTGTCATCGATCACACCATATCCGGTGATAACACCGTCAGATGGTGCCTTGTTTGCAGTCATGTTGAAATCTGTGGATCTGGCTGTTACACCCTGTCCGATTTCGACAAAACTGTTTGCGTCAAGCAAAGAAGTAATTCTTGTGCCTGCTAAGCTTTGTGTTGCATTACTCATTCTTGTTTGCCCTCCATCTTTATGAGAATATTTAAAAGTTAACCCAAAAATTTAGCCGATTTTAATTTTACCTTTTCCGGCAGAAAATTTCAACATTTATTTGTCATTTTCGTTAAAAATATAGCAGAAAAATTTGTCAGGTTTCTCCAAATTTTGTTTTTTTGAGCATTTCTTCCTATTTAATAGAGGGTATTACGGTTATTTTGTATTGTCCCGTATTTCACCCTCTCCCGTAAACCAGAGCGTGTTTGAAGTAACTATACCACTCACTTGTCTGCAAATCCGACTACACAGGTATAAAAGTCTCAGCGCAGCTCGGTGAAAAAATACTATAGCCATACAGATTCAGCAGGATTTTCCCATGATGTGGATGCAGTTGCGAATGCTTTCATTCAGTACGCGGACAGTGCACGGAAAACCATAGATGTTTTTTATTATATAGCACGAATTATCAATTAGATTTATGGATTATCCCGTTATATAATTAACACATCAAAGAAATTCAGGCCACAGCTAAAGCACTGAACAGCTATAGATCCAACAGAAAATTTCAGGAGGAAAGACGTAATGAAAAGCAATTACCAGCATATTTTCACACCACTCACAGTAAAAAATATGACTATCAAAAACCGTATCGTTATGATGCCTATGGGAACCAATTACGGGGAACAGAACGGCGAAATGAGTTTTCTTCACATTAATTATTATAAAGAGCGTGCCAAAGGCGGCACAGGTCTGATCATCGTAGAGAATGCAAGCGTAGATTCTCCGCAGGGTTCCAACGGAACTACTCAGCTTCGTATTGACCACGACAACTATCTGCCGCGTCTGTACAAATTCTGTGAAGAGATCCACAAATATGGTACCTGTATTGCGATCCAGATCAACCACGCAGGTGCTTCCGCTGTTTCCGCACGTACAAATATGCAGCCGGTTTCCGCATCTGATGTTCCGTCCAAAGAAGGCGGAGAAATCCCGCGTCCGTTATCAGTGGAAGAAATCCATCACATTGTAAAGAAATACGGCGAGGCTGCAAAGAGAGCCCAGGCTGCAGGTTTTGACGCAGTAGAAATCCATGCGGGACATTCCTATCTGATCAGCCAGTTCCTCTCTCCTCTTACAAACAAACGTACAGATGAGTTCGGCGGATCTGTGGAAAACAGAACACGTTTCTGCCGTATGGTCATTGAAGAAGTAAGAAAACAGGTCGGACCTTTCTTCCCGATCATGCTCCGTCTCAGCGCAGATGAGCTGATGGAAGGCGGCAACACTCTCGAGGATACTCTTGAATATCTGGAATATATTCAGGGTGAAGTTGATATCTTCGATGTTTCCTGCGGTTTAAACGGTTCTATCCAGTATCAGATCGATGCCAACTACATGAAAGACGGATGGCGTTCCTATATGCCTAAAGCTGTCAGAGAGAAATTCGGCAAGCCATGTATCTCCATGGGAAATATCCGTAACCCGAAGGTTGCTGAGCAGATCCTCGCTGACGGCGATGCAGACTTGATCGGTATGGGACGTGGTCTTATCGCAGAACCTGCATGGGTGAATAAAGTAGCTACAGGCAGAGAATGTGACCTTCGCAAATGTATCTCCTGTAACATCGGATGTGCAGGAAACAGAATCGGCTTTAACCGTCCTATCCGCTGTACTGTAAACCCTGCTGTTCTGGAAGGTGATGTTTATAAGAATCAGAAAGTGAACAAAAACTGTAATGTTGTAGTAATCGGAGGCGGTACTGCCGGACTGGAAGCTGCCTGTACAGCCGCAGAAGTAGGCTGTAATACCTTCCTTCTGGAAAAAGGTGAGACTCTTGGCGGTCTTGCTTCTGTAATCTCTAAGATTCCTGCAAAGAAGCGTCTGGCTGATTTCCCGAACTATCTGATTCACAGAGCAGAGCAGCTTGAGAATCTTTATATCTTCACAAACACAGAAGGAACACCGGAAAATATCCGCAAGTTCCATCCGAACCTGATCGTAAGCTCCACAGGTTCCGCACCACTACTTCCTCCGATCAGGGGACTTCACGACCGCATTGACAAAGAAGGCAGCAAGGTTGCTTCTATCCTGGGAATGATTAATCACATCAATGACTATCCGGAAGATATGACAGGCAAGAAGGTTGTTGTTGTGGGCGGCGGTGCTGTTGGTCTTGATGTTGTGGAATTCTTTGCAGCAAGAAATGCTGAGATTTCTATTGTGGAGATGATGGATCAGATCGGACGTGACCTGGATCCTGTTACAAAGAATGACATGAAGGACCAGATGAAGAAACATCATGTGGCCCAGCTTACAAAGACAGCTCTTCAGGAAGTAAAAGACAGCTCTTTCCTTGTAAAAGATGCAGAAGGTGAACGTGAGCTTCCATTTGACTACGGATTCGTATGTCTTGGTATGAGAGCTCAGGGACAGCTTTTCGCAGAGCTTTCCGATGCTTTTGTTTCTGATGATGTTGAGATCCTGAACATCGGAGACAGCAAACGTGCAAGAAGGATCATCGACGGAACTCTGGAAGGAAGAAATATCCTTAATACACTGACTCAGATGGGATACCTTCAATAAAAACCTTTACAACAAAATACGAAAGGGGATATTATAATGGCTGAAAGAATTACCGGACATACTGAATTAATCGGTCTGATGGCTTACCCGATCCGTCACTCCAGCTCTCCTGCAATGCAGAATGAGGCTTTTGCAAAACTCGGGTATGACTACGCTTACCTTGCTTTCGAGGTTGGCGCAGATGAGATTGAGGATGCAGTAAAAGCAATCCGTACTCTGAAAATGAGAGGATCCAATGTTTCCATGCCAAACAAAACTCTGGTTGGAAAATACCTGGATAAGCTTTCTCCTGCAGCAGAATTATGCGGTGCAGTTAACACGATCGTAAATGACAACGGTCATCTTACAGGTCATATCACTGACGGTATCGGATTTATGTCTGCCCTGAAAGATAATGATATTGATGTGATCGGAAAGAAAATGACTATCGTCGGTGCAGGCGGTGCTGCCACTGCTATCGAGATCCAGGCTGCTTTGGACGGCGTTGCCGAGATCACAATCTTTAACCGCAAGGATGAATTCTGGGATCGTGCAGTATCCACAGTAGAGAAGATCAACACAAAGACATCCTGCCATGCAGTTCTTTATGATCTGGCAGACCTTGATAAACTGAAAGCCGAGATGGATGACAGCTACATTTTTGTCAATGCTACAGGTGTGGGAATGAAACCTCTGGAAGGCCAGTCCGTTGTTCCGGACAAGTCTTACTTCCGTCCTGAGCTGATCGTTATTGATGTTCCTTACTCTCCTCTGGAAACAAAGATGCGTTCCATGGCCAAGGAAGTTGGATGTAAGACAATGAATGGTCTGGGAATGATGTTATTCCAGGGTTCCGCTGCATTTGAGTTATGGACAGGCGAACCAATGCCTATCGAACATATGAAAGAGATTCTTCACATCTCCTATGATGACTGATACCTGATGGTATCTTCAGTATGGATATCTCATATTGTGATGCAGAACAGATCATTTCACTGATCTTTCCGCACATAATATTTGATATATACCGCTTTTCGGCGTACTGCAGGAGATGTACTGATATATTACTCCGCGCAGAATGTACATATCCTGCAGTTTGCTTCAAAAAGCTGTTGATCATGCGGTTATGTTACGGTTATTCTTATAACAGTTCCATAATAATCCGGAACTACTATAATACAACAGAAAATATGAGGATAAACAGATGAACATAGTTCAGGTAAAAAACACTGTGATCGGCGAGGGCAGACCTAAGATCTGCGTTCCCATCGTAGGAAAAACAAAAACAGACATTCTCGAAGAAGCCAAAAAGATCACTACTCTTCCTGTTGATGTAGTTGAGTGGCGTGTAGACTGGTTTGATGATGTCTTTGCTACTGAGAAAGTATTAGAAACCGCAAAAGAGCTTCAGGAAGTTTTAAAAGACATTCCTGTTCTCCTTACATTCCGTACTTCCAAAGAAGGCGGTAAGAAAGAAATTTCTGTAAATGACTATGCTGCTTTAAATATCGCAGCTGCTCAGAGCGGTTATGTAGATTTAATCGATGTAGAAGCATTTACAGGCGATGATATTGTAAAAACGATCATTGACGCTGCTCACGAGGCAGGTGTGAAGGTAATTGCTTCCAACCATGATTTCTTTAAGACTCCTGAGAAGGAGGAGATTATCAGACGTCTTCGTATGATGCAGGATTTTGGTGCTGATATTCCGAAAATGGCTGTTATGCCGACCTGCAAACAGGATGTTCTTACACTCCTCTCTGCTACTCTGGAAATGTCTGAGAAATATGCAGACCGCCCGATTATTACCATGTCCATGGCAGGAACAGGCGTTGTAAGCCGCCTGACAGGTGAGACATTCGGCTCCGCTCTCACCTTCGGTGCTGCTTCCAAAGCTTCTGCTCCGGGACAGGTCGGTGTGCATGAATTAAAACAGGTGCTGGATATCATTCACAGCAGCCTGTGATCTGTTGATGAATGATGTGATATCAGATGTTATTCTTGCCCATAGTCGTCTGATATCACTTCTATCTGGCAACAGAAGATTGATTTGAATTCAAATATTTTGACTCCTTAAAAAATAAGAAGAACAGCCCGACACGGCTATTCTTCTTATTTTTTATTTCATTTCTTCTAAATTATTCTCTTGTTCTTTTTTCTCAAAGGGATTCCAGTTGGACAGGAAGATATTCAGTCCAAATCCAACTGCCAGTGCCCATGCAGATGCCCATGCGGTTCCCTGGGTTGCGAGGACTGCTGCCATTACGCCTGCGATCATCTTGTCTCTGTCGCTCTTGCAGTAATCCATACCGATTCTTGCACATACAAACGCCTGGAACATCAGAGTAATGGAAGATCCTACTCCGAAGATCGGGCGAAAGAAGCTTACTACAGGAATGATCAGCACACTTAAGAATGTGGCCAGTCTGAAAGAAGCCATTCCTCCGAGAAGAGACTTCATTGCTTTCTTTCCTTCTTTATAACGCATGGATACGGATACAGTCATTCCAACCCATAACGGACCGGAAAGGGGAGGAAATGGTGCAATGATGGACAGGATCAGGTTTCTCAGACCGCTTACCAGATTGGAACGGCTGGAATTGAAATCAATATACTCATCATCTCTTGCCTGACGTGCCTCTGATACAAGGGTCTCTGTAGTGACAAAATCACCAAATGCAATAACATAGCACACCAGCGCCAGCGGCAATGCTTTGATAAACATAGATGCAGGAGGAATCCCTACGCCGAAAATACTCACCTGATCAATGATATCTTTGAACTGAGGAATCTTGATAAAGGTACCAATCTCCAGTCCCGGGGCATCCAGTTCGCCAACCAGAAGTCCTACTACCATTGCGATAAGATAGGGGAAAAGATTTCCGTATCTCGCAACAAGATCAAGAAACTTATTTGTTTTTCTCTTCTCCTGATATTTGTCAGAGAAGCTGATCAGGATCAGGAGACCTACACCTGCAACAATAGCCAGAGGATATTTGTGCATATTTCCGTTCTCTCCCAGCTGTCCTGCCATAACTGTAACTGGTGCTGCAAGAAGAATTCCGCCTTTGACAGAATTGGGAACTGCATGAACAAATTTATCTGCCAGTCTGGTCACACCCATAAAGATAAATACCAAACCTACCAGCATCTGCAGTGCGATCATAGCCTGTATTCGCTCTTTTCCCATAGGGAAGCCTTCCAGAAATACAATAGTCAACGGCAATGTGGGTGTGATCCACCCCGGTACTACCGGATCGCCGAGCAGGCTGTGAAGCAGATAAAGGAAGGTTTCAATAATTACACAGCTCCACGCCAGCTCATAAGGAAGCCCCAGATATTGCTCCAGATAGGGAACAGCTGCCAGTGCTGTTACGCCCAGGATCAGACCCTGAATGAACTCAACAGATTCTATCTTGTATTGTATGAATGGAAGTCTTATCTGAAATGGTCCAAAGGGGATGTAGGGCAGTTCATTTTCTCTTCTTTGTGTTCTTGTATGTGCCATACAATTTCTCCTTTTCAGTGAATTGTTAGATTACTTCTATATTTCAGCTTGTATATTCTATCTTTTTTGTTAATTTTTAAACAATCCAGATTTTAATAAAATCCAATCCGACCGGAAAAAATTTGAAGCTTATAACGTCCAAACGTATCTTCAGTTAGATTGGATTTCAATATCACAGGATTTCTGTATCTTATTTATTTCTATCGCTTATTTATTTCTATCACTTACTGGCTTACTTATTTCTGTTCTTCTTTACAAAGAGGGCGAGCAGGATACCGACGATGGTCACTGCCATGTTCAGGAGAAGGATCATTCTCGGAGCGCTGCTTCCGCCAACTTTGGTAATGTACCCTGCAAGGCTTAAGATTGTGTAGTTTGCGATGCTGGATGCGATCATTACCAGTGAGGTTGCTGTTCCTTTGTTCTCGGGGAAGAACTCTGCTGTTGTGGAAACTGCCAGCTGGAGAACACCGCCTGCACCTGCATATCCGATCACAAAACCACCTACCAGACAAATAAACGGAGCCTGGATAAAGTAGCAGAGAGCCAGCATAATTGTAGAGATTAACGGATAGAGGATCAGGACGTTAATCTCTTTCAGACCTTTTTTGATAAATGCTGCTGTTGCAAGGATGGCCGTTGCTGTTCCCAGGGCATACAGGGACTGGATCTTTGAAGGATCTGCCATACCGTAGGAACGGGCAAGTTCCTGATTACAGTTCAGCCATAACATAAAGGTTGAGGAGCTGGTGAATCCGATCAGGATTGCTGCGATCGCTGCAGGGGAAATCTTGTGTCCGGATTTCTTCTTATCAGCTTTAGCCTGTACTGCCTTCTCTCTCGCCGGAAAGGGGAGGATCAGGATCAGGATTCCGTCAATGAGGATTGCAATACCTGCAACAATAAAGATTGTCTTATATGACATATTTGCAGATGCTACGATTCCGATCAGGAATGGAAGCAGGAACTGGCTCAGGCAGATGGAAAATTTTGTAAACAGGTTGGCTACTGACGGGTTGTTTACATAGATTTCCATACAGGTGGGGCTTACGCAGGTATCGAGGAAAGAGTTTGCAATTCCGCCGATCACTGCAAATGCATATCCCATTGCCATGGATGTGGAATTGGCCATTCCAAAGAAGTATGCCACATAACAGAGCACACCGATAATTCCGCTCAGTTTTCTTCCGTATTTGTCAGACAGAGGACCGGAGAAAGGAAGAGAAATCAGACGCCCCAGTCCAAGTGCTGCAATTACAGATACTACCATACTTACATCCAGTGTGCCATCGGCCAGGGGCTTCGCACCCCAGGCAGCTGCAAACTCCGGTTTGTACTGCCCCAGGATAGAAGCACCGATTCCATGGATGAAATAAGTGAAATATGCTGCAAAGGAGGTGAAAATGAGCATTTTGTTTGTTTTCTGTTTCATTTTGGTCTCCTAGGTTATTATTACTTGTTTTCGTTTTCTTCCTGGAATTTCTGGTATTCAGCTGTTGGCATTTCCAGTCCTGTGTAGAGTTTGTAAGCTGCAGCTCCCTGCCATAACAGCATTCCTTTTCCGCCGATTGCAAGCTTGCAGCCTGCTTCTTTGGCTTCTTTTACCATTCTTGTTTCAGCAGGATTGTAAACAACGTCTGCTACTACAAGGTCAGGGCGGAACATGGATTTATCTTTGATCAGAGTAAGCTCTTCGTGAGGTTTCATTCCTGCAAGTGTTGCGTTTACGAGGATGTCTGCGTTTGCAACCTCTTCTTTCAGTTTTGCCTCATCTGCCAGATCAAATACAGAAACTTTACAATCCGGTGTTTCTTTGCTCAGTTTCTCTGCTGTGGACTCTGCACGTGCAAAGAATGGGTCTTTCGGATTGAAGATAGAAATGGATTCTGCACCGTCTAATGCACACTGTACCTGGATTGCTGTTGCAGCACCGCCTGCACCGAGAACTACCATTTTTTTGCCTTTCACATCAACGCCATGTTCTTTTAAGTTGCGGACGAATCCGATACCGTCTGTGATATGTCCTACTAATTTGCCGTTTTCATTAACGATTGTGTTAACTGCACCGATGATTCTTGCTGCAGGTGACAGCTCATCCATGTGTTTTGCAGCTTCGTTCTTGCATGGCATAGTTACGTTTGCGCCTCTCATTTTGAAAAGACGGATTGCATCCAGAGCAGCCGGAACCTGGTCTTCCTTGATGTCAAATGCCATGTAAGCATAGTCAAGGTTATGATGACGGAAGCTGAAGTTATACATTGCCGGTGATCCTGAGTGTCCTACCGGGCTTCCGATAAGTGCCATTAATCCTGTTGTTCCTTTAATTCTCTGTTCCATTTCCTTTTTGCCTCCTGAATTTTTTTGTAAAATCATTTTCAAGCTGCTGTCCGCTGA
>ENA-OOWV01002123-OOWV01002123.1-human-gut-metagenome-genome-assembly--contig:-NODE-2123-length-11422-cov-24.283012_pt1 | contig 11422 bp, 10 predicted proteins | sample MGYA00241584_ERZ501337 | MGnify/ENA primary metagenome ERZ501337 (study PRJEB25962, sample SAMEA2042744) | human gut metagenome | biome: human gut; feature: human-associated habitat; material: faeces... | reverse complement strand
AGGACGCTTTTGCCAACTGGGTCTGGCAAGACCCCCAGCGGCGCATTGCGCTGGTAAAACAGTACAATGAGTTGTTCAACAGCACCAGACCCCGTGAATACGATGGCTCCCACATCCATTTTGTCGGTATGAACCCGGAGATCACCCTCCGAGAGCACCAGCGCAACGCCATCGCTCATGTGCTTTATGGCGGTAATACGCTGCTTGCGCACGAAGTTGGCGCAGGCAAAACCTACGAAATGGCGGCATCCGCCATGGAAGCTAAACGGCTGGGGCTGTGCCAGAAAAGCCTTTTCGTAGTGCCCAACCATTTGACGGAGCAGTGGGCAAGCGAGTTTCTGAACCTCTACCCCAATGCCAAGTTGCTGGTAGCACGGCGCAAGGACTTTGAGACTGCCAACCGCAAAAAATTCTGTGCCCGCATCGCCACCGGGGACTACGATGCCGTCATCATCGGGCATAGCCAGTTTGAGCGCATCCCGCTGTCCTTTGAGCGGCAGGAACGTATCATTCAGGAGCAAATTTATGAAACGCTTGCCGCCATCAATGAGCTGAAAGTCCACGCAGGTGAGAATTTCTCCATCAAGCAGATGGAAAAGACCCGGAAAACGCTGGAAACCAAGCTGGAAAAACTGCGCTCCGATGAGCGTAAAGACGATGTAGTAACCTTCGAGCAGTTGGGTGTTGACCGCCTGTTTGTGGACGAGTCACACGCGTTCAAAAATTTGTTCGTCACGACAAAAATGCGAAATGTCGCAGGTTTATCCACCAGCGAAGCGCAGAAATCCAGCGATATGTTCGGCAAGTGTCGCTATCTGGATGAGATCACCGGCGGGCGGGGCGTGGTGTTCGCCACGGGCACGCCCGTGAGCAATTCCATGACCGAACTGTACACGGTCATGCGGTATTTGCAGTACAGCACCTTGCAGCAGAAAAAGCTGACCCACTTCGACTGCTGGGCATCCACCTTTGGCGAGACCACCACCGCCATTGAGCTGGCCCCCGAAGGTACTGGGTATCGGGCGAGGACGAGATTTGCCAAGTTTTTCAATCTGCCGGAACTGATGTCCATGTTCAAGGAGGTTGCGGACATTAAAACATCTGACCAGCTTCATCTGCCTGTGCCAGAAGCAAAGTTTGAAACCGTGGTGGCAAAACCCTCGGAGATTCAAAAGGAAATGGTGCAGGAACTGAGCAAACGTGCTGCAGAAATCCACTCCGGTGCAGTAGATGCCTCCGTGGACAATATGCTCTGCGTCACAAACGACGGCAGAAAGATCGGCCTGGACGTTCGCTTGATGAACCCCATGCTGCCGGACGACCCCAACAGCAAGCTAAACGTCTGCGTGCAGAACGTGTTGAAAATCTGGGAGGAGGGCAAAGACCAGAAGCTGACACAGCTTTTGTTCTGCGACCTCTCCACTCCGAAAAACGACGGCAACTTTAACGTGTACGATGACATTCGCAAGAAGCTGGTTGCCGCCGGTGTGCCAGAGAACGAGATCGAGTTTATCCACAACGCCGACACCGAAGCGAAAAAGGCGGCATTGTTCTCCAAAGTGCGCTCCGGCGATGTGCGAGTTTTGCTCGGAAGTACGGCGAAAATGGGAGCGGGCACCAACGTCCAGTCCCGACTTGTGGCGGTGCATCATCTGGATGTTGGCTGGAAGCCCAGCGACATGACCCAGCGCAATGGTCGCATCATCCGTCAGGGCAATATGAATAAGGAAGTCAAGGTGTTCAATTACGTCACGGAAGGGACATTTGACTCGTACTTGTTTCAGACCCTTGAGAATAAACAGCGATTCATTAGCCAAATCATGACTTCCAAATCTCCTGTTCGCTCCTGCGAGGACGTGGACGAGCAGGCACTTTCCTATGCGGAGATCAAGGCACTGTGTGCCGGAAATCCGCTCATCAAGGAGAAGATGGACTTGGATGTGCAGGTGGCAAAGCTGAAGGTGCTGAAAGCCGACCACCAGAGCCAGAAATTCCGCTTGCAGGACAAGCTGCTGACCAAATTTCCGGCAGACATTCAGGAAACGAACGCCCACATTGCCGGACTGAAAGCGGACGCACAGCTTGCCGCCGCCCACCCGCAGGGCAAGGAGGAGTTCTGCGGCATGACCATCAAGGGCGTGACCTACGACGAGAAAAAGACCGCCGGTGAGCGACTGGTCCTCGCTTGTTCCGAACTGCCCAACGCCGAAGAAAAGGTCATCGGCAGCTACCGGGGCTTTGAACTGTCCCTGCGGTTCGATACCTTCCGCAGTGAGTATCAGGCACTTTTGAAGGGGCAGCGGAAATACACGGTGCCCTTGGGCACCGACCCGCTGGGCAACATTATCCGGCTGGATAATTCGCTGAACAGCTTCCCGGAGCGCATCACCGCCGCAGAGAACGAGCTGGCTACCCTGCATCAGCAGCAGTCAGCAGCACAAATCGAGGTGGAAAAGCCCTTCCCACAGGAGGAAGAACTAGTAGAGAAGTCCGCTCGGCTTGCAGAGCTGAACGCCCAGTTGGACGTGGACGAAAAGAGCCACGAGCCGGAACAGGAGGAAGAACCAGACGAGGATGCACCCCGCCGCCCTTCAGTGCTGGCGGCGTTGGAGGAAAAATCCGATAAGCCGGAGCCTGTGAAGCCCTTCCGCAGTTACTACGACAAGGATGGTGATGCACGATGAAAGAAAAGCGGGATGAAACCATCATCCTGCGCTTGAGCAAAACAGAAAAGAACCGTATCTATGAAAAGATGCTCAGTATGGGCATCCGAAGCCTGAGTGCCTATATCCGCAAGATGGCACTGGACGGCTATTGCCTGCACCTCGACTTGAAAGAACTGCAACGCATGGCATATCTCTTGCAGATGTGCAGCAACAATCTGAACCAGTACGCCAAGCGTGCCAACGAGTGCGGCAAGGTCTACGCCTCCGACATGGAAGATCTGCGGCAGCGTCTGGATGAACTGATTGACATTGGCAAGCAAATTCTTTCCAAGCTGGCAGAGCTATAAAAATTCCCGCAGTTGGAGGACTGCGGGTGTACATATAACGCTTGACATCCTTGCAACGTAGTAGTCGATACCTTTATAATAAGGGCGAACAGAAAGGAAGTGCTTGATATGATGTCTATGCTGAAGAAAATTGTTCTTTTCCCGATTTCTCTCTTTGTGGCGTTTCTAGCTCTGATGGCAAGGTGGCTGCTAACCCTATCCAGCTATGTAGTTGCTCCGCTGATGCTCTACATCTTCGGCTGCGGCATCTACACTGCTTACCGTCAGACTTGGAATCAGTTCTTTATCCTGCTGGTAGCCGAGTTCATCTGCTTCATCCTCTTTTTCGGTGCAACTGCCATCACCGAGGGCATCGGGCGTTTCAGTGAGTGGCTTGCAGAACTGTGAGGGATGCTATGAGCAAACAGAAGATAGAAGATTGTTATTTTGAACACAACAGCACGATTTTTTCTGAGATGCTGGGTGAGGATGAAGAGTATCTGCGACTGAAAAAAGCCAAACGAGCAGCTGAGGAAGCCTTGCAGAGCGTTATCAGCAAAGAAGCATGGAATCAATATCTCGCCTTAGATGAAATCTGCAATGAGTTGGAATGCGCCAGATACAAGGCAATGTATCTGGCGGGTGCTGCCGATTACGAAAAAATATCCAAATGATCTCAATGCCGCCTCCGGGCGGCATTTTTTCTTTGCAATAGGGGGTGATGATGCTGGCAGCAACACGGCTGATTGCGCTGCACAAAAACAAGGGCATGACCGTTGCGGCCTGCCTGAAAAATCGCACGGACTATATTGAAAACCCGGACAAGACCGAGCAGGGGCAGTATGTCAGCAGCTATGCTTGCAGCACCCTGACAGCAGATGAAGAATTTATGCTCACCAAACGGCAGTACGACCTTGTGAACGGACGAAGGCAGAAAAGCGATGTAATCGCTTATCAGATACGGCAGTCCTTCCGTCCGGGGGAAATCACCGCAGAGGAGGCTAACAAAGTAGGCTACGAACTGGCCATGCGTTTTACCAAGGGCAAGCACGCCTTTGTGGTGGCAACGCACACGGACCGGCAGCACATCCACAACCATGTGATCTTCAACTCTACGGCACTGGATGGCACCAAAAAGTTCCGGGATTTTTTCTTTTCAGCGTTGGCAGTGCAGCGGTTGAGTGACCTGATTTGCTTAGAGCACCAGTTGTCCGTCATTGAAAAGAAGCCCTACCGGGAGCGGCAGAAGCGTGTTCTCTATCCTCCAAAGGAGAGCAACCGTGACCGCCTGTGCGGAATCATCGACACCATCCTTGCGGAAAAGCCGAAGGACTTTGAAGTTTTTCTGCAAAAGCTGGAACAGCAGGGATATAGGGCGAAGCGTGGCAAGCACACGGCGGTAAAGGGCAAGGGGCAGAAACGCTTTATTCGATTCCAAACTCTGGGCACCGGGTACAGTGAGGATGAAATCAAGGCAGTGCTGGAGGGAAAGGCGAAGCACCAACCGTACCAGAAAAAGCCACCCAAAGAACAGCCCTTCCAGTTGCTGGTGGACATTCAGGGAAAAATGGCTGAGGGCAAAAGTGTCGGCTACAAAAAGTGGGCAACCAAGTTCAACTTGAAAGAGATGTCCAAGACACTGCTATTTTTGCAGGAGCAGAAGATTAGCAGTGCCGACGAACTGCGGGAACGTGCAGCGGCGGCAACGGAACGCTATCATGCCATGGGCGATTCCATCAAGGCGGCGGAAACGAGGTTGGCCGAAATCGCCGTCCTGAAAACCCACATTATCAACTATGCCAAGACTCGCCCGGTCTATGATGCCTACCGCAAGTCGGGGTACAGTAAAAAGTTTTTGGAAGCTCACCGGGAGGAAATCACCCTGCACAAGGCGGCGAAGGCTGCCTTTGACGAAGCCGGGATGAAAAAGCTGCCAAAGGTCAAGGAGTTGGATGCAGAATACTCCGAACTGCTGATCAAGAAGAAAGCAGCCTATCCAGACTATCGCAAAGCACGGGACGAGATGCAACAATTGATGAAAGCACAGAAAAATGTGGAGTTGTTCTTTGCGGAGGACAAGAGCAATCTCCGACCACAGCATACCCGATAAGCGAATACCGTCGAGGACTCTTCCCATTGTGGAGGTGTCCTCGGCGGATTTTTTGTATATGTACTCTTTTTTTTGACAGGAAATTTCCTGTCAAATTATGTCGATGGCGTTCTCGTACCACAGCGACTCCCTCCTAAAGCCGCCGTGATCTGCCAGCGTCAGCGCGTCATTACTTTTGAGGGCAAAAGAAACGGCGGCCTTGATTTTCTCAAAGCCGCTGTATAGGAATAGGCGCACGAAATTGCCTCTGCTCCACGACGGCTTTTTTTCTTTTGCCGTTGTTCGGCAGATTACAAACAGATTGAATTAAGTAATAGATAACCCTGTTTTCCCCTTCAATCCTCCCGCCTTTCACGCAGTTTTACTTGCACCCCCCCGGGAGAGTGGTATAATTTTCTTACAAGCACAAGCCCATGTTTTACCGGATTTGAAACTTTGTAAGGAGGTACCACTTATGATCTCTTATCGCAAACTCGCCATGCGTGTTCTGGGGCACAGCCCGGTTTCTGCGGTCAAAACAGCCCGCCGCTCCACCGGAAAGCGCGCCGCCGCCCTCGCCCTCACCGCCGCCCTCGTGGTCGGGATGACGCTCCCCGCCTTTGCGGATACATGGTACATTGAAGATGGTGACATCTCGATTTCGGCTGGTGAAAACGGCAACAATGTCACACAGGAGGGAGGTAGGACAAAAGAGAATGACACGGACACGGTTATTACAAACCGCGAAAGTACCGCGTCTTCGAATACAGTAACGATCAATGCAGATGAAGGCAAGACGGTGAATGTCACGCTGGATAACGTAACGATCAATGTAGACGAAGGGTCCAAATATGCTTATGACCCGAACGCCTATAAGACCGCTGTAAGCGTTACCGGCAGCGGCAATACGAACATTGAGCTGAACGGCAACAACACGCTGACAAGCGGATATGGCCACGCCGGTCTGGAGCATAACAAGACCGACGACAGCGGCACGCTGACGATTCAGGACGAAAAGAATGATGATGGCTCCGCAAAGGGAAGTGCGTCCGATACTACTGGCAGTTTGACTGCCACGGGTGGTGGCCACGGTGCTGGCATCGGCGGCAGTAACGAAAAGGACGGCCAAGTGACCATTACGGGTGGTAAGATCACTGCCACGGGTGGTAATGGGGCTGCCGGTATTGGCGGCGGTGCCGGTGACAAGTACACCGCCGTCGGCGGTGACGGCGATGTGACAATTTCCGGCGGAACGATCACCGCTACGGGCGGCAATCTGGCCTCCGGTATTGGTGGTGGCTGCGATGGCAACGGTACGGTCACAATTACTGGCGGCGATATCACCGCAAAGGCTACGGGCCGCTATGGTGCCGGTATTGGCGGCGGTATAGGTGAGATACCGAAGGACACCCTTATTGGAGGAAATGGCACTGTCACCATCAGCGGCGGCACCATCACCGAAGCCTCTGGTGGCTATATGGCTGCTGGCATCGGCAGCGGCTATCAGGGTCTGGGCACAGTGACCATTGAAGGTGATGCCGTCATCAAAAACGCACAGGGCGGTGAAGCTGGAGCCGGCATCGGCAGTGGCACCTGTGGTGACAGCAATATCCTCATCAGAGATAATGCAGTCATTGAAAATGCCGAAAGCAGCGCAAACGGCGCAGGCATCGGCAGCGGCCAAGGCGATTTGTATCCCGATGGCGATGGCATGGTAATCGATCTAATTGTAGGCAACGTGACCATTGAAGGCAACGCGAGAATCGAAAATGCAAAAAGTGGTTCTGGTGGTTCCGGCATTGGTGGCGGCGCTGTTGGCATCGGCAATGTGATCATTAGAGGCAACGCTCAAATCGGCAACGCCACCGGCGGCGATGAAGGTGCCGGTATTGGCGGCGGTGTTCTTGGCACTGGTGACGTGACCATCGAGGGCAATGTCACCATCGAAAATGCACAGGGCGGCGCCGGTGCTGCCGGTATCGGTGGCGGCGCAGAAACACAACCCGACACCGAGGATACCAAAAACAAGGTTTCCATCAAGAGCACCGAAGCCGGTTCTCCTAACATTACTGCTAAAGGCGGCGGCGTTCTGAATGGCGGCGGCGTTCTGGATGAAAATGCTCCCCTTCCCGGTGCTGCGGCCATCGGCAGCGGCAGCGTTGCTGACGGTGCTACTGAGGTAAAGTCTGATATTACCGTTGAAGGCAAGGTGACGATCGACGCCACTGGCGGCGGCGATGTGGCCATTGGCGATTCGATCAACGGCGAAACGCAGTTCTCCGGTTTGCAGGTGGGCACGACCATCACTCGCCGCAATGCGAAGGGCGACGATGTTTCCCAGCCCGGTGATGTTGTACGCGAGCAAGCGCCCACTGAAACTGAAGCGGCAGAAGCACCTTCCACCGGCTCGGTGGAAGTGGAGCGCCCGGTCACGGTGGAGGGGCTGTATGTCACCAACGTTCTGGGCAAGCAGATCACCCACACCTGCACCCAGAACGGCACGACCCTGACCATCCGCGCCAACGGCATCGTGGCCTCGGCCCACCTGACGCTGGGCATGGTCCGCACCCTGAAGGCTCAGGGCGTGAAGACCCTTGTGTTCACCACCCTGCTCTCCCGTTCCACCACGGTCTCGGTGGACGCCCTGCTGGCGGCTGAACCCGACGCCCCCGATGAAACGGCCGTCGTCTGGACCCACACCGGCCCCCGCGCGGCATTGACCATTGACGGCGCAGACCACAGCGCCCTGCTCAAGTAACCGAACGGAGCACACAACTTATAAAAACGCAGCCGGGAGGCTTCCGCTTTTGGAACGCCTCCCGGCTGTTTCGTTATGTCGTTTTGGTTTTGAGGTAGTACCCAATGCCGATGGCGTCCGCCAGCGCCCAGCCGATCGGGACGCTGAGCCAGATGCCCGTGCCCCCCAGCGGCGTAGCCGAGAGCAGATGTGCTGGATGAAAAGGCCGATGGAAAGGGTGATGAAGAATGAGGCTCCCGGTACAACTGAATAAGGCCGTTCTCAGGCCGCAGCACATCCGATAAACGAATACCGCCGAGGTGCTTTCCTACTTGGGAAGCGTCCTCGGCGGCTTTTTTAGTTTATGTAGCAGCGGTCCTGTTTTATAAGCCAATCTTCACACAGCCGCTGGGCTTCGTCCTTTGTGCAGCAGGTGCAGTTGAAAAGTTTGCCACGGATGGAACAGTAAGTGTAGTGTACCTTCGGGACTCCATTGGCATCTCGAAAATCAACGCAGCGTTCCTCACCGGGCAGCAGATAGATCGTATCCACGTTCAGCAGCTCCTTTTACCTTCGTTCATGTGCCAAGGGGCACAACGTTTGCTATTGTACCATGTACCGTCCCAAAAGACCATTGCTTTTTTGACCAAAGATACGCACAAAAATTTTTCGTTCCAAAAGTGTCCAACTGGCGTTGAACAAACGCTATTGGATTGTGTATAACAAAAATTGCGACAGGTATGCTATTTGTGTGTAACAAACACAATTAGAATGTGAGGTCGCTATGAATACGCTTTTGGGTCAACGAATACGAGAACAGCGCAGGGAAAAAGGCTGGACGATTGAACAGTTTGCAGAACGGGTCGATTTATCGGCAAATTATGTTGGAGATTTAGAGCGCGGAGTAAAAATCCCCAAACTGGAAACCTTTATCCGAATCGTAGAGGTGTTGGACGTATCTGCTGATGTGCTTATTCGGGATTCCGTTCCATCCGCATCCCATGTGGCAGATGACGAACTGAGCAGAAAGCTGAGCCAGCTCACACCGGGGCAGAAGAAAGCTGCCATTGACATTCTGAATGCATACACCGACAACATTCCCTATATTACAAAATAACACCTATGTCAAAGAACGCCAGCAAACGTGCTGACGCTCTTTCTTTTTGCCCACAAATAGTCTATAATCAACACTATAAGCGTGCATATAACGCTAACAGTGAGTGTTTGAGGTGAACGACATGACAATCCTACCCAATATCGAAGAAGCAATGGAAGATGCCCGGAATGGAAAGCTGAGTCCGTATTGGCAGAACGACCTATACCGTGAATGTCACCGTCAGAAGTTATCGGACGAAGAACAGCAGGCTCTTTCGGAACTGGAGCGCATTTTGTCCGAAACTCCACAATGGAGCAGCGAAGAAGAATTGCATCATGACATGGCGAACATCGGCGGCAGAGTCTGGTACTGCCACTACTGGGAGGAACACTACTCCATGGTGCAGTTGACGGAAGATCGCAACGGCAGATTTAATACTGCCTACGTTCTGGACAGAAACACTTCCCCGGAAATGCGCCGGGAGGCTGCACTGCTGGCGCAGAAGGAGCTTGCGGAATGTATGCAGAAATGGGGCATTACGCTTCTGGATGCGCCTGTTCCTGAACAGATGAAGTACGATTCTCTTGCAGAAGCCGCTTCTCACCTCATGCAAGTTTTGAACGACCCAGAGCACATCACCGGGTAAAAAGCGTCCCGAAGGGATGCGCAGCCTGCATTGGAAAATGCAGATTAAAGGGGCTTGGGGCATTCCCCAACAAGCGTTTTGCAACGCAAAATAAGCAGATGTATATACGTCTGCACTGCTTGCTGGCTGGTACAATGTCACCGATGAAACAAAAATAGTTTCATCAAAGACGGTTATATGGTTGTGCCGATTTCCAAAACATAGTAATATTGAAGTACTAACTGGGGCTGAAAGTGGCAAAACTGCTTACTTGGTTTCCATTCAGGAATTACTAACAGCGTAGACCGTTCGTTCGCTTCGTATACCGTCAGCGTCACAAATTGACACCAATTTATCATTCTTCACGAAGTATGTGCTAAAATCTCTTGACAGCACCTCACAAAATATGTTATCTTTTGTAAACATCCCTGAAAAGATATGACCTTTTCTGGGGACCGAACACAAACCGATTTTTCTCTGGAGGAAAGACCCATGAAACAGGAGATCATCCGCAAACTGAGCGCTGCCGTGGCCATGAGCCTCGTTGTTGGCGTCTCTCTGGCCGCCTGCGGCGGCAGCAGCAGCTCCACCGCTGCCAGCGCGACCAAGACCGGCTCTGCCGACGGCTTTGGCGGTGCTGTCACCGCCACCCTGACCGTGGATGCCAACGGCACCGTTACCGACTGCAAGCTGGAAGGTGCACAGGAGACCGAGAGCATCGGCGGCGCTGCACTGGAAGAGCTGTCCAAGCAGGTCGTGGCCGCCAACGGCCCCGCCATCGACGGCGTTGCCGGTGCCACGGTGACCACCAAGGCTGTCCGGAAGGCTGTTGCCGCCGCACTGGGTGTGGAGCTGGCCGAAGAGGCCCCCGCCGACTCTGCTGCCGCAGCCCCCGCTGAACCCGCCGCCATCGTCCCGGTGGAAGGCGGCATCCAGATCGGTCAGGCCTATGCTGCCGCCCACGGCACCAAGTGCTTCACCGAAGCGGTGGCTGTGGTGAAGGATGACGTCATCCTCGCCGCCTACCTCGACGATTTTCAGTTCACCAGCACCGATGCAGGCGTGACCGCCGTGCCCAACTCCGACTCCGACTTTGCCGCAGGCTACGCCGAGGGCAAGGTGCTGATGTCCAAGCGGGCCAACGCCGATTATTACAGCAAGATGATGGCTGAAAAGGGCGGCTCCACGGTCGCTCTGGATGCAAACTTCGACGCCATCCAGAACTTTGCCGTCGGCAAGACCATCTCCGAGCTGGAGGATGTAGCCGCCAAGGGTGCCGAGGCTGTGGACGCCGTCTCCGGCGCAACGCTGGTGGATACCGCCGGTTATCTCTCTGCCATCGTGGATGCCGCCAAAAACGCCCAGACCACGCAGGCCGTGGAGTTCAACGGCAGCTCCGAGGACCTGAAGCTGAATGTGGTCTATGGGGCCGCACACGGCACCAAGTGCTTCACCTCCGGCGCTGTCGCCACCGCCGGGGACACCATCGTGCTGAGCTACATTGACGAGTTCCAGTTTGCCGGTTCGGACGCCGGGGTCGTCGGTGTGCCCAACTCCGATTCTGACTTCGGCGCAGGCTACGCCGAGGGCAAGGTGCTGATGTCCAAGCGGGTCAACGCCGATTACTACAGCAAGATGATGGCCGAAAAGGCTGGTTCCACCGTTTCGCTGGATGCCAACTACGACGCCATCCAGAACCACGTGAACGGCATGAGCATTGCCGACGCCGAGGCTCTGAGCAAAGATGAAAAGGCTGTGGACGCCGTTTCCGGTGCCACGCTGGTGGATACTGCCGGCTACGTTGGTGTGCTGGTGGATGCCGCAAAGTAAGGCAAGAAAAATAACGTTCCTCTGAACACAGCAGCGCCCGCCGGGAGATCTCC
>ENA-OOWV01002121-OOWV01002121.1-human-gut-metagenome-genome-assembly--contig:-NODE-2121-length-11429-cov-4.828644_pt1 | contig 11429 bp, 8 predicted proteins | sample MGYA00241584_ERZ501337 | MGnify/ENA primary metagenome ERZ501337 (study PRJEB25962, sample SAMEA2042744) | human gut metagenome | biome: human gut; feature: human-associated habitat; material: faeces... | reverse complement strand
CATGGCGGCGCAGCCACGTCGTCTCCCCCATATCCAGCGCAGGCTCCACGAATGCGTACCGGCCGAACGGCAGGCACGCCACGAACAGGTAGGCGGTCGCGCTCTCCCCGGTCACCGGATCCACGATCTCCAATGTCGGCCCGGCCCAGTCCACCTCGATCGTCGAACCGGCCTTGCGCTCCACCCTCGACGTGACGCCGTTGGCCACCACATACGACTGATACAGCTTGCAGAAACGGTCGCAGCCCATCGACGGCGACCCGTCGGACAGGCAGGAATCCCGGTACTCGGCATGCAGCAGCCTCAACGTGACGCCGGTCTTCGCCAGCTCGCGGTGCACGGCCTCCCAATCCGGCTGCCGGCACGCGCTTGCGTGCTCGTTGCGTCCCGGGAACAGCAGCGCGCACACCTCGTCGTCGCTCTTCGACGCGATGTCCGCATACGAGACGCCGGCATCGGCCGCCGCCCCGAGCGTCTCCGCTACGCTCGAACGCGATATGCCGAGCGAACCCGCTATGGCTCTGCCCGACACGGATTGCGAATGCCGCTTCAGTATCTGCTTCGCCTTGATTTTCCGTACCATGATAGGCAACTCCTTTCACCACACGTCCCTCGCATGGTGAAAGGAGCCTAACCACCAACGGCCTCCGACGGCAATATCCTCGGCCCCGAACCGCAATAACCGACCAACTCCAGCAATGGCCCTGAACCCCAATAACACCGGCCCTCAAAAAATCAAATATTCACTTGCCGATAACGTACCAGACGTTATTGCGGAGGTGGGTGAAGATTGGGATGTGTGAGGACCTGTATATTATGCCAATAGCTTAACGGTCATATTAGCGGTTGCACCGATTTCTCCCTCTAGGAGGCCTCTGGCTTCAGGATTGCCAACAATTTCAGGCGAATGGCATCGCGACGTGCCTCGATGAAAGGTTTGAAATTCGCTAAGTCGAGATTGGTATTTGCTGGAACATAAAAACTTACAGCGGATTTTCCTGTTCGTTTTGCCCATTCTGCCAGTGGCGTATCTCCCTTGCTTTCGTTTTGACTTCCTTCCAACAGTTGGAGGTTGGGGAGCGTATTCCAATTCTTTCTGTCTTCAGCGAATGCTCGATCCTCTGGATTTGGGAATGCCGATTGCATGGTTTCTTCGAACCTCAGCAATTTATCGCTTCCTTCTTGAGGCCGGATGAATATATTTTTTGGATATAAATGATCCTTATGGTATTGAACCGCTGGGTTGTGTACTCCTTGCAGCAGGGAGAGCACGTACCAAACGTTTGCATCCTCATATTCCAGTCCGAGAAAATCTTCAATGTTCTCTTCAGTGATAGTGATGTCCTTACGGGTATTCTTGAATTTGGTTCGTATCTCCTCATAGGGGAAATGTTCGGTGGTGCTGTTTTCCTTGATGATGGTCCGGAGAGAGTTTAGCAACGGATTGGTCTGTCCTCCGAAAACGCCGCATAAGAAGCTGGCATTTAGCCAGAGAATGATGTCATCGGCAACCTTATGCTCGGTACTGTGAACATCTTCTGCAAATAGTGTGCTGCCGCATCGTTTGTACAAACCAGTTTGCAAGAAATATTGAATTAGCGGGATAGCTGCATTTTTTGCTCGGAATGTGACATCATCAAAACCTTGATTATGAAGGAATCGGAATGTCTCCCCGATCGCATTGGATAGCTTATCCCAGTGATTTTGCAGCAGTTTGACCTTGTCTGAATCGAAGTTGTTGATTCTGAATCTTACATCCGATGCATAGCTAGCGAGGAACGAGCGCAGAATGATGTCATTCCCGATACGAAAACCCGTGTCCTTGAACACATCGTCCGAGAGTATTTTTGTTTTCTGGCGCATGTCGGGCCACATGGAGGTTGTTATTGCCATGATTAGATCAGCTTTGGTCAGAGGTATTCCGCCGCTGTTTGTCCTAGTAAAGATGTCGAGGACTTTGTTCTGATCTTGTTCCACCTGAAGATAGTACGTGATGAGTTTCTTCTCTATGAACTGACTGCGCAGGTCTGTAAGTCGTTGGAAAGCCCTTTTGTAGCCAGATAAATTATGTTGTTCCCAGTAGTTGAATATGTCGTCAGTACTGATAAGAGTGAGGATATCACCCGCCGGCATCCAATACTCTGTCTTGTTTTCGTTGAATCCGTCCTTATTGTCGGAAACCTTAAAGAACCTGAATGGGTATTTGAGATTGTCGTCATTCTCGGGTCTATCGTTTAGCAAATCTATATACAGTTGTTGCTTAGGCGTGGATGTCTCATTATCTGCCCATCGCTTGCTTTTAACATGTGCGCCATATGTTCCAAAGAATCCGATGTATAGGCTTGTAAGCCTCTGCTGGCCATCGATGACTGCATATTTATCCTCGAGTAATGGGCGTGTCATCGGAGGATTTTCCGTACTGAATCGTTCTTTATAGTTTCGGAGGAATTCGAAGAAAGGATAATTACGCTTTATATCAGGGTCTGTAATTTTCCAAAGCATGAGAGTATTGATTGGATAGCCTTGCATAATGCTATCGAATAATGCTTCGATGCGAGGGATATCCCACGTAAATTTACGCTGAATTCCGGGTAGTACATATTCGGCATTTTGAATGTGAATCATTGCTTCGCGAATACTGATGGGTTTTTGATAATCGTTGTCCTGTTGTATTTCATTAGCCATGGACATCGCCTCCTGATTTCATTTCATCATACCCTAAATTGTGGGTAGTGTTTCTTGATGTTGTGTGGAAGATGAATTCCGCTACGGAGCGGAATTCATTCGGGACGTGGGTCGTTGCTCGGTGGCTCTTTCTTCACACACGAATGTTGCTTATAACGTCTAGCTTTTGCCAATCGCAGGAACTGCGACGAGAATCCGTGACTCCGGAGCGAGAATTTGACGGCGGCCGTGTGCTGGTCCCCATTGCAATACGTCCGGTGGTACTTCAACATAACGAGTAGTTTCTCTGCGATTCAGTATGAATCGTCGGTTGCTTTCATCTCTTCTCGCAAAATCTTTGTAGCATTTTGTCATTCGGGCTACTGAGTCTCGATTCACTTCGAGAATCATGTTATTACCTTCGTAAAAACAGACTGACCGGATTGCGTTCTGTTCATACCATGTATCGATAATTCGCTGCAACATTGATTTGCCTAATGGGATCAGCGCGTGTTTCCAGTCGGGTAAGGGAATTGTTTCGTCTGTGCGCAAGTGGATGACTCCCGACGTAGTGGCAGGCGCTTTGTATGTTAGCGTCAAAGGCCAGCACGCAGATGAATTGCTAAAAGTGATGCCGATGGTGCGTGAAGAATCGTGGCATTTCGTTCTGCTGGACCAGCCGTATCGTTCCGCTAATTCATAAGACCATAAGGATTGCGCACACTCCATAAATCTGCGTTGCGCGGTTTGTTCGATATTGTTGCCTTCTGTCTTTTCGACGCTTGTGAAGCGTATCCTAAATCTATCGGACTCGATTTGTTCAGAATCGATATGCACCTTATTGCGCACTGGTTTGCACTTTTCGCTGCGGACGCAAGCGACCCAGTCTCCATTGCGCAGCAGCATGTCCGCTATCGACTCCACGGCATCGAGTCGTGCGGCTGATTGAGATGCGGAATCAACCACCACAGATAAGGGTTTCGTGTGAGTTTGTCGATTATCTGGTTTCCTGACTTTCATGGCTACCAGCATCATCGAAGAACAGGATAGACGGTAGATATCTTCCTGTTCTTCGGCATGGAGTTGTTCTCGTACACATGGTAAAAATCAAAAATTGGCAGTATGCGCAGCGGCTCTTCCGTAGCGTTCAATGGTCATCATGCATGGAACCAAGCGAGACATACTATTATTGCCGTGGTCTTTCCATCTTGGCATATCGCAAACGAGTAGCTTCACCCGTGATACCGAGCTTGCGACCAATTGTTTCCCATGATTGGCCACGCTCATGCATGAGCAGTACCATCTGCGCAATGCGGGCATCAATGTGTTCCAGTTCGGCTTTGCGTCGATTGATTAGACGGCTGAGCTCCAGTTCGGGAGAGAAGTTTGGGCTGTCCTCGGGAATGCCTTCTGCTGGTGATTCCTGAGACTCCACGGCATCTGCCGCAGCGTTGCCGATTTCCATGAGTTTGGCTTGCGCTTCGGGGGAGTAGTCTTCAAATTTCATCGTTATCACCATCCTGGTATTGCATCGTCAACCATTTCATTTCATAGGTCAGTCGGGCTCGCATGGCGTGCACGATGACATGCTCATATGTTCCCGGAATCCATTCGCGTTCAATGACGCCGATTTCATACAAAATGGCACCAGACGCTCCAGTCCCGACAAGCACATGAGTGGGAGGAAAACGAAGAACGTTGATGTCGGCTTCGATGCCATATCGGTAGACATGGAGAATGTCCGAGTCGGCGATGGGCTGTTCGCCATGTTTCCGTTCCCTGTGTGCTGAGGGAAGAATCAAAGGATCCTCCCCGCTTATGGGTGCAAGTATACTTGGCAAGTCCATTTGTATCAACTCCTCTGTTGAACGTAAAACGTGAATCAAGTGTCTTGAGCGTAAAGAAGGTAGAAAGCCCTTGTCCAGCTGAAACGGGGTATGTGGTTCTAGCTTGCTGAGTTATCCACAATGTTGTGAAAGCACGGCGATACTGCATAAAAAATAGTGAAAAGAGACCATGCGGAGTGGCTGCATCTAATTAACTGGCCAACCACGATAATCGCCGGTAAATATTTCCCGCCCAGACCACACGGTATGGTGGAGCGCATGGCTGATTACGGGAACAACTTTGTGCAACTGCATAACCATACGCACTATTCGCTGCTCGATGGTGCGTCGAAGATTCCTGATTTGGCCAAGCGTGCGGCCGAACTTGGCATGCCTGCGGTCGGTATCACCGACCATGGCAACATGCATGGCGCCTACGAGATGTACACCAACTGCGTGGCCAATGGCGTCAAGCCCATCATCGGCATCGAAGCTTACGTGACCCCGGAAACCGCGCGTCAAGACAAGTCCCGTGTGCACTGGGGCACCGAAGCCCAGCGCCGCGACGACGTCTCCGGTGGTGGTCTTATCACCCACTTGACCATGTGGGCCGAAAACGACGAAGGCCTGGTCAACCTCATCAAAGCCTCGTCCGTGGCCAACCTCGAAGGTCGCGTCATGCGCTACCCGCGTATGGATAAGGAGGTGCTCGCCACCTATTCCAAAGGTGTGATCGCCTCCTCCGGATGCCCTTCGGGCATCATCCAGACTCGTCTGCGCCTCGGTCAATTCGAGGAGGCCCTGCGCGCCGCCGGCGAATTCCAGGACATCTTCGGCAAAGACAACTTCTTCATCGAACTTATGGATCACGGTCTGCCCATCGAAACTCAGGTGACCGGTGACCTGCTGACCATCGCCAAGAAACTCAACGCACCACTGCTGGCCACCAACGATTCCCACTACGTACACGCCGAAGATGCCGGCGCACAGGACGCCATGCTCTGCATCAACTCCGGTTCCCGTCTTGACGATCCGGACCGATTCAAGTTCGACGGCACCGGCTACTACATCAAAACCGCCGAAGAGATGCGCGAACTGTTCAAGGACCACCCGGACGCCTGCGACAATACGCTCGTTATCGCCGAACGCTGCAACGTGATGTTCGACGACCACGAAGACGGCGCGTTCATGCCGAAATTCCCTTGCCCCGAAGGCTGGGATGAGACCTCCCTGTTCCTCAAAAAAGTCGAGGAAGGTCTGGAGAAGCGTTACGACGGCAACCCGCCGCTCGACGTATTGAAGCAGGCCGACTACGAATGTGGTGTGATTTGCCAGATGCAGTTCTGCGGATACTTCCTCGTGGTCGCCGACTACATTCAGTGGGCCAAGGACCACGGCATTATGGTGGGTCCGGGCCGTGGTTCGGCCGCAGGCGCCATGGTCGCCTATTCCATGGGCATTACCGAGCTCGATCCGCTCAAGCATGGCCTGATTTTCGAGAGGTTCCTGAACCCTGAGCGAGTGAGCCTTCCTGATATCGATGTCGACTTCGACCCTGAAGGTCGTGCGCGAGTCATCGAATACTGCGGCGAAAAATACGGCACCGATAAGGTCGCCCAGTGCGTGATCTATGGCACCATCAAAACCAAGCAGGCCCTGAAAGACTCCGCCCGCATCATGGGTTATGAATTCTCAGTCGGTGAAAAAATCACCAAGGCGCTGCCTCCGGCGGCCACCGGCGGCAAAGACATCAGCCTGCATGACATCTTCGACCCGGCCGCCAAACGTTATGCCGAGGCCAGGGAATTCCGAGAACTCTACGATTCCGACCCGGACACCAAGCGCATCACCGAGGAAGCCAAGGGTATCGAAGGCCTGATTCGACAGACCGGTGTACATGCCTGCGCCACCATCATGGGTAGCGCACCCATCACCGACACCTCGCCGTTGCTGGAACGCACCGATGGCACCATCACCACCACCTTCGAATACCACACGTGCGAAACGTTGGGGCTGGTCAAGATGGACTTCCTTGGCCTGTCCAACTTGACGATCATCCACGACACCCTGAAGAACATCGAGGCCAACGGCAAACCCGCCATCGACTACACCAAGATTCCGCTCGATGACGCCGAAACCTACAAACTCATGTCCCGAGGAGACACGCTCGGCGTGTTCCAGCTCGATTCCGACGGCATGCGTTCACTGCTGAAAACCCTGAAGCCCGATAACTTCAACGATATTTCCGCACTTATCGCCCTGTACCGACCGGGCCCGATGAGTATGGATTCGCACACCAACTACGCCAAGCGCAAAAACGGCCTGCAGAAGATCACGCCAATTCACCCTGAGCTTGAGGAGCCTCTGAAGCAGGTGCTTGACGAGACCTATGGTCTGATCATCTACCAGGAGCAGGTGCAGTCCGCCGCCCGAATCCTCGCCGGTTATTCACTGGGCAAGGCAGACGTGCTGCGTCGAGCCATGGGTAAGAAGAAGCCCGAAGTGCTGGCCAAGGAGAAGGTGCCGTTCTTCGCCGGTATGAAGGAGCACGGATATTCCGAAGAGGCCTCCCAGGCCGTGTGGGATATTCTGGTGCCGTTCTCCGGCTACGCTTTCAACAAAGCGCACTCCGCCGCATACGGTCTGATCTCCTACTGGACCGCATATCTGAAGACGCACTACCCGGTCGAATTCATGGCCGCCCTGTTGCAAGGTGCCGCCACCAACAAAGACAAGACCGCACTGTACTTGGGCGAGGCCCGCCGCATGGGCATCCAGGTGCTCTCGCCGGACGTCAACGAATCGGTGTACGAGTACTCGGCAGTCGGCGACGTCGTCCGATTCGGTCTTGGTGCCATCCGTAACGTGGGTGACAAGGCCGTGGCCGATATCATCGCCGAACGCGAAGGCCCGCGCGGCAAGTTCGTGAACTTCATGGACTTCATCCGCCGCGTGCCCCTGACCGCGCTGAACCGGCGATTGGTCGAATCGTTGATCAAGGCCGGTGCCTTCGACTCGATTGACCCGAACCGTCGCGCGCTGCTCACCGTGCACGAGGCCGCCATCGATTCGGTGGTGAGTCTGAAGCGCAAACAGGCGGAGGGCCAGTTCGATTTGTTCTCCGATGCCGAGGATGGGGGAGCGGAGGCCATGGGCGACGCTTCCGTGACCGTACCCGATCTTGAGGAATGGGACAAGAAGACCAAACTTAACTTCGAACGCGAAATGTTGGGCCTGTATGTGTCTGACCATCCGCTCTCCGGTATGCAGTCGATTCTCGCGTCCTTGCGTGAAATGTCCATCGCGCATCTGGTTGATCGAGCCAAAACGATGGGTGAAGGACAGCAGGTCACGTTGGCTGGTTTGGTCACCAATGTGGACCGGCGCGTATCCAAGAAGGGCAACCCCTGGGCCATCGTGACCATCGAAGACATGGAAAGCTCCATCCAATGCATGTTCTTCGGCAAGGTCTATGAAGCGGCCGCCGCTGAACTTGCCGTGGACGCCATCGTACAGATTCGTGGCCAAGTGGAGTTGCGCGACGAAACCGTTTCTCTGAGAGCCACGGAAATGCAGATTCCGACCTTGGAAGCCGAGGATGAACGTCCGTTGGTCATCACGCTGCCGTCGGTGGCGTTGGAGCGCCAACGCATGATGCAACTCGGTCAGGTGCTCGCTAATCATCCTGGTTACTGCGAAGTACATCTTGCGGTGCTGGATGAGAAGGGTAACGCTCAGGTGCTCACGTTTGGCGATCGTTTCCGCGTCAAGCGAGATACTTCGTTGTTTGCTGAGATCAAGATTCTGTTTGGCCCCAGCTGCTTGCCTGCCGCCTGATTGGCGGGTTTCGCCCCTGGCCTCTCCCTCACCTGGCTTTGCTGGGGGCTCCTTCATCAGAGGGAGCTAAGGCGTGTGCCACCATACGATGTGCGCGACTACTGTGGAACGTATGGGCATGGAGATAGCGGATACTGGTAACAACGATGACGAGCAACAATGGATTGCCACGATGCTGGAACGGCTGTCTCATTCGCAGTTCCGCGCCAAATTCGCTTTGACCGACAAAGACCGAGCCTATGCCCGCACCAAAGGCAAGGCGACCATCGATCGTCATGCGCGAGAAATGTTGCGAGACCGCATAGGCGCAGCCGAACCGAAGAACGACGGCAGACAGACGCCATGGCGCGGCCATCCGGTATTCACCGCTCAGCATGCTACCGCCACATGCTGCCGCGGATGCATCGAAAAATGGCATCATCTGCCCAAAGGCCGTGAACTCGCCGAAGCGGAGGTAAACCGACTTGCCGATTTGGTCATGGCGTGGATTGAACGGGACCTTATCAATCATCCGGTTCGGTGAAGCACCCCGCATCCTCAGTATGCCTGTATGCCTTCAATAGTTATGGGCCAACAGCCAACATAGGCCTCGAAAACCGTAGATGCAAGGTATTGGCGAATGCGGCAGAACGCCGAACGTTGCCTATAGCGCGTTCGTCAATAATGCGACATGATGTCTATTCAAGAAGAGTTGATGAAGTGTCAACTCTGCCCCAAGGAGGCGGAATATGTACTACAGCAGCGGCAATTATGAGGCTTTCGCACGTCCGAAGAAGCCGGCCGACGTGGACAACAAGCATGCATACATCATCGGTACCGGACTGGCGGCATTGTCTGCAGCCTGTTATCTGGTGCGTGATGGTCAGATGCCTGGCGAGAACATCCACATCCTTGAGAAGGACCCGGTACCCGGCGGCGCCTGTGACGGTCTTGATATTCCCGGCCTTGGCTATGTGATGCGTGGCGGCCGCGAAATGGACAATCATTTCGAGGTCATGTGGGATCTGTTCCGCTCGATTCCCTCCATCGAAACCGAAGGCGTCAGCGTACTCGACGAGTACTACTGGCTCAACAAGGAGGACCCGAACTACTCGCTGTGCCGCGCCACCAAGAATCTCGGCAAGGACGCGGGGCTCAAGGGCAAGTTCGGGCTGTCCGACAAGGCTTCGATGGAAATCATGAAGCTGTTCTTCACCCCGGACGAAGACCTGTATGACAAGCCGATCACCGATTTCTTCGATGATGAGGTGCTGAACTCCAACTTCTGGCTGTACTGGCGCACCATGTTTGCCTTTGAAAACTGGCACAGTGCTCTGGAAATGAAACTCTACCTCAAGCGGTATATCCACCACATCGGCGGTCTGCCGGATTTCACGGCCCTGCGTTTTACCCGGTATAACCAGTATGAGTCCATCATCCTGCCCATGACCTGTTACCTGAAAGACCACGGCGTCCAGTTCTTTTATGAGACAAAGGTAACGGATGTGCAGTTCAACATTGAAATCGGCCGCAAGCAGGCCAGCTCCATCACGGTAGACCATAAGGGCCAGGTGGAGACCATCGACCTGACCGAGAACGACCTGCTTTTCATGACCAACGGCGGCTGTGTGGAGAGCTGTACCGTGGGTGCGCAGGACAAGGCGGCGGGCTTTGACCCCACCATCAAACCGGGCAATGGCTGGGATCTCTGGCGGCGGGTCGCGGCGCAGGACCCCTCGTTCGGCAACCCGGATAAGTTCTGCTCCAAACCCGAGGAATCCAACTGGGAGAGTGCGACCATCACCACGCTGGACGATACCATCCCGCAGTATATCGAAAAAATTTGCAAGCGGGATCCGTTCAGCGGCCATACCGTCACGGGCGGCATCGTCACGGTCAAGGATTCCAGCTGGCTGCTCAGCTGGACCCTGAACCGTCAGCAGCAGTTCCGTGACCAGCCCAAGAACCAGCTCTGCGTCTGGGTCTACGGCCTGTTCAGCGACAAGCCCGGCGATTACGTCAAGAAGCCCATGCGCGACTGCACCGGCCGCGAGATCTGCATGGAGTGGCTGTACCACATCGGTGTGCCCGCCGACCAGATCGAGGAGCTGGCGGCCAACAGCGCCAACACCGTGCCCTGCATGATGCCGTATATTGATGCCTTCTTTATGCCGCGCGCTGCGGGCGACCGCCCCGATGTCGTGCCCGAGGGTGCCGTGAACTTTGCCTTCCTGGGCCAGTTCGCAGAGACCGAGCGCGACACCATCTTTACCACTGAGTATTCCATTCGCACTGGTATGGAGGCTGTTTACACCCTGCTGAACGTCGACCGCGGCGTGCCCGAGGTCTGGGGCAGCGTGTATGACATCCGCTGCCTGCTGGATGCCACCGTGAAACTGCGCGACGGCAAAAAGATCACCGACATGGAGATGCCGCTGGTAGGCAAGCTGGCGCTGAAAGAGGCCCTGAAAAAGATCGAGGGCACCGAGGTGGAGAAGCTGCTGAAGGAGTATAATGTGATTTAAGCCCCTTATAAAAGGGAACAAGGCCCTGCCGAAAGGCAGGGCCTTGTTGTTTGTGATGTTAACCGCGCGCGGCGATGCACTCGATCTCCACCAGGGCATTCTTGGGCAGGGCGGCGATCTGCACGCAGCTGCGGGCGGGATACTCGTGGAAATACTGGGCATAGATCTCGTTCACGGTACCAAAGTCGCCCAGGTCCTGCACAAAGACCGTGGTTTTGACAACATTGTCCAGGGTCAGACCGGCTTCGGCCAGCACGGCCTGCAGGTTCTTCAGGGACTGGTGGGCCTGTGCCACTACGCCCTCAGCCAGAGTGCCGGTGGCGGGGTCAATACCCAGCTGGCCGCAGTAAACGGTGCTGCCGGTGTCCACGGCCTGCACATAAGGGCCGAGAGCGGCGGGGGCTTTATCGGATACGATACGCTTCATACAAAACAACTCCCTCTTAATTGGTAAAGCAGCACTGCGCACTTCCCGCCCGGCGGGCGGGAAGCCTGCAGCATTACTTTATAAGATGGCCTTATTGTACGCGCGTTTTTGGAAAATGTAAAGAGATTTATTGCTTTTTGCGCTGGACGGCTTTCATCACCACCATCACGG
>ENA-OOWV01002116-OOWV01002116.1-human-gut-metagenome-genome-assembly--contig:-NODE-2116-length-11440-cov-2.320246_pt1 | contig 11440 bp, 14 predicted proteins | sample MGYA00241584_ERZ501337 | MGnify/ENA primary metagenome ERZ501337 (study PRJEB25962, sample SAMEA2042744) | human gut metagenome | biome: human gut; feature: human-associated habitat; material: faeces... | reverse complement strand
TTTCCACAGGAGCCGGTCATGCCGGGTGTGCTGATCGTGGAAGCGCTGGCACAGGCAGGTGCGGTAGCGATTTTAAGTGAGCCGGAGAATCAGGGAAAAGTCGCATATTTTGGCGGAATTGATAAATGCAAATTCAAAGGAAAGGTCGTGCCGGGGGACAAGCTTCGTCTGGAAACAAGAATTATCCGGAAAAAAGGACCGATTGGTGTCGGAGAGGCTGTCGCTACAGTGGACGGTAAAAAAGTAGTCAGCGCGGTACTGACATTTGCAGTAGGGTAGGTGATCTGTGTGATTAAGAAGATTTTGATTGCGAACCGCGGTGAGATTGCAGTTCGGATTATCCGTGCGTGCCGGGAAATGGGAATTGAGACGGTTGCAGTATATTCAGAGGCAGACGCAGAAGCCCTTCATACAAAGCTTGCAGATGAAGCGGTCTGTATCGGACCGGCACCGTCATCTCAGAGTTATTTAAGTATGGAGAATATTATCAGTGCAACGGTGGTGAGTGGGGCAGACGCCATTCACCCGGGTTTTGGCTTTTTGTCAGAGAACAGTAAATTTGCAGAACTGTGTGAGCAGTGCGGAATTACCTTTATCGGACCGCCGGCAAATGTCATTGCAAAGCTTGGCAATAAGCAGGAAGCAAGAAATACGATGGAAGCAGCAGGTGTTCCGGTCATCCCAGGAAGTAAGGAGCCAGTCTGTGAGGTGCATACCGGACTTTTGCTTGCACGGGAAATCGGTTACCCGGTTATTATAAAAGCTGCCCTCGGCGGAGGTGGAAAAGGCATGCGTGTGGCATATTCCGAAGAAGAATTCACGCAAAGCTTTCAGACCGCACAGAAGGAAAGCCAGATGGCATTTGGCGATGATACCATGTATATTGAACATTTTATGGAGGAGCCGAGACATATCGAATTTCAGATTCTGGCAGATTCCTATGGAAATGTAGTGCATCTCGGAGAACGTGACTGCTCTATTCAGAGAAATCATCAGAAAATGATCGAGGAGGCTCCGTCAGCGGCGTTGTCTTCAAAGCTTCGAAAGAAGATGGGAGAGGCAGCAGTAAAAGCTGCGAAAGCCGCAGGCTATGTCAATGCAGGAACCATTGAATTTCTTTTAGAGAACAATGATGCCTTTTACTTTATGGAGATGAATACCCGAATTCAGGTGGAGCATCCGGTGACTGAGTGGGTGACTGGAATTGACTTGATCAAAGAACAGATCCGTATTGCAGATGGACAGAAGCTGTCATTTACTCAGCAGGATATTGAAATCAATGGGCATGCCATTGAGTGCCGGATCAATGCGGAAAATCCGGAAAAAGGATTCCGGCCGTCACCTGGAACCATTACAGATCTTCATTTGCCGGGAGGAAAAGGAATCCGCGTAGATTCCGCAATTTACAGTGGATGCAGCATTTCTCCATATTATGATTCCATGGTTGCAAAGCTCATCGTCTGGGCAAAGAACCGGGATGAAGCAATCCAGAAAATGCAGAGCGCACTTGGAGAGGTTATTATTGAGGGCATCGACACGAATGTGGATTATCTCTATGAATTATTAAATAACCCGGTATATCAATCCGGAGAGTTTAATGTGAACTTCATAGATACTATAAAGCATTAAGGTATACAACAACCGTGGAGTGAAAGAGTATAAGGAGTGGACATATGAAGTTAGATAATATGTTTAAGAAAACAAGACGTCCTTCCGGAAAAAAAGGGCATATCGGTGGGAAACACCAAAGCCCGGAAGTTCCGGAGGGACTTCTGTGTAAATGTAACAAATGTCAGAAAGCAATTATTACAGAGGACGTTATAACAGGCGGATATATTTGCCCGAAATGTCATGGGTATTTTCGCATGCCGGCACCGGAGCGGATTCGGTCAATTGCAGATGAGGATACGTTCGAAGAATGGGACAGAGGAATTGAAAATACGAACCCGATTGGATATAAAGGGTATCCGGAAAAGGTGGAAGCATTAAAACAAACAACTGGATTAGATGAGGCAGTGGTGACTGGAAAAGTTGCAATTAATGGAATTGAGACAGCGCTTGGAGTCTGTGACGGACGTTTTTTAATGGCGAGCATGGGAGAAGTCGTAGGTGAGAAAATTACAAGAATGGTAGAACGTGCGACAGAAGAAAAGCTTCCGGTTATCATCTTTACATGCTCTGGCGGAGCAAGAATGCAGGAAGGAATCGTGTCTTTGATGCAGATGGCAAAGACATCTGCTGCACTGAAACGTCACAGCGACGCTGGACTTCTTTATATTACGGTGCTGACAGATCCAACAACCGGTGGCGTGACGGCAAGTTTTGCTATGCTTGGAGATATCATACTGGCAGAGCCGGGAGCACTGATTGGATTTGCAGGTCCTCGTGTCATTGAGCAGACGATCGGTCAGAAACTTCCGAAAGGATTCCAAAGATCCGAGTTCTTAAAAGAACATGGATTTGTAGACCAGATTGTAGAACGCCAGCAGATGCGGCAGACATTGGGGAAAATCCTGAAAATGCATCAGACTGGAAATGAAAAAGTCGAAAAAGCAACAAAAGAATTTCAAAATAGAAAAACCAGATCAAAAACTCTGGAAGCCTGGGATCGTGTACAGATTTCCAGAAGAAATGACCGCCCGGTTGCAGGTCACTATATAGAAGCTTTGTTCCAGGATTTTATAGAACTGCATGGAGATCGGTATTTTGCCGATGATCCGGCAATTGTCGGAGGAATTGCAACCTTTCACGGAAGAGCAGTGACAGTCATTGCCCAGGCGAAGGGACAGAATACAAAAGAGAATATCGGACACAATTTTGGTATGCCGTCACCGGAAGGCTACCGGAAGGCATTGCGTCTTATGAAGCAGGCAGAAAAATTCCACCGCCCGGTCATTTGCTTCGTAGATACGCCGGGAGCATTTTGCGGAATTTCCGCAGAAGAGCGCGGCCAGGGAGAGGCGATTGCAAGAAATCTGTATGAGATGTCAGCGCTTAGGACCCCGATACTTAGTATTGTTATCGGAGAAGGTGGAAGCGGCGGTGCACTTGCAATGGCGGTTTCAGACCAGGTATGGATGCTGGAGAATTCCATTTATTCCATTCTTTCACCAGAAGGCTTTGCAAGCATTTTATGGAAGGACAGTACGAAAGCTGCGCAGGCTGCAAAAGTTATGCGTCTGACAGCAGCAGATTTAAAAGAAATGGGGATTGTAGAGAAGGTGTTTGCAGAACCAGAACATTTTACAGCAGAAACGATGAGCAATATTGCAGATGAACTGGAGAAAAATATCGAAGGGTATCTGGAGGAATATACAAACAAAGACATCCAAGAATTAGTGGATTCCCGATATGAACGCTTCCGTCGGATGTAAGCAGGATCTGAAATATATAAGTGCAAAGTTGTCTGTAAAATGCAAGTGTCAGAGAATTCAGAAGGAATGCAGGAGCAGGTTGACTTCTTTGACAAAAAACGTCTATAATGAAAAGCAAGTAAAGGATGAAGGAGCAGCGCGAATGAGTGATGTATATGCAACAATTAACTATGTCCTGGTGAATCTGATCAATGAGATCTGGGAGGTAGAAGGTAAGGCAATTATTACGGATGAATTTAAAGATATTACCAACAATGATATGCACGTCATAGAGGCAATCGGACTTGGAGAGGGCAATAATATGTCTACCATTGCAAAGAAGCTGAATATTACAGTAGGATCACTTACAACTGCTGTGAATAGTCTTGTGAAAAAGGGTTATGTTGACCGGTTCCGCAGCAAAGAGGATCGACGGGTCGTATATGTGCGTCTTCTGGAAAAAGGGGAAAATGCATATCATCATCACGAAGATTATCATAAGCAGATGACACAGGCCATTGTGGACAAGTTAGATAAGAGCGAGATCCCGGTACTGTTAAAGACGCTGGACGCACTGACTGGATTCTTTACCGATTATACAAGAGAAAGCAAAGAAAAATCGTCAGACAGCATGGATAAAGAATAGACAAAAAATGACTGATGATGAGAGAACGTATAGAAGAGTGAGGCGTACAATATGATCCGAGGCGTGATATTTGACATGGATGGCACTTTGTTTGATACAGAGAGGCTGTATACGATTGCGTGGAAGCAAGTCGGAGAAGAAATGGGGTATTCCATTACGACAGAACTTCTGAATCAGTGCCGGGGAAAGACGGCAGCGATTATCAGGGGAATATTTGAAGATACATTTGGCAAAGAATTTCGTTATGAAGAAGCAAGACAGCGAAAAGACGAGATTTTTATGGAGATGCTTGCGCGGGATGGAGTTCCTAAAAAGAAGGGGCTTATGGATCTCCTTTCCTATTTGGAAGAAAAGAAGATTCCGGCAGCAGTTGCAACTTCTACAAGACAATCGCGTGGAGAAAAAGTTCTTCAAATGTCAGGAATAGCGGAATATTTTGCAGCATTTATCTATGGAGACACGCAAAAAGCAAGTAAACCCAAACCGGATATTTTCTGGAATGCAGCAAAAGAGATCGGACGTGATCCGAAGGAGTGTCTGGTAGTTGAAGACAGTACACCGGGAGTCATGGCAGGAATCGCAGCCGGTGGAGAAACGATTTATATTCATGATATGGTAGATGTGCCGGAAGAGGTACTGGAACATGCATCAGCCAGTCTGGAGGATCTGGGTCAGATCATTGAGTGGATGGAAAATGTAAAATAGGGAGATGATTTTGTGAATAAAGAAATCGAAAAGTTGCAGGAAATTATTGATGACAGTGAAAATATTGTCTTTTTCGGAGGAGCGGGAGTATCTACAGAGAGCAATATTCCGGATTTTCGAAGTGAGGACGGCCTGTATCAGCAGAAATATAAGTATTCACCGGAACAGATCGTCAGTCATACCTTCTTTATGCGCAATACAGAAGGATTTTATGAATTTTACAAAGAAAAGATGATGTTTTTAGATGCGAAGCCGAATGCCGCGCACAAAAAGCTGGCAGAACTTGAGCAGGCAGGAAAACTTAAAGCAATCATTACGCAGAATATTGACGGACTTCATCAGGCAGCAGGAAGTAAGAAGATATATGAGATCCATGGAAGCATTCATCGCAATTATTGTCAAAAATGCGGAAAATTCTACGATGCAGCATATGTAAAGAACAGCAAAGGAGTTCCACATTGTGAGTGTGGAGGAGTGATCAAGCCGGATGTCGTACTTTATGAGGAAAGTCTGGATGAAAATATGATTGACAAGAGTATCCGTGCGATCAGCCAGGCAGACACACTGATCATAGGGGGAACATCTCTGGTCGTTTATCCGGCAGCTGGATTTGTAGATTATTTTAGAGGAAAACATCTTGTCGTGATCAATAAGAGCGATACGGCAAAATCAGTTCGTGCAGAACTTACGATTGCCGCACCGATCGGGGAGGTATTGAGTCAGATTACAGTATGAGTACATTAAAAAAAGAAATCGTGATTCGTGTTGCAGCATTAGATGATGCAGAAGAATTGTTGGAGATTTATGCACCATATGTCAGGGAAACTGCAATTACATTTGAATATGAAGTTCCCTCCCCAGAGGAATTTCGTGAAAGAATTGCACATACACTTGAAAAATATCCATATCTGGTGGCAGAACATGATGGAAAAATCGTGGGGTATGCATATGTCAGTCCATTTAAGGAGCGCGCAGCTTATGCCTGGGCGGTGGAAACCTCCATATATGTAGATCAGAATTGTAAATGTATGGGAATAGGAAAAAAACTTCATAGTGCATTGGAACATTGTCTGAAAGAAATGGGAATTTTAAATATGGAAGCATGTATTGGATATCCCGAGGAAGACATGAAGAAATTCAAACATTTCCAAAGAAATTTGATGCGGACATGTTGAAGGACTAGAATACAGCAGACTTGGATGGTAAGGTGAAATGTATGGAAAATGAGAAAAAGCAGTTAAGACTTTGGCAGGGATTACTGGTAATCATCCTGGCAGGTCTGGAAGTATTTGTGTTCAGTGACTTTCTGCCGCAATGGTTAGGAATGGGACGGTCTTTGATCGGAGAATTGATTTTACTGGGCACAGCAGTTGGAGCAGTGGCAGTGTTTGGCGGAAAATTCCGGTCGGTGTTTCCGATTCATAAGCCAAAGCTTACAGAGGTCATGGGGACGATACTGATTTACCTTGGTGCGAGTCAGGCAATTTCTGTTGTGACCATGATTGAAATGTATATTGCCCCGGAGATGGTTACTGAAACATCAATCGGATTAAGCAGTATGTTCACAAGTTCCTCCATGATAGTAGCAATTGTAGTTGTTGGAATTGCACCGGCAATCTGTGAAGAAGCGGTGTTTCGTGGTGTATTTTTTAATTCTATTTGGAATCAGACACACGGAAAATGGATTCCAATTTTAGTTACAGCGGCAGTGTTTGGTCTGTTTCATGGAAGTATCATACGATTTTTCCCAACATTTTTCCTTGGAATTGTACTCGGATATCTTGTCTATGAGACGAACAACATGTTTTATAATGTGATGTTTCATGCAATCAATAATATCATTCCGGTACTGGTGCTTTATGGGATGCAGTTTTTGATGCAGCTGATGGCAAGAGCACTTGGAATGAATGGAAGTGGAATGTGGAACTTTGTAATGGATACAGCAACCAGCCAGGTTTCTCAGCTTTCACCGGCATTTATGGGAATTTATATGATAGATGGCGGCGTGGGACTGGCAATTTTGTATCTGGGCAATCACGTGTTACATCTTGGGCGGGAAGGTTATCCAAAAGAATTATTTCCAAAAGAAAAACGCAAACAACAGTTCATCTGGCTGGCACTTGCCCTGGCACTGGCTGTAACCGGAGGAATGATGATCGTAGCAGGTACGCTACAAGGTCTGCATTTTTAAGAAAGATAAAGCGGCATTCTTGAATGGGGGGCTTTTCCCTCCAATATCATATAGTGTCGGCAATTAAAGTATAGGGAGGAAATAAAAATGGCGGCAAATGTATTAGACAGATTCGAATTTCAATCTGTCAGGGTAAATGAAGCAGAGGAAGTAGCAGAGATTGAGAAGATCTGTTTTCCACCACATGAGGTATGTTCTAAAAAAGATATGTTTGAAAGGGTGGAACATGCACCGGAACTTTTTCTTGTTGCAGTAGACAAAGAGACTGGAACGATCGCAGGCTTTTTAAATGGACTGGCAACAGATGAAGAAGCATTTCGTGATGAGTTTTTCACAGATATTACCGTACATAATCCGGAAGGAAAGAATATTTTCCTTCTTGGGCTGGATGTCCGGCCAGAATACCGCAGGCAGGGTCTTGCAAGAGAAATCATGAACCAGTACGTAAAGCGTGAGCAGGCAAACGGACGTAAGATGCTGAAATTGACATGCCTTGAACAGAAAGTGGAAATGTATAAAAAAATGGGCTACAAAGACGAAGGTATCTCTGCTTCTGTATGGGGTGATGAAGAGTGGCATGAGATGAGTTATGCTTTTTAAGGAGACACATATGAAAACATATCAGCTTCAACTGATAAATTGCAATAACCATAATATTGAAATATCAAGATATCTGCAGATTCTTACAAGAATTGAAAAAGAGGATGCAGACAGGATAGTATCGAATGTCCCGGTGGTATTTTATGATAATCTGGACGAGGAATGTGCGGGATATTTTGAAGAAGCACTGGATTATTATCAGGCTGAATATGAAATACAGCCGATGCCGGAAGAATGCGACATTCCAAAGTTCCCATCAAGACAGATAATCGTACTGGGACGAGTGATGGAATATTTTGGACAGCGCAGTGACTTTGTACAGCTTGCAAAAAAATACGATTTTAGCAGAAAAATCCAATTATCCCAGACACCATTTGCGGCAAAAGATGGTCTTAACAAAGAGCAGGCGGTAAAACTTTGCCAGGAGTTTACCAACATAGGTATGCGGGCGCAGATTGTACGCAGTAAGAAGAAACCTGTGCCAATAGAAGAGAAGAAAAAGAGTTTTTGGAATATTATTTAATTTAGTCGTTGCGCAGCGTCATTGGCGTTATGCAATGCACTTAGCGTAAGAATGTGCCCTGGCACATTCTTTTTTCTAAGGAAAATCTAGAATACCGAGGCATTCTTGAATTTGCATATTTTTCTTGACTTGGAGTTCACTCCAGATGCTATAGTATGTCATGTAGAAGGCAGGTGTTTTGCGTATGACAATTAAAGAAGTCAGTGAGAAATTTAAGATTTCTCAAGATACGCTCAGATATTATGAGCGTATTGGTTTAATCCCGCCAGTTTCGAGAACGGCAAGTGGGATTCGTAACTATCAGGAATCGGATCTTGGCTGGGTAGAGCATGCTGTTTGTATGCGAAGTGCAGGAGTTCCAATTGAAGCATTGATTGAATATGTAAAATTATTCCAGATAGGAGACTCTACATTTGAGGCGAGAAGACAGCTTCTAAAGGAACAGTATGACATTTTAGAGGAACAGAAACAGCAGATTGAGGCAACGATGGAACGCTTGAAATATAAAGTGTCCAGGTATGAAGAGGCTGTGAAGACAGGGGTTTTAACCTGGGAAGAAAAGGAGTGTAAGTAAAGATGTATATTGAAAAGATAAATGGACCAGAGGATGTGAAGAAGATAGAAGTAGCAGAACTTCCAAAGCTTGCAGAGGAAATGCGCCATGCACTTTTGATTCGTGCAAGTAAACATGGCGGACATTTCGGACCGAATTTCGGTATGGTGGAAGCAACAATCGCGCTTCATTATGTGTTTGATTCACCGAAAGATAAAATTGTATTTGATGTGTCTCATCAGAGCTATCCACATAAGATGCTGACCGGAAGAAAGGACGCATATCTCTATGAAGAGCACTATGATGATGTGTCCGGTTACACAAATCCGCATGAAAGTGAGCATGATTTCTTTACTGTCGGACATACATCTACATCTGTGAGCCTGGCGTGCGGTCTTGCAAAAGCCCGTGATCTCAATGGGGAAGATGGCAATGTAATCGCGGTGATCGGAGATGGTTCTTTAAGCGGCGGTGAGGCGTTAGAAGGACTGGATTACGCGGCAGAGCTTGGCGGCAATCTGATTATTGTAGTCAATGACAATGATATGTCGATTGCTGAGAACCATGGCGGTATCTATAAGAATCTGAAGCTGCTTCGTGAGACGAATGGACAGGCCGAGTGTAATCTGTTCTGTGCCATGGGCTTAGATTATATTTATGTGGACCATGGAAATGATGTGGCTGAGCTGATTCAGGTATTTGCGAGTGTGAAGGACAGCAAAAAAGCAGTCGTTGTGCATATCAATACATTAAAAGGAAAAGGTTATGCGCCGGCAGAACAACACAAAGAGCAGTGGCATTTCAACGGACCATTTCATATCGAGACTGGAAAGCCTCTGTATGAGATGGAAGAAGAAGACTACTCAGATGTGACGTGCAATTATCTCATGAAGAAGATGAAAGAAGATCCGGCAGTTGTTGCCATTACTTCCGGAACTCCGACAGTTCTGGGATTTACAGAGGATAAGCGAAAAGAAGCAGGACAGCAGTTTGTCGATGTTGGAATTGCAGAGGAGACAGCGGTTGCACTGGCAGCAGGAATCGCAGCAAATGGCGGAAAGCCGGTCTATGGTGTGTATAGCACATTTGTACAGAGAACCTTTGATCAGATTGCACAGGATGTATGTATCGATAATAGCCCGGCAACGATTGTTACGTTCAGTGGTTCTGTCTATGGAATGAACGATGTGACACATCTTGGACTGCAGGATATCCCGATGATGGCAAATATTCCGAATCTTGTCTATCTTGCGCCGACAACAAAAGAAGAATATCTGGCAATGCTGGACTGGAGCATAGAGCAGAAAGAACATCCGGTTGCGATCAAGCTTCCCGGTGGAGAGGTGATTTCAGACGGAAAAGAAGTCACAAAAGATTTCAGTATTCTAAACAAGTATGAGATGACGAGAAAAGGAAGTAAGGTTGCAATTGTCGGACTTGGAACATTTTACGGATTAGGAAATGATGTGGCGGATCTGATGAAAGAGAAAGCAGGAATAGACGCAACCGTTATCAATCCGTATTACATTACAGGTCTGGATGAAGAAATGCTTGAAGATCTTAAGAAAGACCATAGTGTTGTAATTACATTGGAAGACGGAATTCTGGACGGTGGTTTTGGTGAGAAGATTGCCAGATTCTACGGTGACAGTCATATGAAAGTTTTAAATTTCGGACTGAAAAAAGAGTTCCTGGATCGATACGATGTGACAGAAGTATTAAAAGACAACCATCTTACAAAAGAGCAGATTGTGGAAGATGTTGCAAGGATTCTTGCATAAGAGTTGTCTGAACTAAGTTTCTAAGCCAGGGTAGGAGTCTGAAATCTCAGAAACTGCATTGGAAAACATCAGATATAAGTTGAGACTAAAAATTCTTTATGGTAAAATATTAATAAAAATTAATATTTTGACACGGAGGAAGAGAATATGAAGAATGAAGAGATTATCTGTTACTGCTCAAATGTTACAAAAGATCAGATTATAAAGGCAATGGAGCAAGGGGCAAGGACGTTAAATGATATCAGGAAAATGACTGGAGCTTGTACTTTACACAGATGCAAAGAATTAAGCCCAAAAGGGATATGATGTTCTTCCGATATTCGAGAAGTGATGGTCGAATATATGTTAGAGGAAAAGAAGAAAGAGAATAATGATTGAGAATAAAACATGGAACATAGAAAACGTGTAAAAATGGTGCTAGAATACTCTAATAAATATCAGACAGAGGTAAAGGGCTATGACGACATCTATGGTAAAGGGAAGTCCGCTGAAGCTGTTGGAGCGCTTGATGCTTCTGCAAAATATTTGAGCTGTATGGGACTTTTCTATTGGAGCCTTGGAATCCTGACGGTTACAAGAATGGTGACACAAGGTCTTGGATATTCTGGAAGAACCGTTTTTTCAGGTGCTGCGGAGATGGTCGCAAGAGCAGTTGTCAGCCTTGGATTTGTAGGAACATTTGGCTACACAGCAATCTGTTTTGCGGATCAGGCAGCATGGATCGCAGCATGCTGTTACAGTGTTCCGACCTGCCTGTGGTGCGTGAAGAAGTCAATTGCAAAACTGAAACAGACTAAGTAATAGATTTTACAATGAAAAAGCTCCCGGGTTGATGTAAAAACCCGGGAGCTTTGTATTATCTTTATAATTTTTATAACTGTGGTCCAGCGGATACGAGTGCTTTTCCAGCTTCGTTTCCTTCGTATTTTGCGAAGTTCTTGATGAATCTTCCAGCAAGATCTTTTGCTTTCTCTTCCCACTCGGAAGCATCAGCGTAAGTATCGCGAGGATCAAGGATTCCTGTGTCAACACCTGTAAGCTCTGTAGGAACCTCAAAGTTGAAGTAAGGAATCTTCTTTGTTGGAGCG